>JABNAD010000066.1_pt1 | contig 97458 bp, 85 predicted proteins | sample 7240381 | NCBI WGS metagenome assembly JABNAD01 (sample SAMN11332834, study PRJNA596920) | anaerobic digester metagenome | biome: digested sludge; isolation source: digested sewage sludge-derived enrichment culture grown on H2/CO2 | place: Germany: Goettingen | reverse complement strand
ACTCAATGAATTACAAGCCGTTATAAGTTTCCACTAACTAAACGACATTGAAATACTAATCCCTAATCCCCAATCGCTATGCTTGAAAAATTCTTCCAGCTAAAGGCTAACAAAACCAACTATCGAACAGAGATATTGGCGGGTATAACCACGTTTATGACCATGGCCTATATCCTAGCCGTAAACCCCGACATTCTAAGTGAGACGGGTATGGATAAAGGAGCCGTTTTCACAGCAACAGCACTGGCATCAATAGTTGCAACCCTTATTATGGCATTTGTTGCCAAGCTACCCTTTGCTTTGGCTCCAGGAATGGGATTAAACGCCTTTTTTGCCTTTACAGTAGTGCTAGGAATGGGCTACAGCTGGCAATTTGCGCTAACTGCAGTTTTTATTGAGGGTATAATCTTTCTTCTGCTCACGGCATTTAATATTCGCGAAATAATTGTAAACAGCATTCCGCTAAACATGAAGCACTCTGTTTCGGCTGGTATCGGACTGTTTATTGCATTCATTGGGCTACATAATGCAGGTATTGTTACCTCAAACCCTGCAACCCTAGTATCTCTTGGCGACATTACATCAGCACCTGCTATTACTGCTTTAATTGGCCTAATACTAACAGGTGTACTACTTGCGCTAAAGGTTAAGGGTGCTTTGCTTATTGGCATTGTAGCATCAACACTTATTGGTATTCCACTGGGCGTTACTCATCTTCCCGAAGGGATTAAGCTGGTTAGCCTTCCTCCATCAATCGATAGCATATTCTTCCAATTCGATTTCGCAAATGTATTCACTGTTGATATGGTTGTGGTGCTATTCACCTTCCTTTTTGTGGATATGTTCGATACTGTAGGTACACTAGTTGGCGTATCGTCTAAAGCAGGCATGCTCGACGAAAAAGGTAACGTACCCCGCGCCAAACAAGCTCTTTTTGCCGATGCCGTTGGAACAACCGTTGGTGCCATGTTGGGAACTAGCACCGTTACAACCTACGTTGAGAGCGCATCGGGTGTATCGGAGGGTGGCCGCACCGGACTAACATCGCTAACCGTTGCAGGGATGTTCCTACTGGCGCTATTCTTTGCACCACTATTCATTATGATTCCAGGAGCTGCAACAGCACCTGCGCTTATAATGGTAGGACTATTCATGCTTAGCCCCATTCAGAAAATCGATTTAAACGATTTTACCGAGGCCATACCCGCATTCCTTACCATCATCATAATGCCACTTACCTACTCAATCGCAGAGGGTATTGTATTTGGTATGCTTAGCTACGTATTCCTAAAAATGCTAACTGGCAAGTTCCGCGACCTTTCAATTACCATGTACATTATAGCCTTGCTGTTTATTGCAAAAATTGTTTTTGCCTAAACCTCAAACTACATATTTACAACACTTAAAAGGCAGCTCTAGGGCCGCCTTTCGTGTTTTACACGTTGCGTTTAAGTACCTCGTATGCCCATTTTTACACAAAAGCACAACACGAGCTATCGACAAAGCCAGCTAAAGGTTGGTATTGTAGGTAAAAAGAATTTAACTTTACTCAAGAATTGCCCTTTTCAAAAAAAGAGAAACTACAACTAACCACAAAAAACCATAAAATGAGAACGAAAGCAACTGCACTACTACTCTTGCTAACTGCATTTTTCTACACTTCGCTAGCACAGGTAACCGATGCCGAGGGCAAACTAAAGGCCCAGTCAGCCGATACGCTTAAAGGATGGAAAAAAGGCGGGGTAATTGGTTTTAACCTTGCCCAAACCTCACTAACAAACTGGGCTGCAGGGGGCGAAAAATCAGTTGCCATAAACGGCATGTTCAGCGTTTTTGCAAACTACAAGAGTGAGAAAAGCGCGTGGGATAACTCCCTAGATTTAGGCTACGGCGTGCTAAACCAAGGCGAAAGCGATGAGTTTAGAAAGACCGACGATAAAATTGACTTCCTATCCAAGTATGGTCGCAAAGCCTACAAGAATTTTTACTACGCAGCCCTTTTTAACGCTAAAACACAAATGACCCGCGGTTACAAGTATGCCGACGATGGTACAGAAACTAAAATATCAAACATATTTGCACCAGCTTACTTTGTTGCAGCACTAGGTATGGACTACAAGCCTAACGCTTACCTTAGCGTTTTTGCTGCGCCAATTACAGGTAAGGTAACCGTTGTAAACGATGAGTCCCTTTCAAACGCTGGTGCTTTTGGCGTTGACCCCGGGAGTAAATCAAAAAGTGAGTTTGGTGGATACATAAGGATGATATACTCTAAAAATGATTTTACCCAAGCAATACTTAAAAACGTAACCTTTACCACCAAGCTAGACCTTTTCTCTAACTACCTTGAGGATCCACAAAACATTGTGGTTAACTGGGAAACCCTTATCGCCCTTAAGGTTAACAAGTACATCAACGTAAACCTTATGACTCACCTAATTTACGACGACAAGGTGCTGTTTGATGTTGACGACAACAATGATGGCGTTGTTGAAAAACAGATTGCAAAGGTTCAGTTTAAGGAGATTTTTGGCGTTGGATTATCGTATAAATTCTAGTACAAAAAACCCTTTAGCATGAAAATTCTAAACGAGTTCAAAACGTTTGCCCTAAAAGGAAATGTTACCGATATGGCCATAGGTATCATTATTGGTGCTGCCTTTGGAAAAATTGTAACATCGTTGGTAAACGATATCATAATGCCACCACTAGGCCTGCTAATTGGTGGTGTTAACTTTACCGACCTTAAATTGGTTATGAAAGCCGCAACAGAAACAACGCCTGCCGTTACCTGGAACTTTGGCAGTTTTATTCAGGTTGTTTTTGATTTTCTAATTGTTGCCATGGCTATTTTTATGCTGGTAAAAACTATGAATGCCGCCAAGCGTAAAGAAGAGGCCAAACCTGCCGAGCCTGCTGCTCCACCTGCTCCAACAAAGGAGGAGGTGCTACTCACCGAGATTAGGGATATCCTCAAAAAACAGTAAATAGTAAAGGGTGCCTTGCGGGGTACCCTTTTTTATGCTGATTACAAAGAGCGGTTACTCTTCGCCTTCATCGTCCTCATCATCCCTACGCTTTTTAGGAAGCCCCTCAACCACAACAACAATCTCGCCCTTAACGGTTTTTGACGAGAAGTGCGCAATGAGCTCCGCAAGCGTTCCGCGGGCGTTCTCCTCGTGTAGCTTAGTTATTTCGCGCGATACACAAGCCCTACGCTCTGCACCAAACGCACCAGCTAGCTGCTCAAGCAGCTTCACAAGGCGGTATGGCGATTCATAAAAAACAATTGTCCGCTCCTCTTCCTTTAGGGATTCAACGCGCTTGGTACGTCCCTTTTTCTGGGGTAAAAATCCCTCAAAAAGAAACCTATCGCATGGTAAGCCGCTGCAAACCAGCGCAGGGATAAACGCCGTTGCGCCAGGCAAGCACTCAACCTCGATGCCCCGCTCCACACAGGTGCGCACCAATAGGAATCCGGGGTCGGATATGCCGGGTGTTCCTGCATCGGAGATAAGGGCTACGCTCTCGCCCGCCTCAATGCGCGATGCCACCTGCTCAACGGCTTTATGCTCGTTAAACTTGTGGTGAGACATCAGCGGCACCTTAATATCATAATGCCCTAGCAGCTTGCTGCTGGTACGGGTATCCTCCGCAAGAACTACTGAGGCCTCCTTAAGCACCCTAATGGCTCTAAGCGTGATATCCTCTAGGTTGCCTATTGGCGTTGGTACTATATAAAGTTTGCTCATAATTTCTAAAGTAATTTACGGCGAATAAGGTCCACAAAGCGGGCAACGGCCTCGCTGTTCTCGTCCCAAGCAAAATTGTTCCCAATGTATATCAGCGCATCGTTAATATCGGTAAAGCCGTTAAGGGTTTTAATGGTTTTGCCATACAGCTCAGAGTCGCCACCAAACAGCTCCTTTATAAAAAAGAACTTATCGTTAATACCTATCGATTTTGCCAAATCGGTAATTGGCTTGTTCTGCAGCTTTGAGGCTACATCCTGTTTCCCATTGGTACCGCTAAGCACATCGTTCCTGAACTTACGGGTTCCCTGATACTTCTCGGCCAAGGTCTCCTGCTGTGCTGGGGCTAGTTCTGGCTCGGGTCTTTTATCCTGCACAGGGCTCTCTGGCTGCTTATAATCTCTAGGCTCCGCACGATGCTCTGTCTCAACAACAGGCTCCTCCTTCACTACAGGTGCTGGAACTGGCTCCGGCTCAACTGCTAGGATAGCCTCATCATCAACCACCACCTCAGCAGCTGGGGCTACAGGCTCATTGGCAACCTCTTGCTTTGGTGCTGGCGCCACAACCTCGGGAACAACAGCCTTAACCTCTGGCGCTTTGGGCATGGGAGGGACATCAACAGGCTTTGCCGCCTCAACTTTCACATTCTGAACAGGAGGAACGCTAACAGTAACGCTAACCGGCTCGTTTTTAAGTTGAGATACCCCCTCGTAAACATGCCTTAATCGCTCAAGAACTATATCCCGCTCAATTAACGAAAGTTCGCCCTTTGCCGCTGCCTTTACAAGCTGCTTTTGCGCTTCTTGTAGCATATCGGCAAATTGTTCCAAGTTTTGAATGCTGGTCATTATTGTTTGATGTTTGAATTGAACACAAATTAGACAGATGTTACGGATTACATATAGAACACGGATTAAACAGATGTTACGGATTTACACGAATTTTTATTTGCTAAACTAGGGATTTCAGTTACTTCTTCATCTCCTTCCTCTTCCTCTTCTTCCTAAAATTAGTAACTAGTTACATATAGAACACAGATCAGGCAGATGTTACAGGTTTGCACAAATTGTTATTTGTTAAACTATGTCTTCCGATAACTTCCTCTTCCTCCTTCAAATTCATCCTATTCTTATAATTCCTCTGCTGTTTCACCCCTTCGGGGTTTAAATAAAAAAGGGAGCCCTTTCTTTCTACAAATATGCCACCCCGCTGGGGTTGAAGAGCACTTAAATAATTCCGAGAACTACCGTTGTCTTCCTCTTACTCCATCCACTCCCTCATCTTCCTAAACTTGTTACAGGTTACCTGTTACGAGGTACTAACTTCCGCTGTTTTCCGACTACTTCCTCTTACTACTTCCTCTACGTCATCTCCTTCCTCTCCCTCCTCTCCCTCATCTCCCTCATCTTCCTCATCTTCCCTAATTAGTTACGAGTTACTAAATTCCGATAACTTCCGCTGCCTTCCGACTACTTCCTCTTCCCCATCTCCCTCTCCCCTAAAATAATTCTGCATCAAAAGTAACTTTTTGATTACTTTTGTAAAAACAGTTTACCCTCCTATTTATTGTAGATGCACTTTTTAGAGAATTCCGTAAGCACTAACCGCAAAGGTTGGATAGAAGTAATTGCAGGCTCAATGTTTTCTGGCAAAACAGAGGAGCTAATCCGCAGGCTTAAGCGAGCAAAATTTGCAAAGCAAAGGGTCGAAATTTTTAAACCCCTTGTTGATACGCGCTACTCGGAGCACGATGTGGTTTCGCATGATTCAAACGCCATACGCTCAACCCCAGTATCATCATCGGGAAATATCCTGTTGATGTCATCGGATGTTGATGTTATAGGTATTGACGAGGCGCAGTTCTTCGATAATAACCTTGCTGAGGTATGCAACGCACTTGCCGACCAGGGCATTAGGGTAATTGTTGCGGGTCTCGATATGGATTTCCGCGGAAAGCCCTTCGGCCCCATGCCAGCGCTACTTGCCTGTGCCGAATACGTAACCAAGGTACACGCCATTTGTGTAAAGTGCGGAAACTTGGCCCAGTACTCACACCGTAAATCGGCAGGAGAAAAGCTGGTAGTTCTAGGCGAGACCGATATTTACGAACCCCTTTGCCGCAGCTGCTTCCTCGAGGCCCGCAAAGCAGATACAGCAAAGGATAAGTAACCTAGCATAGCCAAGGTAGTACGGGAAATTAGCTGGAAGTTATAGGAGCCAAAATTGTAGCATTATCCAAATCACCTTTCACTAACACCAAATGTTCAACTACAAGTTAACCGATATAGCCACCGCAATTGGAGCAACCATTAAAGGCGATGGAGAAGCAGCTGTAAGCTCAGTTTTTATTGATAGCCGCCTACCGGCCATTGCACCAAACGCCCTTTTTGTTGCCATAAACGGCAAGCAGCACAACGGGCACAGCTATATCACCGACTTGTACAATAACCGCGGGGTTAAGCTCTTTCTTATATCCCAGCATAACATTGATTTTAGCCAATTCCCAACCGCTTCGTTCATTATTTGCAACAACACGCTGCAAAGCCTGCAAAAGTTGGCCGCATGGCACAGGGCTAAATTTGCATATCCTGTTGTTGGAATAACCGGAAGTAACGGGAAAACCATTATAAAGGAGTGGGCAGCGCAGCTACTCGCCCCAGATTTTAGCATTATCCGTAGCCCCAAAAGCTACAACTCGCAGGTGGGCGTTCCGCTATCGGTGCTGCAGATGGATGCAAGCCATACCCTCGGCATTTTTGAGGCCGGCATCTCGGAACCCAACGAAATGGCCAACCTTGCCCCCATTGTTGCCCCAACCATTGGCATATTTACCAACATTGGCCTTGCACATCAGGAGAACTTTAGCTCCATTGAGGCAAAGGCTGCCGAAAAAATTCAGCTGTTTACCAATGTTGATACGCTGATTTACTGCACCGACCATCAGGAGCTTTGCACAACCATATCAGCCCAAACAAAGGGCAGCAAAACCTTTACCTGGGGCCAACGTGCCGAAGCCGATGTTGTGCTTAGCAACGTATCGCAAACCAATGGCGATACAACCTTTAGGGTTACATACCTTGGTAGGGAGCAAAACGTATCCATTCCTTTTTCTGATGCGGCCTCGCTGGAAAACGCAATGCACTGCCTGTGCCTAATGCTAGTTGTAGGTATCGATTTTGATGATATACCGCTGCGCCTAGCCAAGCTAACGCCTGTAGCCATGCGACTAGAGCTTAAGGAGGGGATTAACAGCTGCACCATAATTAACGATAGCTACAACTCCGATACTGGCTCGCTAAGCATCGCACTAGATTTTTTGATACGCCAGAAACAGCATCCCCATAAGCTGGTTATCCTTTCGGATATTCTCCAAAGCGGCAGCGAGCCCGAGGCGCTATACCGAGAGATTGCCCAAGGCCTTTCCCATAGGGGCATAACCAGTATCATAGGAATTGGTCCTGTAATATCGCAGCACGCGCATCTTTTTGCTGGTGCAAAGGAGTTTTACCAAAGCACCGCGGAGTTTATGGAGCGATTCTCGCGCCGAAGCCTCTCCAACACCGCAATACTGCTAAAGGGTAGCCGTCCGTTCCATTTTGAGCGCATATCAGCTCTGCTGGAGAAAAAGGCGCACCGCACCGTGCTTGAGGTTAACCTAAACGCCATGGTTAACAACCTTAACTACTTCCGCAGCCTTATTAAGCCCGATGTTAAGGTAATGGTAATGGTTAAGGCGTTCTCGTATGGCAGCGGGTCGTACGAAATAGCCAGCCTGCTACAGTACCACCGCATTCACTACCTTGGCGTGGCCTTTGCCGATGAGGGCATAGCGCTTCGCGAAGCCGGAATATCGCTACCCATTATTGTGCTAAACCCCGCGTGGGGAAGCTACGAGCTAATGGTTAGCCACAACCTTGAGCCAGAAATCTACAGCATATCGTGCCTAAACGACTTTATTGCTACCGTGGAGAAGAACGGCATGAGCCAGTACCCTATCCACATTAAGCTGGACACCGGCATGCACCGTGTAGGCTTTGTTGAGGACGATATTGATGCGCTTACCAAGCGACTAGCCTCTACCAACGCCGTTAAGGTGCAGAGCATATTCTCGCACCTTGCCGCCAGCGATGAGCCCGAACACGACGATTTTACCCTAGAGCAGATATCAAGGTATAGGAACATGAGCCAGATGATAATATCATCAATTGGATATCAACCTATTAGGCACATACTAAACTCGGCAGGAATAGAGCGATTCCCTCAGGCGCACTTTGATATGATTAGGCTGGGCATAGGCCTTTACGGGGTAAGCGCAACGCATCAGGAGAAGATACAAACCGTTAGCACCCTAAAAACGCATATAGCCCAAATTAAGCACTTAGCCGCTGGCGAAACCGTTGGCTACAGCCGCCGGGGTAAGCTAAGCCGCAGCACCACAACCGCAACTCTACCCATTGGCTACGCCGATGGGCTAAACCGCAAGCTGGGCAACGGCAACGGGAAGGTGCTTGTAAACGGTAAGCTAGCCCCCTTTATTGGCAACGTAAGCATGGATACCTGTGTGGTTGATATTACGGGCATAAGCGCCAACGAAGGCGACGAGGTGACCATTTTTGGCGATACTCCCACCATTACCCAAATGGCCGATGCCATTGGCACTATCCCCTACGAGATACTCACATCCATATCGCAGCGGGTTAAAAGGATTTATGTGCAGGAGTAGTTTTTTTTCAGAAGATGTTACAGGTGACGGGTTACAAGTTACGTGCTACTAAAATCAGACAACAACAATCCAATCCTACACTCTTTTCGAATCGCGGTTCACGTCTAACGTTTCACAATTCACGCCAAACGCATTCCATATAAAAAGCAAAACCCGCAATTAGCGGGTTTTCTTTTATTTGAACAGATACTAAATGCTATCCAAGGTCGCTAATGCGCTCTAGCTTGTGAACATCAAGAACCTTAATTCTGCGCCCATCCAGCTCCAGAACGCCCTCCTCTGAGAACGCCGAAAGCGTTCTAATTGCGTTAGAGGTGGTCATGTTAGATAGGTTGGCAAGGTCCCCGCGCGAAAGGTAAACCTTAATGGTTTGCCCATCGTCCTCAAAGCCGTAGGTATCGCGAAGGAAGATAAGCGATTCGGCTAAACGCCCACGAATATGCTTCTGAGTTAGGGTTACAGTACGGTTGTTAGAGAAACCAAGTTCTGTTGCTACCGAGCGAAGAATATGAAGCGTAAGCTCTGCGTTCATCTTTAGAATTTCAAGAAGCACGGTACGGTCAATAACGCAAATAACTGAATCCTCAAGTGCCTGTGCCGAGGCAATGTAGTTCTCATCAGCAAAAAGAGCCCTATAACCGATAAACCCAATTGGTTTGGCCATGCGCATAATTTGGTCGCGACCACCAACACCCTCCTTAAAAATCTTAACCTTACCCTTGGTAAGGCAAACCAAGCCTGAGGGCTTATCGCCCTCCTTATATATTATCTCTCCCTTTCGGTAGTAAGAACAAGTGAAGTTCCTTCGAATTAGTTCCTTCTCCCCTGGTTGAAGATTATGAAATAGAGAGCAAACCCCTTCGAATGAATTTTGTACATCAATGTTATGTTGAGCCATTTCCCATCCGGTTTTAGTTTCGGTTGCAAAAATACATTTTTTTATGCTCTAAAACATGATTTTAAGCATAAATTGGGAAGTCTTTTGATTAGTTGCAAATAGGTGCTAATTAGTGTATTTAGCCACAAGGGGCATTCTACGACCAAAACCAAACGCCTTTACCGACACCCTTATAAAAGGTGGTGCCTGAAAGCGCTTGTACTCGTTTAGATTCACCAACCGGGCAATTCGTTTAACGGTGGCTGGGTCAAAACCTTCAGAAATTATTTCGGAAACGCTCTTCTGCTCCTCTATGTACTTGAATAGCACTTCATCTAGCAGGTCATACTCGGGTAGCGAGTCGGAGTCTTTTTGGTCTGGCCTAAGCTCTGCCGAAGGGGGTTTTAGTATGGTGTTAACAGGGATTATCTCGGTATTCCTATTTATGTACCAAGCCAGCTTAAACACATCGGTTTTGTAAACATCGCCAAGTACGCTAAGGGCTCCATTCATATCGCCATAAAGAGTACCGTAGCCAACAGCCGCTTCACTTTTGTTAGAGGTGTTTAGCAGTAGGTGTCCAAACTTGTTGCTAATAGCCATAAGGAGCGTTCCCCTAACCCTTGCCTGCATGTTCTCCTCGGTTAAGTCCTCCTTTAAGCCATCAAAAATGGGCGATAGGCTAGACTTTAGCGCATCAAATGCGGGTTGTATGCTAACAATATCGTACTTAACGTTAAGATTTTGGGCTAAACCCACTGCATCGTCAATGGAGTGCTGCGATGAGTACTGCGAGGGCATTAGCAAAACCCTAAGATTCTCGGGGCCTAACGCGCTGGCAGCAATGGCTAGGGTTACTGCGGAGTCTAATCCGCCAGAAAGCCCAAGGGTAGCCTTTTTAAAGCCCATTTTCTGGAAGTAATCGCGCACACCCATAACAAGGGCATCGTGAATAAGCGCTATTTTATCGTCGACAGCTGTAGGCTCAACGGCTTTTTGCTGTGCCAGCGTATCGGTATCAACAAGAACAATATCCTCCTCAAACCGCTTAAGGCGCATAGCGATGCTGCCATTGGGCGCAAACGCCATTGAGGCTCCATCAAAAATTAAATCGGTATTACCACCAACCTGATTTACTGATATCACAGGTAAGGCGTGCTGCTTTGCATGACGAGCAAACACCTTTGCCCTGCGCTGCTCCACATCCCATGAGAATGGCGAAGCCGATATGTTAACCACCAGCTCCGGATTGTGCTTTGCCAGCATCTCCATGGGCGATAGGTTATAGAGCTTTCCGCGGGCAAAACCTCTGGATACGGGCTGGTCGTCCCACAAATCCTCACAAACAGTAATGGCTACACGCGTTCCGTTTACCATGGCCACCTCAAAGGTTGATGCGGGCTCAAAGTAGCGGTACTCATCAAAAATATCGTAGGTTGGTAGTAGCGCTTTGTGATGCTGGCTTAGTACTTTTCCTTGCCCCAGTAGCAACGCCGCATTATACAGCAGCTTACCCTGCGGATTGGGATTTAGAACAGGTGCGCCTACAATGGCATGTATCCCAACGCATCCCTTTGCTATTTGCTCAACTGCGCGGTAGCAGCTTTGAACAAACTCCTCGCTCTCCAAAAAATCGTGAGGAGGATAACCGCAAACCGATAGCTCCGAGAACACAACAAGTTCAGCACCCATAAGCTTAGCTCGCTGTATGGCATCCTCAATTTTTGAAGTGTTGCCAACTATGTCGTTTATAGTGTAGTTTAGCTGAGCAAGAGCAATTTTCATATCAATATGTTAAAAGATAATACCCAAACGAAGCGAAACGTTGTTAAGGCTAATCTTGCCCTCGCCTGGCTTAAACGTTTTGGTTAGTCCACCACTATAGATTACTCCAAGCTGCAACGCAGTAGGCCCACCAAGAGAATACTCAATGCCCCCACCAATTTGATACGACAGGAATAAAGGACGAACCATATCGGATATGGGCTCTTTGGAAATATCGTTCCATTTTTCCCAAGCAAATGCCTTATACCGTATGTGAGTTGTTAAACCCAGATGGGCATAGAAAGTATTATAGCCAATCTCTATGGTTTTAAACTTTAGCTCAAGAGGAATGCTTATATACTGAACGCGTGCCTTCACGTTTGCATTTTGGGCAATTCTATACTCAGCACCATCATCGGTTGTTAGCGTGTCTATTTGCCCATACTTAATGTTACCGCTTAAGCTATTTATGGATAACCCGGTAGAGAACGCATAGCGTTCGGCAAAATACTTATCGGCAGTAAAACCAACTCGGTACCCAAACTCTGGACCATTAGGAGTAAACACCTTACTGTCGGACGAGAACCAGGAAATTTGAGGATCGAAGTAGATACCAAAACGCAGTCCTTGCGCCATTGTGCTATGTGAGAATAATGCTGCAGCTACTGTTAGCGCCGCTACTATTGCAAGCCGTTTCATTCTAATTATAATTTTAAGATGAACAAAATTAGTAATGTTTTTACAAATAAGGCAGCCGTTAACCAATATAGAGGCTTTACTTAACCATTAATAACACCACAAACAATAACGTGTATATCCCACTTTTAATATTTTAGGATGCAACATTGGTGAACAAGCAATACATTTGTGAAAAAGAAAACTAGGATAGGGTTGGTTTCATTAATTTAAGAAATCTCTTTTATGTACATCCCCTTTACAATTCCCTTTTCACGTTTAACTTTACATTATGGTACTATTTCCCAACGCCAAAATTAATTTAGGGCTATACATAGTAAATCGCAGAAACGATGGTTTCCACGATATAGAAACGGTATTCTACCCTATACCATCACTTACAGATATTCTGGAGATTGTTCCAGCAAAGGATTCTGCCAATGAGCTAACGTTTACCCAAACTGGTATTACCGTTGATGGCCCTTTGGAATCGAACCTATGCATAAAAGCTTACCACCTGCTAAAGGAGTACACCAGCTTACCCCACGTAAAAATCCATTTGCATAAGTTAATCCCCATGGGGGCTGGGCTAGGCGGCGGTTCTGCCGACGGCGCTTTTGCGCTAAAAGCGCTTAACCAGCTAGCAGCTAATCCTATTGGCCACCAGCAATTGCTAGAAATTGCCCTAAAGTTGGGTAGCGACTGCCCTTTCTTTATTGAGAACAAACCAACCTTTGCTACAGGCCGAGGAGAGGTAATGCAACCAATAGAAATAGACCTAAGCCATTACCACGTTGTGCTTGTAAATCCCAAGATACATGTAAATACGGGTAAAGCCTACTCTCAATCTACACCAAAACCAGCAGCAACCAATTTAATGCAACTAAGCGAACTTTCCATTGATACTTGGAAAGAATTGGTTTCCAACGATTTTGAAGAGGTTGTTTTCCCTCTTCACCCTGAAATTGAAGCCATTAAAATAGAGCTATACCGTTTGGGTGCGGTTTACGCTGCCATGTCGGGAAGTGGTTCAACGGTATTTGGTATTTTTAAGGATCGGCCACATAGCCTTAACTTCAACAAGGGTTACTTTGTGCATATAGGGTAGCGCCCTTTTGCTTAAGTTTAACAAGTATAGAAATACCCATTTGCCATTCCTATCTGTATGCACAGGTTCTGCCAATTCAATTACAATTCCTATATTACAGCCATATCCTAACAAAAATCAAAATTGATGAAACAGATTCTTTACTTTCTCCTAGCAGTAGCAATACTTACTGCATGTGGTACACCGCAAAAAACGAAAGAACCTACCGCTGTAAAAGATGAGATAAAGCCAGAAACCGAGGCCTTTTGGAATAGCCTTAAAGCGCTGCAAGGGAAAAGTTTTGAAGGAAAACTTGCCGATCCCTCCGCAGGTGGTGATGCTTTTTCTGGGAAAAAGTTGGTAATGCACGTCCTTTTTGCCGATGAGCAAACCATACTAATCCCTTTCAACGTAGGAGATGACCGTTCCAGAACTTGGATTTTTAAACTGCAGGATGGCCGCATTGAACTAAAGCACGACCACCGCTTAGAGGATGGCTCTCCCGACAAGGACACCATGTACGGAGGAACCTCAACCAACTCTGGGTCTGGCACAATGCAAATATTCCCTGCCGATGAGCAAACTCTAGAGCTTATACCCGCTGCCTTTACCAACATTTGGTGGGTAACGGTTAACGATACTGCCTATACCTATAACCTACGCCGAATGGGAACCGATCGGGTTTTTACCGTAATATTTGACCTAACAACCCCAATAGAAACCCCTTTGGCCTCTTGGGGATGGGAAAATTTTGGCAAGTAGAGTGTCCGCAAGATAGTAGCACAAAAAAAGGGGACTCACGTCCCCCTTCTTCATATCACAAAGAGTATAAACTACTCCAGTACAACCATTACAAATCCTTTGCAAACCCTTTCGCCAGGTTTTACATTTACTTCCTTAACTTTTGAGTCAACAGGAGCAATAATTCTGTTGTGCATTTTCATTGCATCAAGAATTACAAGGATGTCACCTTGCTTTACCTCTTGGCCAACCTTAACTTTTACGTCAACAATTGTTCCAGGGATAAAAGCTGTAAGGTGCTTATTATCTAGCCTACTTAAAGCCATATAGCTATTAATTTAGAAGATTCGTTAGTTAATAATCTTAATAATTACCTCACAACTAGTTTCTAGAATGGAGGAATACCATGCTTCTTAAATGGACGGTCGGCCACTTTATTGCTCGAAACCTCCAATGCATGAAGAAGTAACTTACGGGTTTCTTCTGGCTCAATTACAGTGTCGATATAGCCCTTAGCGGCAGCAACATAAGGATTAGCAAACTTCTCCTTATACTCTTCTACCTTCTGGCGGCGCATCTCGTCGGGGTTCTCAGCCTCGGTAATCTCCTTACGGAAGATAATGTTAGCAGCACCCTCTGGGCCCATAACGGCAATCTCGGCACCTGGCCATGCAAACACAAAGTCGGCACGTAAGTGGCGAGAGCTCATAGCAATATATCCGCCACCATAAGCCTTACGAAGGATAACGGTCATCTTGGGCACAGAAGCCTCGCTGTAAGCGTAAAGAAGCTTTGCCCCGTGGCGAATAACGCCAGCATGCTCTTGGTCAACGCCAGGAAGGTAGCCAGGAAGGTCAACCAAAGTACAAAGAGGGATGCTGAAGGCATCGCAGTAGCGAATAAAGCGCGCTGCTTTGTCGGAGCTATCCACATCAAGTACACCAGCCATAACCAGCGGTTGGTTGGCAACAAAACCAACGGTTTCACCTTTTAAGCGTCCAAAACCAATAACAATATTACCCGCCCACATTTCCTGAACCTCAAAGAAATCGGAATCATCAACAATGGCGCGAATAACATTACGCACATCATAAGGCTGCTTAGGATCGCCCGGTACAATATCGTCAATATTATAAATAGGCTTTGGCTCCTTAGGCTCAAACTTAAGGGCTTTACGGGTGTTATTCCAAGGAATAAAGGTGATAAGCTTTTTAATTTGCTCAAAGCACTCCAACTCGCTATCGGCAAAGAAGTGTGCGTTTCCAGTAATTTGAGCGTGAATTTTAGCTCCACCAAGCTCCTCTTGGGTAATCTCTTCGCCAAGCACCGATTTAATAACCTCTGGCCCAGTAATAAACATCTTCGATATGTTTTCCACCACGAAAACAAAATCGGTTAGCGCAGGAGAGTAAACGGCTCCTCCTGCACAAGGGCCTAGGATTACTGAAATTTGAGGGATAATACCGCTTGACAGCGTGTTACGCCAGAAAATTTCTCCGTAACCAGCTAATGAGTTTACACCCTCTTGAATACGAGCACCACCTGAGTCGTTTATACCAATCAATGGAATTCTCATGCGGAGAGCATAGTCCATAATCTTGGTAATTTTTCGGGCATGCATAAATCCCAATGAACCACCAGCAACAGTAAAGTCCTGTGCAAAAATGGCTACTGGTGCACCATAAATAGTACCAGTACCAATGATTACTCCGTCGCCATGAAGAACTTTTCCGCCCATTCCAAAGTCACGGGCTTCGTGCTCAACGAACATGTCGTACTCATTAAACGAGTCCTCGTCGAGTAGCGTAATAATACGTTCACGGGCTGTTAACTTACCCATAGCGGCTTGTTTTGCTACGGCTTGTTCTCCCCCACCCTGTAGAACCTCTTCTTTACGCTTTTTTAACTCCTCAATTTTTCCTTGTAAAGGCATAGGTTAACTATTAGTTTATAATATCGTAAAAACGGACAAAAGTACCGTTAATTTACGAGTGCAACTTTACGAAATCAATCGTAATTATCGAATAGTATTGCTAAACTTTTAACAGAGAAAATTACAACTACCTGTATGTCTGAGCAATATTTTTTAAACATCCGTTTTATTCTGATGCAAAAAAAGAGGGAGATGGCCACTTTTTAGCTATCTCCCTGCAAAAAATCGGTCTATTTTGGAGCTAGTTTGTATAAAGCTAGCGCAATTATGGCAAAAAGAATATTCGGGGTCCAAACAGCTAAAAGCGGATTCATGCTACCGCTAACCGCAAACATGGTTGAAAAGCGCATAAATAGTATGTAAGAGAAGCTTATAGCCAAACCTAAACCTATGTGTAAACCAATACCACCCCTAACCTTTCTCGATGAAAGGGCTACGCCAATAAGTGTAAGAATAAAGGTGGAGAAAGGAAAGGCAAATCTACCATACTTCTCTATTAGGAAAACCTCTACGTTATCGGCACCCTGAAGGCGTTGCTGAGCAATAAAGTCGTTTAGCTCAAACATGTTCATGGTTTCAACAACATCAAGTCGTTGCGTAAAATCCGATGGTACCACATATATATTGGTATCCATTCTTGCACCTGAAATTAGCTGCTCCCCATTCTCGTTATAGTTCCTAATGTAGTAGCTGTTAACGGTCCAGGTTTGCTTGGTTGAATCCCACTTTGCGTAGTCGGATATAAGCTTTGACTTTAGCACTCCATCCTCAAATTTCTCCATTGAGAACTTGTAACCAATGTTGCTATAGGAGTTAAACGCCTCCATGTATATAAACACGCCGGGTCGCACTTGTTTATGAATATGCCTATCGGTATTGGTATAGGGCTTCTTAATGTAGGTATTCTCAAACTCTAGTCTTACTCTATTTGCGGGTGGAATAATAAAACTGGTTAGCACAAAAGAGAATAGGGCAATAATAAACGCCGATATAAAGTAAGGGAACATCATTCGTTTAAAGCTAACGCCTGCGCTAAGAATAGCTATAATCTCTGTGTTGTAAGCCATTTTTGAGGTGAAGAAAATTACCGCAATAAAGGTGAACAATGAGCTAAAGAGGTTGGCAAAGTATGGAATAAAGTTCATGTAGTAATCGAACACAATGGCACTAAGGGGCGCTCCCTTCTCCATAAAATCGTCAATCTTCTCCGTAACATCAAAAACCACAGCAATACCTACAATAAGTAGAATAGCATAGAAGTAAGTTCCAATAAACTTACGAATGATGTAAAGGTCTATTATCTTAAATCCCAATTTTGTCATAACCTCACAGTTAACTTTTTAACCATTGCATTTTTCCAAGCATTAAAATCGCCTTGCTTTATGTGCTCTCTAGCCTGCCGTACCAACCAAAGGTAAAAACCCAGGTTGTGCAAACTAGCTATTTGTGGGCCAAGCATTTCGCCAGATATGAACAGGTGACGTAAGTATGCTTTTGAGTATCGGCTATCTGCAAAAGTAATACCTAAGGAATCAATTGGCGAAAAATCATTGCGCCATTTTTGATTTCTTATGTTAATTATTCCTTCGCTGGTGAACAGCATGCCGTTTCTACCATTTCGGGTGGGCATTACACAATCGAACATATCTACACCGCGGGCGATACCCTCCAAAATATTATCGGGGGTACCAACACCCATTAAGTAACGGGGTTTATCCTTGGGTAGTATTTCGTTTACAACCTCTATCATTTGGTACATTACCTCGGCGGGTTCCCCAACGCTAAGTCCACCAATGGCATTACCCTCCCGTCCTTTGGCTGCAATGTTCTCGGCTGCACGTTTACGCAACTCGGGGTACACACAGCCCTGTACTATGGGAAAAAGGGTTTGCTTGTAACCATAGAGCGGCTCGGTAGAGTCGAAACGGGTTATGCACCTATCCAGCCACTGCTCTGTTAGGTCAAGGGATTTCTTAGCATAATCGAAATCTGCCGTACCGGGAGGGCACTCATCAAAAGCCATAATAATATCGGCACCAATGGTACGCTGAATGTCCATTACATTTTCTGGCGAAAAGAAGTGCTTTGAACCATCTATATGGGAACGAAAGTGTGCCCCCTCCTTTGTTAGCTTGCGGTTTTCGGCTAACGAAAAAACCTGAAATCCGCCGCTATCGGTTAGTATTGGTCTATCCCAGCTAATAAACTTATGTAAACCACCTGCCTGGTGCATCACCTCTAATCCTGGACGCAAGTACAAGTGGTAGGTATTACCTAAAATTATCTCGGCATTAATATCCTGCTCCAACTCCCTGTGGCTAATACCCTTAACACTACCAACAGTGCCAACAGGCATAAAAATTGGGGTTTCAATAACCCCATGGTCGGTTACAATTCGCCCCGTACGCGCATTACTATTGGGGTCGTTTATCTCAACTGTAAAATCCATCTATTAAATATTTTCGGAGCCAAAGATAGTGTAAAATAGTAAACTGATGAGTTACCTCATTTGTTTCCATCTTGCTTAACCCAAAAAACTTTAATAACATTGTGGTGATTTTAAACAGACTACCTGTGAGCGCTTTCCTTTATCAGCTAAGTATTTACGAACTCATTTTAGCTGGAGTTCTTTTTCTTGGACTAGTAATCCAGCTTTACTACTACCTAGGCGTTTTCCTAAAAATTGTGAAGTTTAGGGGAAACCCGTCAAATAACATACAGCCTCCCGTGTCTATTGTTATTTGTGCGAGAGACGAGGAGGAGAACCTAAGTAGTTTCCTTCCGCTTGTGCTTGAGCAAAACTATCCCAACTTTGAGGTTGTGGTGGTAAACGACTGCTCTAGCGACGATACCGATATGGTTCTTGAGCGCCTAATGCGCACATACAAACACCTTCGCGTTACCACCATTAAACAAGACGAAAAGTTTACGCACACCAAGAAGCTGGCACTTACCATAGGCATTAAGGCTGCTAAGCACGACTGGCTTTTGCTAACCGATGCCGATTGCCGCCCCGATAGCCCAAACTGGCTATCATCCATGGCTGTGGCTTTTACACAGGATAACGAGATAGTTTTGGGTTATGGCGGTTTTATTCCCGAAAAAGGGTTTACCAATAAAGTGATTAGGTTTGATGCACTTTTTACAGCCATGCTGTACTTAGGTGCCGCACTAGTTCGCAAACCATATATGGGAGTTGGTAGAAACCTAGCCTACAGGCGCGACTTATTCTTTCGTAACAAGGGCTTTGCATCGCATAGCCAGCTAGCCTCTGGCGACGACGATTTATTTGTAAATGAGGTGGCCTCAAAAAGCAACACAACAGTGGTTATTGCAACAGGTGCACATACCAGAACCCCTGCAAAGAAAACCCTAGAGGGATGGTTTAAGCAAAAAAGACGACACCTTACAACAGGAGGTAGATACAAAAGCGGTAGCAAATGGTACCTAGGAACAGAGCTATTCTCGCGCTTTACATTTTATGGCAGCGCAATTGCCCTTATTGCACTACAGTTTTATCCGCTTATTATAGCTGGAGTAATCCTGCTTAGGTTAATCATCAAGCTATCGGTAATAAAAGCGGTAATGGTACGTTTGAAGGAAAGAAAAATATTGCTAATTTCGTTGATTTACGATTTCTTTAGTCCCATAATATTTGGTACTATTGCCCTTACAAACAAATTCAGCACACAAAAGACCAAATGGAGATAAGTCCTAACCTGTCTGATAAAGCAAAGTTAGACCTACAACTAGTTGAGGCTGCTATAAATGGCGAACAGAAAGCCTATGCAGAGCTCCTAGATAGGTACAAGGATGCCATATACTTTATGCTGCTGAAAATGGTGAACAACAAAAGCGATGCAGAGGATCTTACCATTGAAGCGTTTGGCAAAGCTTTTAAGAACATTCATCAGTACACCCCTAACTACGCTTTTAGCACATGGCTCTTTAAAATAGCATCCAACAACTGTATTGACTTTATACGGAAAAAGAGAGCCAACCTTATTTCTATTGATCATCAGCCAGAGGATTCCGAGGGGTTGCTCCCATCGGCAACGGCAAACCTGCAGTCTAATATACTCGATCCCGAGGAACACCTTATTAAGGAGCAAAATATTAAGTTTATACAAAGCGTTGTGGCCAAGCTAAAGCCAAGGTACCGCAACCTAATTGAGCTCCGCTACTTTAAGGAGTACAGTTACGAAGAGATTGCCGATGAGCTAGACCTACCCATAGGAACAGTTAAAGCACAGCTTTTTAGAGCGCGCGAGCTCCTCTTTAATATACTAAAAAACAATCCTCACAAGTAGAAATAGGCTCCTTTGGGTAGGGTTGTTACCCTATCCAAACACAAAACAACTAACATACTTGCACAAACCGCTGCAAGATAAAATGAGCGTTTAATCTTTGCCATCCACAACTAATCACAGCAATGCAAAGCATACTTAGCTACTTCCCTGAGCTGGATAAAACTCAGCGAGAAAAACTTGCACTACTCGACACTCTATACCGTGAGTGGAACGAGAAGATAAATGTAATATCGAGAAAAGATATCGATAAGCTTTACCTACACCACGTTTTACACTCGTTGGCCATTGCAAAAGTAATTTCCTTTGCAAAGGGGACTAAAATTGTTGATGTAGGAACAGGAGGCGGGTTTCCTGGTATCCCATTGGCCATTCTTTTTCCAGGATGCCAGTTCACACTGGTTGACTCCATTGGGAAAAAAATTATTGTTGCCGATTCTGTTGCCAAGGCATTAGACCTAAAAAACGTGACCGCAATAAAAACCAGAGCCGAAGAGATTAAAGAAAAGTTTGACTTTGTGGTTAGCAGAGCGGTTGCCCCACTACCCACGCTATTTGGATGGACAAACCATTTAATTACCCCTGGAGGAGCCAATAGCCTTGAGAATGGGCTCATTTGCCTTAAAGGGGGAGACATTAGCCAAGAGGTGTCGCCCTTTGGGAAACGCATAAAACGCTGGAAAATTAAGCACTTTTTTGAAGAAGAATACTTTGATGGAAAAGAAGTTGTATTCCTATCGAAGTAATTTTGCATTAACTTTTTTAGCATAATTGTTTTTTCCGTTTGAAAAAAAGTTTACTTTTGCAGTCTTAAAATTTGGATGCAGTACATCCTAGTGAACTGGAAATCATAATAGAGTAAAAAATAAAAGCTTACACCAATGAAAAGAACGTTCCAACCCTCCAACAGGAAAAGAAAAAATAAGCACGGTTTCAGAGAGCGTATGTCTACTCACAACGGAAGAAGAGTGTTGGCAGCGCGTAGGGCTAAAGGAAGGAAAAAACTAACCGTATCAGATGAACCTAACTACAAAGGTTAATTTGTAAAGGCATTATTTTCTTTGTTGGCAGGTGAAAACCTGCCTTTTTTTTTACCGATAAGCGAGAAGTTTAAAGATTTTTATAGAAGTTAGCACATAAAACCACCGTGCAACAACTAACTAGCTGTTAATAATGTACCTCACTAACGCAAATACACAGCGCGAGCTACTTCTTTCTGCCACGCTACCAAGTAATATTGAGCCGATTGTACAAAAAGTACTAACCTCCGAAAGGCTTACCGTATCCGATGCGGTTACGCTATTTGAGCAGGCCGACTTAGGATTACTCTCTCTGCTTGCCTCCTATGCCAATCATCGCAAGAATGGCGACGAGGTGGCATTTAATAAGAACTTCCACATTGAGCCAACAAATATTTGTGTTTACAAGTGCAAATTCTGCTCATACCAGCGTGAGCTGGGACAAGAAGGCGCATGGGAGATGTCGCTAAAGCAAATAGAAGAGCTGTCGGCCACATTTAAGGAGAGGGGAATTACGGAGGTACATATTGTTGGCGGAGTACACCCAAAATGGGACGTGGATTACTACGGCAAAATGGTACAACGCGTTAAGCAAATGTTACCAGAGGTGCACGTTAAGGCCTTCTCGGCCATTGAGCTTCACTTTATATTTGCAAAAGCAAAGCTCTCCTACAAAGAGGGTATGCGCAAGCTAAAAAGCTATGGACTAAACTCTATTCCTGGTGGTGGAGCAGAGATTTTTGATGCAGATATTCGCTCTAAAATTTGCCCCGATAAAGCAAAAGCAGAGCAGTGGCTAGGCGTACACGAAGCGGCACACCTTGAGGGAGTATCATCAAATGCAACCATGCTATATGGCCATGTAGAAAGCTTTATGCACAGGGTTTTACACATGGAGCAGCTAAGAATATTGCAGGATAAAACGGGTGGTTTTAACTGTTTTATCCCGCTAAAATTCCGAAAGGCAAATAACCCGTTAAGCTATCTTGGCGAGACCAACACCGTTGACGACCTAAAAACGTTTGCTGTAGCAAGGCTCTTCCTCGACAACTTTAACCACATTAAGGCATACTGGCCCATGCTTGGTAAAGAGGTAACCAAAATGGCGCTAAGCTTTGGAGTAAACGATATAGATGGAACCATTGACGATACCACCAAAATATACTCCATGGCAGGAGTTGAGGATCAGAAACCTAAAATGACAGTTACCGATTTAACGGCACTTATAACCAGCGCAGGAAAGCTGCCTGTTGAAAGGGATTCCTGCTACAATGTAATAAAACGATACTATTAGCAGCGCCATACATTACCCCAATTGCCGCTCATAGCTGGAGCACACCAGCCTAAACCGCAAAGAGAATCGGCACGGAGTAAAATTAAATTAGTACTTTTACGTTTCAACATAATTGAGCAAATTAGCAGGCAATACAAATGCCTAAACGAACCAAACAAACAGCTAACCATTAATAGTATGCCAAAAAGCAGCCCAAGCATTAAGGAGAAAATTAGCTCTTTGCTAAAATTGATAGTAAGCAATGTTTACGTAAAGAATATTTTAATAGCGCTTGGAATAAGCATTGCCGCTTTTTTCCTAGTGTTTCTATTCCTTAACATTTTTACCCGACACGGGCGTACTTACCCCGTTCCAGACTTTGTTGGGCTTAACAAACAAGAGGTTGCCGAACTGGCCGAAGAGCACAACCTAAGGGTTACCGTTACCGACTCGGTATTTATTATGACACGCAGGCCTGGAACTGTAATTGAGCAAAACCCAGAGCCAGGTACAATGGTAAAATCGAACCGAAAAATATTTTTCATAGTTAACGCCCTTAATCCCCAAAAGGTTGAAATGCCCAATGTTGTAGGAGTAACGCTTAGGCAAGCCAAAGCCATGCTCGATTTGCAGGGCCTTAGCGTAGGTAAACTCGATTTTATTGCAGACATAGCGGTTAACAACGTAATGGAGCAAAGGCACAATGGCTCCGTAATTGAACCCGGACAAATGGTTCCTAAAGGCTCAACCATCGACCTTTTGCTGGGCCGAGGCCTTAGGGGTGAACAAACAGCCCTTCCGCAGCTTATTGGGTTAAAGCTACTCGAGGCAAAAAACCTTCTAATTGAGGCATCGCTAAATCTAGGCCAAATACGATTTGACGAAACGGTTGAAACCTACAAGGACTCCATTGAAGCGAAGGTTTATAGCCAGTATCCAGCGTACGATGGCCCCCGTTCCATATCGTTTGGAGCGCGTGTTGAGCTATGGCTAACGCTAAACGAATCAAGAATACCAAAGCCCAAAGTTGATGGTGCCATTGATTCAACCTACATAAAGATACTTGAAGAAGAACCAATTGAGGAAGTACTAGAGTAATGCGATTAAATAAGTGGCATCAGGTTGTTGTAGCATTGCTACTAATAGCTTCCTCGGCAGTAAGCCAAGAGGTGCTAGTACCGCTGGAATACACACCCTTGCAGGGAGTTGGCGGCGCTAAATCAAGCGCCTCAACAAGCAGTGTATCCCTCCCCTTCTTTGACGACTTTGCAAAGCAGTATCCTGTTCCCAACGCTTTGCTTTGGCAAACAAATGGAACATTATCCAACAGCACATTCGCCATAAACCCACCAAGTATTGGCGTGGCTTCCTTTGATTTAATAAACCTAAAGGGCGAAATTTACTCGCACATCAGCACCACATCAAAGGATGCCGATATACTTACATCAAATCCTATAAACCTTAACTATCCAGGGGATTTAACCATATACCTCTCCTTTGCCTACCAACCACAAGGGTTGGGTAGAATAGCTAGCAAAACAGACTCATTAGCTGTTGATTTTTACGATGTAGCAAACGACCAATGGGTTAATGCATGGAGAGTATCAGCAGATATTCCCAACAACACCCTTACAGAAACAAATAGGCTTGAGAACAAAACAAGGATTAGAAAGGATACCGAAATAAAAAGTAAGTTCTTTAATGTTGCCCTGCCCATTTACGATGAGAGATACCTAAAAGATGGGTTTAGGTTTAGATTTAGGAACCTAGCCTCCATATCGGAAAACGCACAGGATCCTGCCCGTACCAATGGCGACAACTGGCACATAGACCTTGTTTACCTTAATAGGAACAGGTACGAGGCCGATACCATTCCCAACGACATAGCCATAAGCAAGCCCATTAAGTCTATACTTACCAACTATACATCTGTTCCATGGTTGCACTTTAAACAGAGCAGCGTACTGCAAGCAGAGCTAGCCAATAGGCTGGAGTTCCCCATATCGTATCGTAACCTTGGCCCCACCACATGGAACGTAACCCGTAGGTTTGAGGTGACAAACCACTCCACCAACGAGACCTATGCCTTTTCTGGAGGTGCAGAAAACATTTACGCATTTCAGGATGTTGACTTTATCCGTTACTACCTATACGACTTTACCAGCGACTGGAGCGACTCCGCAAAATACACCTTTAAGAGCTACCTAATAACCGATTTTGAAGAGGAAACCAAGTATTTCCGCCAAAACGATACCACCGAGTACACCCAGGAGTTCAAGAACTACTATGCCTACGACGATGGCTCTGCCGAAATGGGATACGGTCTTTACGGCGATGGGTCGCAGAACGGTATGGTTGCCCTTAAGTACAACATATACGCAGAGGATAAGCTAGCGGGCGTAAAAATATATTTTAACCGCTCTTACAAGGACTCTAACCAGCAGTTCTTTAAGCTAACCGTTTGGGACAGCAATAATGGCGTTCCTGGAAATATAATTTACCAGAGAACAGGCATAAAGCCACTATTTAGGGATAGCCTAAACCAGTTTACGCTGTACAAAATTGATGAGGACATTACCCTTAGCGGCGAGTTTTTTGTGGGATGGGCACAAACCACCACCGACCTGCTAAACGTTGGATTCGACTTAAACACTCTTCCATCTAATAAGTTGTACTACAACCTTTTTGGCTACTGGCAAACCACAGAGCTCCCCGGAGCGCTAATGGTTAGGCCTGTGTTTGGAGAACTTACCGAGAATCCAACAAATATTGATGATGTTGAGGACACTATGCTATCGGTTTACCCTAACCCCGCATCAACGGTAGTAAAAATTGCAGGAGACATTACCAACAGCATTAGCCACATTCGCATATTCAACCTATCGGGACAATTGGTGCTTGAGCAGCAAGTACACAACGGTGAAGTTAACGTTGAGCACCTGAACCAAGGCACCTACATACTTCAAGCCCTAACGCGGAGTGGGCACCCCAAAACAGCAAAGCTTGTTATTCTACGATGAAAGATTTAAATGAGGGCTATCTGGCCAATGATGAACTAGACGAGGAGTCATCGGACGAACAATCGGAACTATTTGAGCACTTTCACTTTGATGTTGATAAGGGGCAAACGCCACTCCGAATTGATAAGTTTCTGGTAAACAAGATACAAAACGCATCGCGTAACCGAGTGCAGAATGCTGCCGATGCGGGTACCATACTGGTAAACGGCAAGCCCGTTAAGCCATCGTACAAGGTAAAACCTGGCGATTCCATCTCCATAGTGATGGCCTACCCCCCTAGAGATGTAGAGATACTGCCAGAAAACATCCCGCTAAATATTGTTTACGAGGATAACGATGTTGTGGTGATTAACAAGGAACCGGGTATGGTAGTACACCCTGGGCACGGAAACTTTAGCGGCACACTGGTTAACGCGCTAATGTACCATCTTAAGGATGTTCCCCTGTTTAGCAGCGGCGAAGTACGTCCTGGCTTAGTACACCGTATAGATAAGAACACATCGGGTATAATGGTTATTGCCAAAAGCGAGATAGCCATGAATAGGCTTGCCAAACAGTTCTTCGATCGCACCACATCGCGTAAGTACGTTGCGCTGGTTTGGGGCAACATGGATGAACCTAGCGGCACCATTACTGGACACATTGGCCGCAGCATCCGCGACCGTAAAAAGATGCAGGTATTTCCCGATGGAGATCAAGGCAAACACGCCGTAACCCACTGGAAGGTGATAGAACCCCTTGGCTATGTAAACCTTGTTGAGTGCAAACTAGAAACGGGTAGAACTCACCAAATTAGAGCCCACTTTGAGTACATTGGGCACCCCCTGTTTAACGACGACCGCTACGGGGGTAACATTATAGTAAAAGGAACAACCTTTACAAAGTATAAACAATTTGTACAAAACTGCTTTAACATTTGCCCACGCCATGCACTACACGCAAAATCGCTGGGATTTGAACACCCCACCACAGGGAAGCAGATGTTTTTTGATTCGGAAATCCCATCCGATATGCAGCAGATTATAGAGAAGTGGCGAATATATGTTGGAGCAAGAGAAATTGAGGAGTAGCAAATTTAAAGTCCCCAGAAAACAAATAGTGCAACAGCAGAATAAGGTATTTAATCTGCACTTATCTTTGCCACACAAATTGCCATTTTATGAACTCAACAACCACTAAGAACATTGCCATACTGGCTGGAGGTAATTCATCGGAAGAGGGAATATCGCTTAAAAGCGCAGCCCAAATTGCAACGTGGATTGATACAACAAAATATAGCCCTTTTACCATTCTTGTTAAGGGAGTAAACTGGGTATTAAAGCATCCTAAGCTAGGTGATATTCCTGTTGATAAGAACGATTTTTCTGTTTCTATTAACGGGGAAAAGCTAATGTTCCATTGCGCCCTTATAGCCATTCACGGTACACCTGGCGAGAATGGAATTCTGCAAGCATACCTAGAGCTAGTTGGCGTTCCGTACACAACGGGAGGCGTACTAAGTTCTGCCGCAACGTTCAACAAGGTGCTTTGCAAACAAATGGTACAAGAGACCGAAGTAAACCTGGCCAAAGCCGTTTTTATAAAAAAGGGGCAATCCTACAACGTTGAAGCTATTGCTGCAAAGCTGGGGCTACCGCTGTTTGTAAAACCAGCCGAAAGCGGTAGCAGCTACGGTGTTAGTAAAGTTAAAAAGGTTGAAGATCTTGAACCAGCTATACAGAGCGCCTTTGCCGAGGATAGACAGGTTATAATAGAGGAATTTATTGGTGGCCGTGAGCTTACCTGTGGGGTTATTAAAACAAAACAGCAGGAGATTGTACTTCCCGTTACCGAGATTATAACCAAAAATGAGTTTTTTGATTACGAAGCAAAGTACCTAAACCAAAGCGAGGAGATTACTCCCGCCCACATTAGCCCAGAGCTAACCCAAAGGATACAGCAGCTATCATCGGTTATATATAACACACTGGATTGCAATGGTATTGCCCGCGTTGACTACATTGTACGCGATAACGACATTTACTTTCTTGAAATAAACACCGTTCCGGGCATGAGCCAAGCAAGCATTGTTCCCCAACAAGTGGCAGCCCATGGAATGACCATGACCGAGGTGTGGAGCATGGTACTAGAGGATACAATGGCAAGATAAATAATCGATTTCCCATAATAACAAAGGAGGCTGTCTAAAAAGGCAGCCTCTTTTGTTAAAGTAAAGGTCGTTCCATTACAACCTGCTTATGCGACCCGTCACAAAACGGTTTCTTTTTTGACCTTCCACAAGCACAGATATAAACATCGCCCTCGGGAACCGGTATTGGTGTACCATCGGATTTTGCCAGAATAATATTACCCGCTATTTTTATTGGGCCTCCCTTTGATAGCCTAACCTCGGCCGATATACTCCTTTGATTGTTGCTCATGCTAAAGTTCCTCCGAATCGTTAAAACCTACCTTAAAATGGGTTCCATCACAATGGGGCATATTATTTGAATGCCCACAACGGCAGAATGATGCAATCTGCACAGAGCGCATCTCGTTGCCCTCAGGGTCTATAACCTTGAACTTCCCCGAAATAAGCAAAGGCCCATTTTTCATAACCTGTATTTTCACAGGCTCGCCTTCAAACTGTTCAACGCTTACCGCAGCTTGGTCAGTATCACGTTCAACCTTTGCCGATTGCTCCTGATCGTTCTTAACAGGGTCGTTCCACTTAAACGTTAAAGCTTTTGTTGGGCACTGGTTAACAATGTCAATAATTTTATCGGTAGGTGCTCCATCCATATTAATCCAAGGTCTGTTCCTTGGATTAAAAACCTGAATAAGCTTTGTGTAACAAGTAGTGGCGTGAACACATTCTCCGGGGCGCCAATACACCGTAATATCATTATTTGAGTAGCTGCGGTTATTCTTTTCCATAACAAGCTGGTGTGTGAGAGTTTTACTTGAGAAACGTTATCGGCCCTCAAAGGTTGAACACTTTAATCCATAAAAGAATAAAAAATTAGCGGGTAATAACCAAGCAGCCTGCAATAATATCGTGTAGAGCTTGCTTTTTCTCTGTAAAACCAGCCATAATGTAGCCCACAAAAAGGGTCATATTTGTTACTATTCTAGAAAAGTAGCGCCCAGTGGCCTTACCAAAAGTTACCTTGTTGCCATTCATGTCAACAACCTTTATTCCTACGGCAATTTTACCAAGGGTACCACCATACTTCGACGATTCCATTAGGGCGTAGTATAGCCATCCCATAACCATTCCTAAAAGTGATGCTAAAAGAATTAATCCAATAATTCCCCCAACATACATCCACCTGCCGCTCTCAAGGAAATCCTCAGGATTATCAACACCCTCGAGCCCTACAGCAAAACCCACTATACCAATAATTACTGGAATTGCTATAAGTAATCCACCTGCAGACATTACTAGGCTATCAATTAGGTATGCAGCTACTCTGAGCCAAAAACCAGCATACTTAATCTCTTTATTTTCTTGTTCCATAGCGATAAAAGTTTTATTTGGATGTTAAATTCTAAAAAATAACGTCCAATTCAAAGAGTTTTGTTTACAAATAGAAAAAAAGAAATAATCTCTGTTTAATTTTGGAACAAAAGTTGGGTTATCTTAGTTAATACATACATAGCACGTGCATACATGAGAAAGCGGTATTACATACCAATTCTTCTACTTATAATTATCTCCACCACCAGTTTTCAGGGAGCTAAAGGACAATCTCATTTAAAAATTGATGGCTACACGGTACTTCCCGTTACCATACTCGATGGCGATACCCTTCCGAATGTTCTTATTCCTGAAATTGCCATATTTCCAAAGAGAAAATTCAAAAGTAACAGGGAGTATAGGCAGTACCAAAGAATGATTAGAAACCTAAAAATTGTTTACCCTTACGCAAAGCTGGCTCAGCAAAAGCTAAGCGATATGGATGCCCATCTTAAAACGCTTAAAACCGATAAGGAGCGTAAAGCCTATATCAACAAGGCTGAAAAGGAACTACGTGATGAGTTTGAACCCAAGCTGGTTAAGCTAACCATCTCTCAAGGCCGACTGCTAATTAAGCTAATTGATAGACAAGCGGGAAAAACAACATATCAGGTACTTAGGGAGCTAAAGGGTAGCGCTCCTGCATTCTTCTGGCAAACAGTAGCTCGGGTTTTTGGCTCTAACCTAAAATCGGAATTCGATACCGATGGCGAGGATAAACTTCTTAATGAGCTTATTATTCTATATGAGCACGGCCAGCTATAGTTATATATTACGATAAATGCCAATCAATTAGCATTATAAAGAAATAGCTGGGCAGGCGCTTCAAATAATCAACCTGTAACCAGCTATTCCAGTTTGTAACAAATGGTTAAACCTGTGCTATTAGTACTTCATACAAATTTAGGTTGAACCATTAATCTAAATGTACCGCATCATCTCGGTAACCACAGCATCAGCACCATTAGCAATATCAACAATGGTAGCATCAAGCATGTAGCAAGGAGTTGTAAACAGCATATTGTCCATATCAACGGTAACCTGCCCATGCGAGGTAACAGAGTGCTTGGCTCCTACTTGTTCAATTGCTTGCGCCGTATCCTTATCGGAACCAATAGTAACAGAAGCTCCTTTAATAAGCTTAGCCAGCAATACAGGGGCAATGCATAGCGCTCCAATGGGCTTCTTTGCTTTGTGCATATCGGCAATAACCCGCTCAACATCGGGGTTTATTTTTGCTAAAGGTCCATCAAAAGCCCATGTGGATAGGTTCTTGGCGGCACCAAAACCACCAGGGAAAATCAATGCATCAAACTCCTCTGTTCTTAGCTCCGATAATGGCTTAGCGTTTCCACGAGCAATGCGAGCGGACTCAACAAGTACATTACGTTTCTCGGGCATCTCCTCTCCTGTTAGGTGATTTATAACATGATGCTGCTCCATATCGGGAGCAAATACCTGATAAACACCTCCGTTGCGGGCTATGGCGTACAGCGCCATGGTGGCCTCGTGAATCTCGGCGCCATCGTAAACGCCGCATCCCGATAGCACTACTGCAAAACGTTTCTTGCTCATAGTCATCTATTTTAGTAATTAGTAATAATTCTTGTATCATTTTTTCTCATCCCTAAAGATAAAAAAAGGAACCTCCACAGGCAATACGCGTTGCTGCATAACGCATAACATATTAGCAAATGGCATTGCTAACATTTACCTTTGCACAAAATGCAACTAATGAACATTATCCGCACTTTTATAGCAATAGAAATCCCGGTAAGCAAAAACCTTCTTCAAAGGTGGGATGAGGTAAAAACGTTGCTTAAAGACGACAGAATACGCTGGGTTAATGATAAAACCCTTCACGTTACGCTCTTTTTTCTGGGGGACACGCCCGCTAATTTGGTGGACAAGATAAAACATGCTGTGGAGAGCAGCGTGCAAAACACGGTACCCTTTGAACTTTCCCTTAGGGGTATGGGTACATTTGGCGACCCCAATAACCCAAGAGTTATTTGGGTTGGAATTGATAGCTGCCCACCTCTTATTCAGCTGCACAACAAGGTGAATACAGTTGTTGAAACTTTTGGTTACGAACGGGATATTAGGGGTTTTAATCCCCACATTACATTGGGTAGAGTAACCAAACTCACCAAGCAGCATTCGCTTAAGTCCTATATTGAAAAGATAAAACAGGAACCCCTTTTAACCCATAAGGTAAATGGGCTTACCATGTATCAGAGCACGTTAACACCAAGTGGCTCTATTTATAAGCCCTTGTGGAAGATAGAACTCCCTTTAATTGCAGATAGCAACAGCTAAACGCCCCTGCCCCTAAAAACGGTGATTAGGGTGTATATAATGATTTTAAGATCGACAAAAAGCGACATGTTCTCAAGGTAAAGCAAATCGTAGTTTAATCGCTCCACCATTTGGTCTACATTCTCGGCATAGCCGTACTTTACTTGTCCCCAGGAGGTTATACCTGGCTTAACCTTTTGAAGATGGATGTAGTGCGGGGCTTTCTCTACAATCTGGTTAATAAAGAACTGGCGCTCTGGGCGGGGCCCAACCAGCGACATATCGCCAAGTAGCACGTTAACAAAGTTAGGAATCTCATCCAAGCGGGTTTTGCGCATAAACCTACCTAGGCGGGTTACGCGCGGATCGCGCTTGCTGGACAGCGCAGGGCCAGACCGCTCCGCATCAGTGTACATTGAACGGAACTTATACAGTGTAAAGGGCTTACCATGCCTGCCCACTCGCTCCTGAGAGTGAATTATTGGCCCCTTTGAGGTTAACTTTATTAGTACTGTTAAAAAAAGGATAAGCGGCGATAGAACCACCAGAGCCATAAACGCAACCAAGTAATCCATGGCCTGCTTCACCACGCCCTGCCAAAGAGGAATAAGCTCATACGATATCTGGAACAGCGGAGTACCAAATATCGATGACATCTTAACGCGTCCAGTAAGGTGGTCGTACAAGCTAGGAATAGCCTTAACGGCCACATCAAAGGCCAGCATGTCGTTAATAACCCGTATTAGCTCTTTGGGTTCGGTATCCTCTAAAGCAACAATAACCTCTTCAACCTTTACCTTTGAAATGATTGCTGGGAACTGCTTTGCATCGCCCATGAATGGAACTTTACCCCCAAAGGCATTGCTGGTACTACTCCCATTCACAGTTAGGTAGCCAATTATTTTGTTCCCTTGCGATTTCTCCTGCGCCTCTAGCTCCTGATATAACTTTTGGGCTCTGTCGCCATCGCCAATAATGATAGTAGGAAACCAGAACTTACGTTGGTGTATGCGGTGTATTGTTCTAGAGGTAATTGCCAGCCTAGGAATGTAGGTAATACAAAACTGCAAAACGAATAGCGAGCCAAGGAGCTGGTAGTAGTTACGGTATGTTGCAATGTAATCATCCAGAAGCAAAAGGAAAAAAATTAGAACAACACCAAGTATGGTAATTCCAATGGACGATCCCAACTCTTTTAGGCGTGACCGGCGAAACACATCCTTGTAAAAACCTGCCACGCTGAATAGCATAAACCAAAATCCCACAACAAATACCAATCCCACAAGGAATCGAAAATCCAGTTCAAGAGGTAGTTTCTCTCCAAAAACCTGAGGCTCTATTATCCACTTGCGGTACACATTAAAAACTATCCATGCTATGGCAGAGCCAAGCACATCGGCAGTAAAGTATAGCGCAACTTGCGAACGATTTGTCACTACTAGTAAATGAGAATTGGTTTGGGGAGCGAATTTACGCAAATAACCCAATTGTTTAGGTTTTATTGCCTAACACAACAAAAATTGAGGAGATTTTTGGCTAGAGTACCGATACCAGCTTATTAACAACCAAATCGGCAAGGGAAAGGGTTTCTATACCCTTATCAAGATCAAACACATCAATTCTAGATGATTCAATATGCGTAACAAAGTGGGCCAGATTCTCCTTGCACACAGTTTTGCGGTACTCATCGTCTATAGAATTGGAGAAAAATGGGTGAATAGCGTTTGAGCTAGCCATGGTGCCATCGGCAAAGGTAATTCGCAAACTCAGCTTTTCGTGGACACAGGAGTGTGCAAGCGAGTAAACCATTGTGCTAGCATTATCAAACTCAATCCAAAGGTTAAGCTGAACGGGCGTCCTGCCCTGATAGGGCATTCCTGCTACTCTAAGCTTTTTTACACCACCTTGATTCAGAAGAAGAGCCGCCGAAAGGTCGGACAGAAGAACCTCTTTAAAGATTCTATCGTTGGGAATCCACATTATTTCGCGCCTTACATCGGCAAGCAGAGGGAACGACTTTGTGTGTGGAACAACAAGCCCCTTTGCTAAGCCCAATGGGCGGTTTACACCAACCATACAGCCAATTTCCTGCGCCAAGTCCCGTAGGGTTGCCAAGTCGTAAGCCGAGCATGCGCTAATATCCGTTAAAAATAGGTCTATTCCCTTGCGCAACAGCTTTGTAGCGGTATCTATTCCACATCCAGAACCAACGGAAACCACAGCCACATCTAAATTACCAAGAAGTTCTGTTGCAAGGGTAAAGCCATCAAATCCAGCAGCAGAACTCACATCTGGCGCAGTGAACCCAGCCATGGTTACCCCCATATCATCGCAAGCCGCTTTAAAAAAGGGCACATCCTGCTCTGAATCTAAAAAGAAACCTATGCGCATAGCTCTAGATTGCGTTTAACTGTAAATTGTAATTACAAACTTACCACCATTTACCCGTTAAGTACAAGTTAAACGAGCTGTTTTTATTAACCAATGTTGTTGAAAACCCTAACATCCGCCCACGCTTCATTTATTGGTTTACTCGTGCTATCTTTGTAGGGGAGAAGCGGACTTTAAGGGATATTTTGCCTTACGCTTTAACTCACTAACCGCAAGGAACATCAAATCAACCTAAACTTAACAGCTAGCAGGGTATCATGCAGGACACATTTCGCCATAAAGGGTTACGACAGAAACTTGTAGAGGAGATTATGGGTAAAGGCATTTCGGATCCATTGGTGCTAAGCGCCATTGGCAAGGTTCCGCGTCATCTTTTTATGGAAAGTAGCTTTATTAACTTTGCCTACAAGGATTCTGCATTTCCAATAGGTGCTGGTCAAACCATATCGCAGCCCTATACCGTTGCCTTTCAAAGCCAGCTGCTTTGCATACGCCCCATGGACAAAGTGCTTGAGGTTGGTACAGGATCGGGCTACCAAACAGCTGTGCTACTGGAAATGGGCGCCAAAGTTTTTACCATAGAACGACAACGGGAGCTTTTCTTAAAATCTAAGGCGCTACTTGAGCGTATGGGTTACCACCCCCACTTTTTTTATGGCGACGGCTATGCTGGTATGCCCAGCTATGGTCCCTACAATAAGATTATTGTAACGGCTGGTGCCCCCGAAATTCCCACAAAGCTAATTGAGCAGCTAGCCATTGGAGGGAAAATGGTTATACCGGTGGGCGATAACAACAGCCAAACCATGACCTTAATAGAAAAAGTTGACGAAAAAAATGTGGAGACAACCTACCACGGAAGCTTTATTTTTGTTCCTATGCTTAAAGGAACTAATCAGTAGAAAATAGTTGTATTATGATAACAGTTAACCAATTCGTTTTTAACCCCTTTCAGGAGAATACCTTTGTTCTATTTGATGAGACCAAAGAGGCTGTAATAGTTGACCCAGGATGCTACTCTGTAAACGAGCAGAACGCCCTTACCAACTTTGTTAGGGAGAATGGGCTAAAGGTTATATACACCCTTAACACCCATTGTCACGTCGATCATATCCTTGGGATAGATTTTGCGAAGGAAACCTTTGGCACCAAGAGCGTTGCGCATGCCGAGGATCAGCTCCTTTTACAAACAGCCGTTCAGCACGCCATGGCATTTGGCCTTGCACTAGAATCGGCACCAAGCATTGACACAACGGTTGAGCATGGCGACACCATAACCTTTGGCAATAGCGCTCTACAGGTAATTCACACGCCTGGTCACTCCTTGGGGGGCATATGCTTTTACCACGCACAGCAAAAAATGCTGTTTGCAGGCGATACACTTTTTAGGGGTTCTATAGGCCGTACCGACCTACCTGGGGGCGATTTTGATACCATAATCGAAAGCATTGCCCAACGCCTACTTGTGCTACCCGACGATGTTACTGTGTACTCTGGACACGGCGATTCATCAACCATAGGCTTTGAAAAGGCAAAGAATCCGTTTCTTGCAAACATTTAATTTTTTTTGATGTTGTAAAATAGGGCATTAAGCTTTCGTTTAGCTGAATATCTAATTTGTTAATTCCTTACTTTTACACCATCTTTTAATATTAAGTACCAAGTACAAACAAAAAATACGTTTCATAATGGCAGCCGATAAATTTGTTACTCGTCACATTGGTCCTCGCGAACAAGAGATTGACGAAATGCTTAAAACAATCGGGGTATCGTCACTCGATGAGCTAATCAACCAAACAGTACCTTCATCAATTCGTTTGGAGAAGCCACTTAACCTTCCTGAGCCCCTAACGGAGTTTGAGTACCTTGGCCGAATTCGTAATGTTGCCGCAAAAAATAAGGTTTACCGTTCATTTATAGGTTCTGGTTACTATGGCACCTATTCTCCTGCGGTTATTATTCGCAACATTTTCGAGAACCCAAGCTGGTACACATCATACACTCCTTACCAAGCTGAAATTAGCCAGGGTCGTCTTGAGGCTCTGCTAAATTTCCAAACTGTTGTGATGAACTTAACGGGAATGGAGATAGCCAATGCATCGCTACTCGACGAGTCTACCGCAGCATCGGAAGCCGTACTTATGATGTTTAGCCTACGCAGCCGCCAAGCCGTTAAGGAAGGTAAAAACGTAGTATTTGTTGACTCCGATATCTTTGCTCAGAACCTTGAGGTAATTAAAACCCGTGCCATCCCTCTGGGCATTGAGGTTGTTACTGGTTGCTACAAGGAGTATCAGTTTACTGGTAAAGAGTTTGGTGCAGTAGTTCAATATCCCAGCGCAAAGGGTACCGTGCGTAACTACAGTGCATTCACTACAAAAGCCCACGAGGCAGGTGTACTTGTAACAGCCGTTGCCGATTTACTATCGCTTGCACTAATAACCCCTCCAGGTGAGTGGGGTGCCGATATTGTTGCTGGCTCAACCCAGCGCTTTGGTGTTCCAATGGGATTTGGTGGCCCACACGCTGGTTTCTTTGCAACCAAAGACGAGTACAAGCGTAACATGCCTGGCCGTATTATTGGTGTTTCTGTTGACCGCCACGGCAATAAAGCCTTACGCATGGCTCTGCAAACCCGTGAGCAGCACATTAAACGCGAACGCGCAACCTCTAACATATGTACAGCACAGGCTCTACTTGCAACAATGGCAGGAATGTATGCCGTTTACCACGGGCCAGAAGGCATTAAGCGTATTGCAAAACACGCACACAGTGCAGCAGTTACCGTTGCCAACGAGCTAACCAAGTTAGGTTACAAACAAACCGTTGAGAACTTCTTCGATACCATAGAGGTTGAACTTCCTTCAAGCGTTAATGTTGATGATTTAAGGGCAAAACTTCTGGCCAGAGAAATCAACATAAACTATAAAGGAAACGGTAAGGTTGGTCTAAGTTTCGATGAGGTTACCACAACCAGAGATTTAAACAACCTACTTGCAGCATTTGCCGAGGCAGCAGGTAAAGCAGCTCCTTGCTTAAAGGAAATTACCTGTGAGAATAACATCCCAGCAGAGCTACAGCGTAAATCAACTTTCCTAACCGAGAAGGTATTCAACATGTTCCACTCGGAATCGGAAATGATGCGCTATATCAAGAAGCTTGAGCGTAAGGATATCTCTCTTACCCATAGCATGATTTCGCTAGGAAGCTGCACCATGAAGCTTAACGCAGCTGCCGAAATGCTTCCGCTAAGCTGGATGGAATTTGGAAATATCCACCCATTTGTACCAGCAGACCAAGCACAAGGTTACCTTGAGCTAATACACGAACTGGAGCAATACCTAGCCGAAATTACTGGTTTTGCAGCCACCTCTCTTCAACCAAACTCTGGTGCTGCAGGTGAGTATGCTGGTTTAATGGTTATTCGCCAGTACCACATTAACCGTGGCGAGGCTCACCGTAACGTAGTGCTTATTCCTTCGTCGGCACACGGCACCAACCCAGCTAGTGCTGCAATGGCCGGAATGGAAATTATTGTTGTTGCTTGCGACGAAAAGGGTAACATTAACGTTGACGACCTTCGCACAAAAGCAGAGCAGCACAAGGATAACCTATCGGCATTTATGGTAACCTACCCATCAACTCACGGTGTATTTGAGTACCGTATTAAGGAGATGATGGATATTATTCACCAGTACGGCGGACAGGTTTACATGGACGGAGCTAACATGAATGCTCAGGTTGGTCTAACTAACCCTGGCATTATTGGAGCCGATGTTTGTCACCTAAACCTACACAAAACCTTTGCAATACCTCATGGTGGTGGTGGTCCTGGTGTTGGTCCAATTTGCGTTGCAAAGCATCTTGCTGAGCTTCTACCTTCGCACCCAGTTGTAAAAACTGGTGGAGATAAGGCTATTACGGCAGTTGCTGCAGCTCCATACGGAAGCGCAAGCGTACTACCCATTACCTATGGCTATATCAGGATGCTAGGATATGAAGGACTAAAGCGCTCAACCGAGATGGCTATTCTTAACGCCAACTACATGACAGCTAAGCTAAAAGGACACTTCGAAGTGCTTTATACTGGCGAAACTGGCCGTGTAGCTCACGAGATGATTCTTGACTGTCGTCACTTTAAGCAAAGCTACGATGTTGAAACTGGCGATATAGCACGCCGCTTAATGGATTTTGGGTTCCATGCTCCTACCCTTTCGTTCCCAGTTCACGAAACCCTAATGGTTGAGCCTACCGAGAGCGAATCGAAACAGGAACTAGACCGTTTCTGCGATACCATGATCGTTATTAAGAACGAACTGGAGGAGATTAAAAATGGTAAAGCCGATAAGGTTGATAACGTGCTTAAGAATGCACCACACACCGCTGCAGAGGTTACTGCCGATGAGTGGAACCATGCATACAGCCGCCAAAAAGCTGCATTCCCACTACCTTGGATTGCAGCCAATAAGTTCTGGCCTTCGGTTGGTAAAATCGACTCTGGCTACGGCGACAGAAACCTTGTGTGCTCATGTGCTCCAATTGAAGAGTACTTATAGCAGCTAACGTAAATAAACCATAAAAGAGGTTCCCTTGGGAGCCTCTTTTTTTATTTCATAAATTATAGCAATAGGCTTGCAGCGTTTTGCAAACATGCTGCGTAATGGGTTATATGAATGCATTCTGGTAAAATATTCCAGTAACTAAACTAAACCTAAAAGCCATGTTCAAATCTGTAATTAAACCGTTGCTAATTCTAGCCGTTGCAGTAGGATTCTCCTCTTGCACCGATACAACTACCGAAACCATTACCTACACGGCAAATGTTCCCGTGTACATGTCGTACAACGACTTTCGCAGTAGCTTTAAAGTTTCGGAACCACAAGATATTGAAACCCCTGGCAAAATCTACTTTAAGGATAACTACCTGTTTGTAAACGAGCGGGAAAAAGGCATTCACGTAATTGATAACAGCAACCCTGCGGCTCCAGTTAAAATTGCATTCTACAACATTCTTGGTAATGTTGACATGGCCATTAAAGGAGATAAACTGTTTGCCGACAGCTTTATAGACCTTGTTGTTTTTGACATAAGCGATGTACGAAATCCGGTAGAGATAGGACGTGTGGAAAACGTTTTTCCAGAGGTTGTTCCCATTGGCGATTTCTACTTCCCCTGCGTACAGGTAGATAAATCGAAAGGAATTGTTGTTGATTGGGAAACACAAAGCGTAACCGACCAGTACACCATAAATTACAATCCATGGTGGTGGAGAGGTGAGTTTGACTTTACCGTAGCAACAGCCAATGGACCACTATCTGCAGGTAGCGGCATAGCTGGCTCAATGGCTAGGTTTATGCTAAGCGATAACTACCTGTACACCATCGCCACGCCCTACTCGCTAGAAACATTCGAGATATCAACCCCTTCAACGCCAGTTAGAGTAGATAGCATTGGTACTTCCCGCTTTATGGAAACACTTTTTAAGCACGAGAACCACTTGTTTGTAGGCACCAATAATGGTTTACTTATATACAGCATTAGCGCAGCAAGTAAGCCTAATCTAGTGTCGGAGTACAACCATGTTACCGCCTGCGACCCTGTTGTTGTTGACGGACAATACGCCTACGTTACGCTACGCAGCGGAAACCAGTGTAACAATGCGGCCAATGTACTGGAGGTTATAGACATATCGAGCATAACTACACCGTACCTAGTAAAGCAGTACCCCATGTTTAACCCGCATGGTCTTGGGATTGACGAAAACCTGCTATTTATTTGCGATGGCGATGCAGGGCTTAAGGTTTACAATAGGCAAGACCCTTTGTCCATTCTACAAAACCAGCTTGCCCATTTTACCGATATCAATACTTTTGATGTTATCCCATACAACGGAGTGCTTATGCTTATTGGAGCCGATGGGATTTACCAATACGACTATAGCAATCCTCAGGATATTAGGTTGCTAAGCACATTGTCCATATCAACACAGGAGAAGTAGTATGAACAAATACCTATCCGCCACAATCGGTTTCCTGTTTCTTGGTTTAGTTGGGTTTTCTCAAACAGGAAAGAGAGTAGTCGTTAGGCTAAACGATGGTTCCACTATGTATGGAACCATCGTTTCTCAAACTGCAGACACACTCCTGGTAAACTCAGATGTAATGCAGCAAAACATCCTACCTGTAGCGGTAAAACGACCAAGGGACAAAGGGCTATTCACCAGCATTTCCTTAAGCATACTATCTGGAAAGGGGAACGATTCCAGTAACGATGGGGTTAACATCAAGGTGATTAACGCCTATCAAACCATTAATGGGTTGAGCTATGGGTTTGGTGTTGGCATTGAGAACCTTGGCCCTACACTAATGCCTCTTTTTGCCGACATTCAGTATTTCCCCTTTAATACCAAGCTAAGCCCATACCTCTCGGTACGCACAGGGTATAGCTTCTCGTTAGGACATACTGAGATTACCAGAAGCGTTCCCTACTACTACGGGAGTCCCACTAGTTCAGATACAAAGGGAGGTGTTATGCTTAGCGCATCGGTTGGACTAGCCAGCTTTGTTTTCAAAAAATCGGCACTAACGGTAAGTATAGGCTATCATTATCAGCACGCGGTAACCAACGAAACATACATTGTTTGGGGAGCAACCCAGAACCAAAAGGTTTACAGGGAGCTCTCTCACAATTTTAATAGGATGGAAGTGCAGTTTGGCTTTCTTTTTAAGTAACACAACGCATTCTTTAGTCTAAATTTGCACTACCCTTATAACATACAATGCGGTTTTTAAGCCTAAAAAATAGTACGCTTACCGATGCCGAACTGGCTTTGGGGTGCTCGCAGCACAACCCCAAGCATCAGGAGTTGCTATACAAGCGCTATTTTTCATTTGCTATGTCGATTGGGTTAAGGTACACAACAACACGCGAGGATGCCATGGAAGTGGTAAACGACAGCTTCCTTAAAGCATTTAACAGCATATCCGATTACGACACGTATAGACCCTTTAAGGGGTGGCTTCGTAAAATTATAATAAACACAGCCGTTGATAACTATCGGAGAAACAATAAGCACCAATCGGTTATCCCCATCGATACCATCCCCGATACCGAAACCGACGAGCCCGACGTATCGATAAATCTTGATGCAGATGACATATTACAGCTCTTTAACCAGCTTCCAGCTCCCTACAGGGTAACCTTTAACCTTTACGAAATTGAGGGCTACTCTCATGAGGAAATAGGAGAAATGCTTGGCATCGCCACATCAACATCAAGAGCAAATTTAACCAGAGCAAAAAAGATGCTTAAAGAGCTATACTTTGCAATGTACAACACAACAAAGAGTTGCCATGAAGCCGTTTAACCAAAGATTTGTAGAGAGAGTTAACTCCATTTTTAGCGAGCTCAATAACGATAGCTTAGCTAACGATGGATGGCAAGCTCTTAAGCCTAGGCTAAACAACCCTCCAAGCAAAAAGGCAATGGTTATAGCCCTCGTCCCCTTTTATGCAAAAGCGGCATCAATTATTATTTTGCTAGGTATTGGGTGGGTATTCAATCAGCAGCTGGTTAAAAATCACAGTGCACAATTCCCCACAAGAGTTGTGGAAGTAGAGCCTGCACAAGAATCGCCAAAAACACAGTCATTACAGCAAACAGCTCCAATCCAAAGCAAAGCATTAGTAAACTCCAAGTACAAGGTGAGCAGTACTTACGAGCCTAAGGATGCCCAAACATCGCTTTATGGGGAGAACGATTATCCTCAGAATACTATAACCAGCACTACTCCTACCGTTGAATTAACTGCAGAAACCGATAGCATAAGCCATACCTCAGATACGTCAACAGTAATACAACCAGCACTACTCCTACTTAACGAGCCTATACCTACTGGATTCTATGCCGATATTGATGAAGTATCCCAAACAGGTAAATCAACCAAAAGAAACGAGCTAAACATAGGTATATCGTCCATGCTTGCTCTTATGGATGATGTTAAAACAAGTACACCTGGTATATCGGTTGGGGTATTTTCAAACCATAAAATCAGTAGAAAGGTGTACCTAAGCCCTGGTATGAAAATTAATGTGCAAGACTTTAACCTACCCACTATTCCACAAAACCGTAATGCAGATTACCTTGCGGGCGATGTGGTAACGGGTGATTATGCTAACGCTCAAATAACGAGCACCGAAGCAAGGATTAAAGTTGTTTCGCTAGAGATTCCTCTAAACATAACCGTTACCCTTTTCCAAGGACAAAAGCATAAGCTATCCTTATCAACAGGGCTGTCCTCATTGGCTTACATACAACAAACCTTTGAGCAGAACTACAACATCAAGAAAAGCGAGAATGTGTTTAACCAAATAAACAACTCTTGGGAACAGGTTACCCTAAACAAAAGCTATAATGTAAGCGATGAGTATGGAGCCTTTAAAAGGATAGATTTGTTTAAGCTGGTAAACCTCTCCATTGGTTACGAAATTCCATTCCGAAAAAACGCCATAACCATAGAACCCTTTATTCAAATTCCCTTGGGCACAGTTACAAGCAACGATATTTACATGGGGAACGGAGGGCTTACGGTTAAATACTCCCTGTTCTAGCAAATTGGTATCTACCAAATGAAAGAGCGACCCGATAAAATCGAGTCGCTCTTTTGTTAACCACCGGAGATCATTAAGCTATAAACTGCTTGACCAAATATAGAAAAGGAAAATGACACCCCGCTATCACTTTTGACAAGTAGCAACAATGCTGGGGCGAACAGCACTTAGTTGTCATCAAACGTATTTCTTCCAAAAAAGGCAATGCAAAAAAACATTAGTAGCCTAGGATAGGGCACATACAAGTCGCTTTACGATAATAAAATCCCCCTAGAGTACAATACATAAAACCATTTCATTAAACATATAAACAACACCCAGCGAAATATTTAAAAGCAGTATATTTGAGCCCAAATTTGGAATTCTAGACAAAATCTAGCCAAAATCGTATGGAAACAAAAATGGAAGTGAACGTTCGTTCAGAGATTGGAGAACTTGAAGGAGTTATTCTTCACACCCCTGGAGCAGAGGTGGAAAACATGACCCCTCAAAATGCGCAAAGGGCTCTTTACAGTGATATTCTAAACCTTGCTGTTGCCAAAAAGGAGTATGCACAGCTTAGCGGTGTGCTATCGAAGGTAACAAAAACCTTTCAGGTTATGGATCTTCTAACCAGCGTGTTGGAAAAAGATCATGCCAAAGATGAGGTTGTTACAACAATTTGCCGAAACGAAAATGTGATGTACCTAGTTGACGAGCTCTTGGAGCTCCCAGCAAAGGAACTTGCTAGGCAGCTAATAGAAGGAGTCCCACTAAAGCGTAACAATCTTACCAACTTCCTAAGCCACGAGAGATTCTCACTTCGTCCCCTATACAACTTCTACTTTACCAGAGATGCCTCGGTATCAATGCTCGACGAGGTTCTAATTGCGCCTATGGCAAACCGTGTGCGCGATAGAGAATCGCTAATTATGGAAGCCATTTTTAACCACTCGGGGCTGGTTAGCGCTAACACGGTAAACCCTCACTCCTTTAATCTCAATGGAAATGTGTCTATTGAGGGTGGCGATGTACTTATTGCCCGCGACGACATTTTACTTATCGGCAACGGAACCCGCACAACAACCCAGGGTATCGATTTTATTATTAGCCGGTTAATGGCTCAACAGGAGAAAAAGAAGCGACACATCATAGTACAAGAGCTCCCCGAATCGCCAGAATCATTTATCCACCTCGATATGGTTTTCACTCTACTCGACAAGGATCAATGCATGGTGTTCGACCCTGTAATGCTACAACCCAACAGATTCCAAACGGTTCAAATTACCATAGAGAACGGTAAGGTGCTCGAAATTAAAACGGTTGATAACATGCTTGTTGCTCTTAAAGCGCTAGGCATGGATCTACAACCTATTTTCTGTGGAGGCACAAAAGATCAGTGGACACAGGAGCGCGAGCAATGGCATAGCGGAGCCAACTTTGTGGCTATAGGTCCCGGGAAGGTTATTGGGTACGCTCGTAATATTCATACCATGGAAGAGATGAGCAAGAATGGCTATGAGATTATTAGAGCAAAGGATGTGCTAAATAACCGCATCGACCTAAACAGCTACAGCAAGTATGTTGTAACCATTGATGGTAGCGAGCTCCCTAGAGGTGGTGGTGGTGCACGATGCATGACAATGCCCGTTTCGCGTAGAAGCGTTAACTGGTAAATCGGTTTGAACAAATAGTGGCATATTACGTTTATCATTATCAATACAATAGCGCAGCTCACTAAGTAAGTGAAACGTGCTAGTAACTATTAGTAACCACTAATTATGTTGATATGCTAAAGAAAAATGTTGGTAAAACGGATAAAATTATTCGAATTGCCATTGGTGCCATTATTGCCACACTTGGAATAGTTTACCAAAGCTGGTGGGGCTTGCTTGCAATAATCCCCTTTGCCACCGCTTTTTTAGGTTTCTGCGGGCTGTACACAGTATGTGGAGCCAACACCTGTTCTACCAAAGAAAAGCCATAAAACAGCCTCTAAATAGCATAAAAGCCCACCGTTGAGTGGGCTTTTATGCTATAATATAAGTAACCTTATCACACAACTCTTTTTACAAGATCTGCAGCCTCTTGCAATGTTATTGCGGTAAAAACTTTAAGTCCAGAGCTATCTATAAGCTCTTTTCCTTCCATTGCATTGGTTCCCTGCAACCTCACAATAACTGGAACCGAGATATTGCCAATCTCTTTGTAAGCATCAACAATCCCCTGTGCAACCCTATCGCACCTAACAATTCCGCCAAAAATATTCACAAGAATGGCCTTAACATTGGGATCCTTAAGTATTATTCTAAAGCCAGCAGCAACTGTATTGGCATTAGCACCACCACCAACATCTAGGAAGTTAGCGGGATCGCCACCAGAGAGCTTAATAATATCCATTGTTGCCATTGCAAGCCCAGCTCCATTTACCATGCAGCCCACATTGCCATCGAGCTTTACAAAGTTCAAATTACTATCGGAAGCTTCTAGCTCATAAGGATCTTCCTCGTCCCTATCGCGCATAGCATCAAAGTTTGAGTGCCGGAAAAGCGCGTTATCATCTATATTTACCTTTGCATCGGCGGCAATAATATCGTCGTTTGATGTTTTCACAACGGGATTAATTTCAAAAAGCGATGCGTCAGCCTTAAGGTAAGCTCCGTAAAGTGAAATAACAAACTTCACCATTTGCGAGAATGCTTTACCGCTTAGCCCTAAGTTAAATGCTATGCGACGAGCCTGAAACGGCTGAATGCCAATGGGCTCTACTTCCTCCTTAAAAATAAGCTCAGGAGTGTTAGCCGCAACAGCTTCAATGTCCATTCCCCCTTGAGGTGAGTACATTATCATGTTTTTCCCAGTAGCTCTATTCAGTAGAATGCTCATGTAGAACTCCTTAATATCAGAAGGTCCCTTTTGATATATGCCTTGCTCTACTAAAAGTTTCCTAACTAGTTTCCCCTTGGGTCCTGTTTGATGAGTTACCAAGTTCATTCCCAAAATTTGGTTTGCGTAGCCGCTCACCTCATCAATGTTCTTGGCAATTTTTACTCCACCACCTTTTCCTCTTCCTCCAGCGTGAATCTGGGCTTTAACGGCTATTGTATCTGTTCCTGTTTCACTCATAATGCGCATAGCACAATCAACTGCCTCTTTAACAGTAAATGCAACATCACCAGCAGGTACTGGTACGCCTGCTTCGCGTAATATGGATTTTGCCTGATACTCGTGAATGTTCATTTCTAAAATTTTGGTTAGGTTTGCAACCAATTTACAAAAAAAATGATACTTAATAGGTTCTAAGGAAAATAAGCAATGGCCGAGAACAGAAAATTAGCAAACGAAGAGCTCAATAGGATTAGTCCTGAGGAGTATAAACAGGTGCGAAAACTACCTATAGTTGTTGTTCTAGATAATGTTAGGAGCCTTAACAACATCGGCTCGGTTTTTAGAACCTCCGATGCCCTTGGCGTGGAACAAATATACTTGTGCGGAATATCTGGTACACCTCCTCACAGGGAGATTCATAAAACAGCACTGGGTGCCGAGGATTCTGTACCCTGGCAATACTTCGAAAGTACGATAGATGCAATTAAGCACTTAGAGCAGCAAGGGTATAAAATAGTTTCGCTTGAGCAAACAGAAAAAAGTATAAGCCTAACCGATTATGCTCCAACATTTGATAGGAAGTACGCCTTAGTTTTTGGAAACGAGGTTAAGGGGGTAGATCAAGCCGTTGTTAACCTTTCCCATGAGTGCATAGAAATACCACAATTTGGAACAAAGCACTCCTTTAATATTAGCGTAACAGCAGCAATTGTTCTTTGGGACTTTTTCAGCAAAGTAAAACCATAAAAAAGGGCGGAAATTCCGCCCTTTTTTTATAACTATATCATTCTTTAACTACTCAACAATTGCTTTAAAAGCAGCGTTGGTTAGGTAGTTACGGAACTCCATATCTTTAAGAGCACGCTCTTTTAGAGAGGCATCCTTACCAATAGCAGTACGAAGGCTGTTTAGAAGAAGGGTCTCATCTTGCATGCGAGCACCAATAATTGCTAAACCATAAGAAGCTTTTGCCTCGTCAACCTTTTGGAAGGTATTCTTAGCAGCATCGGTTTTACCAGCAAGAAGAAGAGCAAGACCTTGGTTAAAGCTATCAGAACCACCAAGATACTCAACAGCAGCAGGGTAAAGACCTTTAACAATGCTAATAATACCTAGGTTGTACTTCACTTCAGGACCTGCATCAGCAGCACGAGTAAATAAACCTTCGGCCTCTTCTAGGTTACCTTCCATAAGAGCAACACAACCACGGTTGTTGATAACTGCAGGAATGTTAGCCTTTGCAGCATCAGCCTTATCAAGGGCAGCTTTAGCAGCGCTTAGGTCGTTAGCTTTGATGTAAAGTGCAGCAGCATTGTTGTAACCACGAGCACAGTTGAACATCTCACCAGCCTTGTTGTAAACCTCAATTTTCTTAGCATCGTCGGTAATAAGAGTTGCAGCAAATAGCATCTCCTCAACATTCAAAGTGTCGTATTTACCAGCATTTACAAACTCAACAAGTTGCTCATCGCTGAAACCAATCTTGTCAACCTTTGCAATCATTTTAGAACGACGAAGTTCAGGAAGAATTTTCTCTGCAAGAACTAGGTAAACTTTGCTTAGGTTCTTAATCTCACGCTCACGTACAACTGGATCAGAGTACATTGAAAGCACGCGAAGAATAAGTTCTTTATCTTCGATAGAAGATGCTTCAACCATTTTCTTGAAACCATCCCAGTCCTCGGTTATTACCTCAGCAGAAACGAAATCAGCAGCTTTACCTTCAACTTTAGCTTTTTTGAAAACACCGCCTAACCAGTTCTCAGTGTTTTTACCACGCTCCTTAGAAAGCTTATCATTTAAGTTTTCAGGACCATCAGGAGAAGCATAAGCAGAAACAGCAATACCTTTAAGTTCCTTGTTTTCAGTAGCAGCAACCTCAGCAATAAACGATTCCATCATCTTAACCTCTTCCTTTGTAAGCTCAGAGCGACGAATGTCAGAACGCTGAATTACGAAGTTAATTTGAGCCTCTTTGTTTTCAGAGATAACGCGTTGGAAGTTATCCTTCATCATAACTGGTTTTGGGTCAATGTTAACCAGTTTAGAAGTAGCAATAACACCAGCACCAATCTTTTGAGGAACATCAAATGGAATCTTCTTGTCTTTATAAGTGATTACCATACGAAGTTCTACATCAGACTTTAGCATCTCATCCTTATAGTCAAATTCAAACTCTTGCTTGAAAGATCCACCAGCATCGTAGCTAATAACTTGGTTGTTAGCCTCAACATCTTGTCCTTGAAGAACTTTTACTGGAAGAGCAAGTTCACCACCTTCGAAAACAATAACAGGAGTTATCTCAAGAGTGGCTTTTTTGTTGAAATATTTCGCAGGGAAAGTACCTTCAATGGTTCCTTTTACCTTATTACCATGCACTTCTAGTGGATTTGGTGTAAGGGTAAAGTTAGTTCCCTGAGGTAATTCCTTCATCTTGTCGGCGCCACCGCAACCGCTTAGGATTAATGCGGCAACAGAAACAACTGCCAAAAAGTGTAACCTGAGTTTTTTCATAGTTCGCTTAGTATTTAATTTGGTTTTTCACGCTTTGCGTTAACAAGTTACAAACTTACTATTCTTTTCTTAAAAGAAAAAGTTTACCATCAAAAATAATGCGTTTACCTATAGGGACAAACGGTTAATCCCTTTTTTATATTGCTGATTAAAAATGGCTTCCTCAATTTTTTTAAAATCTAAAGGATTTGCCACAAAATCTATATTCGACGTATCAAGCACAAGGAATGTGTACTCTGGGTGCTGTTTAATGAAATCGAAATACCCCCTTTGTATGTTTTCTAAATACGCTGCCGAAATTGTTTGCTCGTACTCTCGCCCTCTTCGTTTAATGTTTGCAATAAGCTTATCTATAGGCAGGTGTAGGTAGATATATAAATCGGGTTTGGGTATTGATTGGTATATAATTTCAAAAATTTGTCGGTAAAGGTGGTACTCATCCTCGGCCAGTGTATTCCTAGCAAAAATTAGCGATTTCATAAAAAAGTAATCGGCAACAATCAACGGCTGAAAAAGAGAACCCGAACGTAATTCTTGGTTAAGCTGCTTGTAACGCTCAGCTAGGAACGATAGTTCCAACGGGAAGCTGTAACGCTCCTGATTTTTATAAAACTTAGGAAGAAAAGGATTATCTGCAAATTGTTCTAAAACCAATTTCGCATTATGCTTCTCGGCAATCATGCGGGAAAGCGTAGTTTTTCCTGCTCCAATATTCCCTTCAATTACCACATAACTAAGTGCCATTGCTTAACGAATAAAAAAGGAGTTAGCGTAACCAACTCCTTTCAGTTTTATAAAAGTAAAATTAAAACAGCCTTATTAATTCTCAATTTATAAAAACCAACAATAAAAGAATGCTATTGGTTTCCATCAAACAGCCGCAAGTGCTGCAATATGGGCCTAATAAGTTGGTTCTACCTCCATGTTTTTAAGGATAAATGAGTATATATCCGTGTACTCTTCTATCACTATTGATGTTGGGGTTCCTGCTCCATGTCCAGCCCTAGTTTGTACCCGTATTAGCACAGGATAACGGCCATTTTTATATTTTTCCTGCAAAGTTGCAATGTATTTAAAAGAATGTGCAGGAACAACCCTATCGTCATGATCGGCTGTGGTTACTAAAACGGCAGGATAGCGTACACCCGATTTGATATTATGCAGTGGGGAGTAGCTGTAAAGATTCTCAAAGTGAATAGAGTCCTCACTTGAACCATAGTCATTTACCCATGCCCAACCAATTGTAAACTTATGGAAACGGAGCATATCCATAACGCCCACTTGTGGAATTGCAACGCGGAATAAATCTGGTCGCTGATTAACAACAGCACCCACAAGTAATCCTCCGTTTGAACCACCTTGTACTGCCAGTTTTTTCGATGAGGTGTACTTCTGATCAATTAGGTACTCGGCCGCAGCAATAAAATCATCAAAAACATTCTGTTTGTTCAGTTTAGTGCCCGCTCTGTACCAGTTCTCACCATACTCACCGCCTCCTCTAATGTTGGCAAGTGCAAAAACGCCACCATTCTCGAGCCACACAAGCCTGCTAGTGCTAAACGATGGGGTTAAACTTATGTTAAATCCACCGTAACCATATAGTAGGGTTGGGTTGTTGCCATTTAGCTCTAGTCCTTTTTTGTGAACTATAAACATAGGCACATCGGTACCATCCTTACTTTTGTAAAATACTTGCTTGGTCTCGTATGCATCAAAATCGAAGTTAATATCGGGTCTAAAGAACTCTGTAGAGATATTTGTGTTGATATTATACCTGTAAATTACCGATGGTACTGTAAATGAAGTGAAAGAGTAGAATGCAATGCTATCCTCTGGGCTTCCACTTAACCCCGACATTGTGCCTACTGTTGGAAAATCTATTTGGTTTAGTTTTTCCCCTTTAAGATCGTAAACCTCAACTTTACTCTTTGCATCAACAATGTAGCTGGCAACAATTTTTCCTCCAACAATCTCACAAGCCTCAAGTACGTCCTTTTTCTCTGGGATGATATCGCGCCAGTTACCTACATCAAGGGTATTAACATTAATCTTAACCAGTTTGTACTTTGGTGCTTTGTAGTTTGTTAGCACAATAAGATGATCGTCTATGTGATCTATAATCTGATATGTGTAGTCAAAACTTGTGGTGAGCTGAATAAAGGCATTGTTCTCGTTCAAATTGCGAATATAAATGGAGTTGCCTTGGGTGGACTCTGTCTCGTTAACGATAAGGAACTTATCATCGCGTGTTACTTGTGCGGTGTAACTTCTTAGCGGGTACTGCTTGTTCTCGAAAATAAGTTTATCCACATCCTGCGTGGTGCCCAGCACATGGTAGTAAACTTTGTGGTACTCATTTATGTTTGAAAGTGATTTCCCCTCTACAGGTGCTTCGTAGCGGCTATAGAAGAATCCATTCTTATGCCAGCTAATAGATGAAAATTTAACCCAACGCAGCTCATCGGTAAGTTCAACTCCAGAAACAATATCCTTTACTCTTATAGTACGCCAATCGGAACCACCATCGGCAAGAGCATATGCAATGTACTTTCCATCTTTGGATATGGCAAATTCACCCAAAGAAACAGTACCGTCAGCAGATAGGGTGTTAGGATCTAGCAGCACCTTAGCCTCATCCTCAAGTGTATTCTGATAGTACAGCACGCTTTGGTTTTGTAAGCCCTCCTTTTTAAAGAAGAAGTACTTACCACCCTCTTTAAACGGAAGGCTCATACTGTTGTAGTTCCAGATCTCAGCAAGGCGATTTTTAATTTTATCACGGAAAGGAATACTTGCTAGGTACTCATTTGTAACGGCATTCTGAGCTTTTACCCACTCTGCTACTTCTGGGGCGTTATCATCTTCTAACCATCGGTATGGATCGCTAACCTTAACGCCAAAATAGTTATCTACAACATCAACTTTCTTAGTTTCAGGATAATTAACACCACTTCTGTTACAAGATGCAAAAACTATTAACACAGCACCCATGAGTACGGGGATTAGCTTTTTCATAGAGTTCGGATTTTCTGGTTTGCAGTATAGACCACCAACAAAAATACAATATTGTTTTTAATTATGGAACAGCCATTCGGCTAGTATTTACAATATGGAAGATACGGTTTTTAGAATAATTTGTTTTAGTTTTTGAAAAAAAGTAGAGATTAGCCCCTAAATGCAAAAAACGAGTGCCGTTTAATGGCACTCGTTTTTCAAATTCTATTCTAAAGTTATTACTCCTTTGCAGGCTTTGGAAGAAGCACTTTTCTAGAAAGTTTGTACTTCCCGGTCTTCTTGTCAACCTCAATGAGCTTAACCTCAATAATATCGCCTTCCTTAAGTACGTCTTCAACCTTAGCAACGCGCTCCCATGATATTTCGGAAATATGCAGAAGAGCATCTTTACCAGGAAGAATCTCAACAAAAGCACCAAATGCAACAATTGATTTTACTTTACCCTTGTATATTTCTCCTACTTCGGGAATTGCAACAATGCTCTTAACCCACTTAACAGCTGCATCGCGAGCCTCTCCATTATCGGCAAAAACGCTCACAACACCTTGGTTGTTTACCTCCTCGATATTGATTGTAGCACCGGTCTCACGTTGAATCTCTTGGATTACCTTACCACCAGGGCCAATAACTGCACCAATAGAGTCACGAGGAATGCTAAACTGCTCAATGCGTGGTGCATGAGATTTAAGATCGGCGCGTGGCTCAGCTATGGTAGAGGTCATTATGTTAAGAATGTGCATACGACCCTCACGAGCTTGATCAAGAGCTTTAGCTAGTACTTCGTACGATAGACCATCAACCTTAATGTCCATTTGGGTTGCAGTAATACCATCGCGGGTTCCTGTAACCTTAAAGTCCATATCACCAAGGTGATCCTCATCGCCTAGGATATCCGATAGCACAGCGTAGCGCTCGGCTCCAGCCTCGGTAATAAGTCCCATGGCAATACCCGAAACTGGCTTGCGAATAGGAATACCAGCATCCATAAGGGCAAGTGTACCTGCGCAAACGGTTGCCATCGACGATGAGCCGTTAGACTCTAGGATGTCACTAACAACACGAACGGCATAAGGATTCTCTTGTCCGTTTGGAACCATGCGTTTAAGCGCGCGGTGGGCAAGGTTTCCGTGACCAATCTCACGACGGCTAACCCCGCGCGATGCGCGTGCGTCACCAGTTGAGAATGGAGGGAAGTTATAGTGTAACACAAATTTTTCGGTTCCACGTACTAAAACCTCGTCAATAACCTTTTCGTCTAGTTTGGTACCTAGAGTTACAGTGGTTAACGACTGGGTTTCGCCACGAGTAAACAGGGCAGATCCGTGAGCCATTGGAAGGAAATCAACCTCGCAGGTAATTGGGCGAATCTGGTTGGTTTTGCGACCGTCAAGACGAACACCTTCGTTAAGGATCATCTTACGCATAGCCTCCTTCTCAACCGCATGATAGTAGCGACCAACAAGGCTTCCGAAAGAAGCGCGCTCCTCCTCAGTTAGCGTTTCAACAAACTGTTCCTTAATGGCTTCGAATGCAGCAGAGCGCTCATGCTTAGAAAGCATTGATTTAGCAACCTCGTACACCTTGTCGTAACAGAAGTCCCAAACACGTTTCTTAAGGTCTTCGTTGTTGGTTTCGTGGCAGTAGGTGCGCTTTACAATACCTAGCTCTTTTGCCAACTCAACCTGAACAAGGCACTGCCTTTTAATAGCCTCGTGAGCAAACTTAATGGCTTCAAGCATTTCTGCCTCCGACACCTCGTTCATCTCACCCTCAACCATAAGGATATTGTCGTATGTAGCACCAACAACAAGCTCAAGATCGGCTTCGGCAACCTGCTCAAAGGTTGGATTAATTAACAGCTTACCTCCAACACGAGCAACACGCACTTCAGAAATTGGGCCATGGAATGGTATATCGGAAACAGCGATTGCTGCTGATGCTGCCAAACCTGCAAGAGCGTCTGGCATAATATCTTTTTCTGCAGAAATAAGATTGATAGTTACAAAGGTCTCAGCGTGATAGTCCTCTGGGAATAGAGGGCGTAAGGCGCGGTCAACCAAACGAGCAACAAGTACTTCGTAATCTGAAGGCTTTGCCTCCCTTTTCATGAATCCACCGGGAAAACGGCCGCTTGCGGCAAATTTCTCTTTGTAATCAACGCTTAGGGGCATAAAATCCACATCTTCCTTTGCATCCTTTGCGCTAACAACGGTTGCCAGAAGCATGGTTTTCCCCATACGGATAACAACTGACCCATCAGCTTGTCTGGCTAACTTTCCAGTCTCAATGGTGATGGTACGTCCATCGCCAAGGTCAATTGTTTTTTGAACAACATTAAACATAAACTTAACTTATAAGGTGAATAAGCATAAAAATCTTAACGGGGTGAAACAGAAAATCAGAGGAAGCCCGGAACACTCCTCTGATAACTTACCGCTATAAAATTACAAAAAAAGGCAATTGTAAGAATTGCCTTTTTTGTGTGGTTACTTTCTTAGGTTTAGCGCTTTTACAATAGCACGATATCTTTCAATATCCCTATCCTTTAGATAATCGAGCAAACGCCTCCGCTTACCCACCAACTTCAGAAGGGAACGTTGTGTTCCGTAGTCCTTTCTGTGCGTTTTTAAATGCTCGGTTAGGTGGTTAATACGGTAGGAAAATAACGCAATCTGGCCTTCTGGAGAACCAGTGTCGGTATTAGACTTTCCGTACTCCTTAAAAAGTTCTTCTTTCTTCTCAGCTGTAAGATAATTCATAGCACTGATAATTAGTGGGTCTATATTTAGGCGGCAAAGTTAATAGCTTTTTTGAAAATCAAAGCCCCTACCCCACTTTTTTTAGCTCTTAAAAGTTTACCTTTTTACACATACAGCTGATTATATGCCCCTTAAGCTGTTAATAATAATTATGCTCGCTTACCCTTTCCCATTGCAGTGCGTGCGCCAACGGGGTGGCCTTGAAACCTAGCTGCTGCTCCATCTTTTCCACCCGAAGCCCTGTTCTCAGTGGACGGGGTGCTGGCTCATTTAGCTCCTGCGACAATACAGGGATTAGCAGCGATGAGTTTAACGAGAACACCTGTGCAATTAGCATTGCAAAGTGCGCTACACTTATTTGAGTATCGCCTGCTATGTGGAATATGCCACTTTTGCTGCTTTCCAAAAGAAGGGTTATACCTCTAGCCAAATCCCACGACCAGGTTGGTGTTCGAACCTGATCGGTGGGCACTCGAAATGAATCACCCCGTTTAAGGGCTTCTACAACGCGTTGTAAAATATTGGTGCGAGCTAGATTTGGAAGCATTCCAAACACCAGTGCGGTTCTTACTACTAGTGCATTAGGGTTATACTTAAGGACATTACGCTCACTCTCCAACTTTGAACTGCCATATAAGCACACCGAACGAGGGGCATCATCCTCTGTGTACATTCCAGTATTTCCATCAAAAACAAAATCGGTTGATAAGTGGATTAGCTTTACAGCCCTAGCCATGGTTTCCTGAGCCAAAATTTTGGGGATTTCGGCATTCAACCGGTTGCACAAATCGGGCTGCTTTTCGCAAGCATCGGGGCTACCTATGGCTGCGCAATGTACAACAGCATGGGGGTTAGCCCAATCGAGCAGGGATTTAACGCCCTGCTCTAATAGATTATGCTGAACAAAAGTTGCTCCAGTTGGGATATTAGCACCAATATAGGACGAAGAGGTAAGTATTACGTTATGCGATGTATTTGCAACAAGATATCGAGCCAGTGTTTGGCCTACTAACCCATGTGCACCAGTTATTAATACTCTCAATTTACGTTTAGTTTTGATGGTGAAAGATGCATCAATGCAAGAAAAACATCAACCCTTAAGCAATATTCTTGCTCCAAAACGGCAGTATAGACACTTTTTTTGGTCACAGTAGCTTGCTTTAAGATGAATAAGGGCTTGCGAAAAGAAAGCGTTCTCCGATTTAACGTTTAGCTGCTCAAAACCCTTAGTTACGGAGTTCTCTTCGGAGGGTAAGTGCTCTAGCAAGCCAACCGCATTATCCTTTAGCTGCTGCTGTCCCTTATGCTGCCCATATGCAAACATAAAAGGAATAACAGCGTTTATGAGGATATTGTTTACAGCCGCTTTTCCCAGCCGCTTCTCACTCTCGGCAGTTTCTTTTCCTAGTACGTAATGCGTTTTCCAATACTCCGAGCCCGAAACGCTGAACAAAGCGCTGAACTTAGAGCTAGGCGTTAGCTCCATTGCTTTTGAGAACAGACCCGATGAGCCATGAATTAACCTTGCTAATTGTGCTATGCGCACAGTTGGGAACGATGATGGCCTTAAGCGTAGAAACTTCCAAAGATTTACATCGATTGGTTTTAGCCCGAACTTTTGTGCAAGGTGAGTGTATTCCTTGCGCATGGCATCAACATATGGATCGGCCTCGCACCTGGCCAGCAAGCCCGATTGACCAAATAGCATGGATTCCAGCTGAAATAAACTTGATTTGTGCTTTGCCAAATACTTTAACGGGGTAGCCCTAGCAAGCAACTCAAAGGGTAACGCGTTTATTTTTAGACCTATGCTACGACATACCGATTGGTAAAAAGCCTCTTCCCAACTTCCATTTTCTTGCTTTACCAAATTTAGCACGCCCTCACTTTTTGCAATTAGCCTTTCTGTAACAAGATTCGATAACCAGAACTGCGTAAAAAACTCATCAGCCAGCTTAAGCTGCTCGCCGCAGGGAATCCACTGTGTTGACTGAATTAAACTATCGTAAATGCCCTGCATACGCTCAGGAAATGGAATTACAAGCGTTTCAACCGCATGTCCATGCGTATTACGAGCCATCTCGTCATCCTCCACCACAAGGTGAAGGATTACGCTATCGTAGGCCGAATCCAGATGGTGAGAGTGCCTATACCAGTCGGACCCCTTAACGTGAATCTCCACGTTACCAGCCCATAGCGTTCCTCCAATATCAACCTTAGCATTAAAAAAATCGGGACCTGAGTTTACGTTGTGCTCACCAGGATGGATAACCTTAACGATTTGCCCCGATTGGGTGGTTAACCCGTTTAGGTTATGATGAGCGTATTGCCAGTAAAAGTGAACAAGCTCTTCGGACATGGGGTATGTTTGTTTAATTGGCTTTTACATGCTTTACGTTGGTTTGGCAACCAACAAACCCCAAGTTAAAAAAACATATGGTGATGGAGAATAGCGACAGCAAAAAAGTAATAATTTTGGGTGTTCCTCACAGGAGTAATCCCAATAAAAGGTGAGCATCGGGGTGTAGCGCAGTCCGGTTAGCGCGCGTCGTTCGGGACGACGAGGTCGCGAGTTCGAATCCCGCCACCCCGACTAGCCTCTTTCCCTAAAACAAAGAGGCCAGAACCTAAGTTCCAGCCCCTTCTACCAATTGATCCGTTTATTGTTTTTCGAAAGGCAAGTGTTTACTGATGATTCCACATGCGGCGCATGCGCTCCCATTTATGGTCGCGATGTGCCTCAATGGAGGCAATATCGGCATCGCTAAGATGCTTAAATCGGCCTTGTTTTTTAAGATAATCGGCAACCGACGCAAACTGCTTTGGATTGCGGGTTAGCCTATAGTCGCCATTCTCGTACTCGGCAAGAAAGAACAGACCGCAATCAACGGCTTCCTTTGCAATCTCAACCGAGGTTTCGGTGGGGGTTCCCCAGCCCGTTGGGCACGATGCGTAAACATGTATAAACGCAGGACCCTTTACCTGTGCCGCTTTTTGTACCTTATCGATATAATCCTGAGGATATCCAATGCTTGCCGTTGCGGCATAAGGGATATCGTGCGCAGCAATAATCTCAAAAAGGTTCTTCTTTTGAGTTTTAGAGCCGTGGATATTCTTTCCCGCAGGTGTGGTTGTGGTTTGGGTTCCAAATGGGGTTAGCCCGCTCTTTTGGATACCCGTATTCATGTAGGCCTCGTTATCGTAGCAGATGTACAGCACATCGTCGCCACGGTCAATCATGCCAGAAAGAGCCTGAAGCCCAATATCGGCTGTACCGCCATCGCCTGCAAAGGCAACCGTTTTAAAGTTCTGAATGCCCAAGGCCTTTGCGCCAACCGCAATACCAGAGGCCATGCTTGCAACCCCAGGAAAAGTGGTAATTATGGCGTTGTTTGTAAAAGCCATTTGTGGATAGATAAATCCAACAGCAGCCATACAACCTGCAGGGAATGCAGCATATGTGCGCTCGCCAAGCACCTTAAGGGCTAGCCTTACCGCAAGACTTCCGCCGCAACCAGCACACGCCTTGTGTCCGTAGAAGAACTCCTGATCGGTGATATTCTTTGGGGTTATCCTTGTAAGTGTATTTGCGCTACTCATTGGTTTCAACGTTAAGGTTAAAGAAATCTACGGTTTTATAGGCTTCGCCTGCAGCAACGCGTTGTAGCTTAAGGAACATGTTGCGGATATCGGCCTTAGAAACATCGCGACCGCCCAAGCCGCCCACAAAGTTCAGCTTTGGCACGGTGTTCCCAACCTTTGCTAGCGCGCTGTTTACGTTGGTGTACACAGTACCCTCATATCCAAAGGAGATATCCTTTTCTAGCACGCCAATAGCCTTAGCTCCAGCGGTTAGGTTTTGAAGTTGCTCCTCGGGGAAAGGACGCATGTAGCGAATTTTAATAACGCCCACTTTATGCCCTTCGGCGCGCATCTCGTCAACCACATCGCGAACGGTACCCGTTACGCTACCTAGGGTAACTAGCAGCACCTCGGCATCGGCACTTTGGTACTCATCAACCATACCGTTGTACTTACGGCCAAACATGGCGGCAAAATCGGTATCGGCCTGCTCAAGAACCTTAACCGCATTAAGTACCGCTAGGTTTTGCTGATACTTAAACTCGGTATTATCATTTGGCTGCGAGCTGAATCCCATGTTCTTGGGATTGTCGAAGCACATTTTATTTGGAGTTTGGAACGGAGGCAAGTAGGCATCAACTTGGCTCTGCTCTGGTATCTCCACAATCTCGTAGGTGTGGGTAAGGATAAACCCATCAAGGTTAACCATCATTGGGGTTAGCACATCGGGATGCTCGGCAATACGAAAGGCCTGAATCATCATATCCAAAGCCTCCTGCGCATCCTCAACGTAAACCTGAATCCAGCCAGAATCTAGTAGCGAAAGCGAGTCGCGCTGGTCGCCATAGATGCTCCAAGGGAGCGCAACAGAACGGTTAGCATTCATCATAACCACAGGAAAACGGCCACCGCTGGCGTAGTGTAGCCCCTCGGTCATGTACAGCAAACCCTGCGATGATGATGCGGTAAAGGTACGCGCGCCAACTGCGCTTGCGCCCATTGCTGCGGATATGGCCGAGTGCTCCGACTCAACGTGCATGTACTCGGCATTCAGCTCGCCGCGCTCAACCATCTCCGATAGTCGCTCAACGGTAATGGTTTGCGGGGTAATAGGATATGCTGCTATTACATGAGGTCTGGATAGCTTTACGCCAATGGCAACAGCCTCATCACCAGAAATAAATTCTCTTTTTTTGCTCATTTTATGCCCTCCTTTAAAGCTGTTCCTTAACCATTTCAATTGCATTCTTAGGGCACTCGTGGGCACAAACGCCACACCCCTTGCAGTAGTCGTAGTCAACCGCAATTTTGCCGTTATCCTTAAAGATTGTACCATCGGGACAAACCAGGTAACAGCGGAGGCAGTAAATGCAGGTATCGTGATTTACCACAGGCCTAAAGGTTCGCCAACCGGCATTGGTATCGGCAAGATGACCCGCGGTAAACTGAGGGCCCACAGGGAATCCCTCTATATGGGTTGGGCGAATAAAGTTTTGCTTTACAGGACGACTCATAGGGCTTGCGATTTTACTAGTTCATAAACTCGACGAACAATCTCCTGATTTGGACCAACAAGGCTTGGTTTCATCTCGTGCTCGATGCTCTTCAAAGCCGACTCAAGGCTAACAAAACCCGAAGCCGCAACCAGCGCACCATACATGGCCGTGTTGGTAATTGGACGCTTAAGCACCTCAAGAGCTAGCGATGTTGCATCAACTGCAACCACCTTAAACCCATCCAGCTCCTTGTAGCGCGCAGCATCAGTAGTATTTACCACAAATGTGCACGAAGGCTTAACGCGCGATGTAATGCCAGCATTAATAAGCGTTTCGTCCATAACCACAACGTAATCGCAGGATTGGATTTCGCTTCTATCGCGAATTTTCTCATCAGATATTTTGGTGAAGGCCAAAACGGGAGCGCCTCTACGCTCAGGGCCAAACGCAGGGAATGCCAAAGCGTGTTTACCCTCAAATATTGCAGCAGCAATGCCCAATAAGCGAGATACGGTAAAACCACCTTGTCCTCCTCTACCATGCCATCGAATCTCTTTCATACAAGCTAGATTATTCGTGCCGAACTAATAGAATTATGTTCTACAAATATTGCCGTTTTATGCTGTTTTTTCTTTGATATGACTTATTTTTAGATTTCTATTCTACAGATTTGATTTTTTATTACCATTTATTCGAAAAAGCCTGACTTTAGGGAATTAAAACAGAAAAATTTGCTGCAATGAAACTGGATGCCACTGATATTAAGATTCTTTCTATTCTGCAGAACGATGCTCGCATTACTACAAAGGAACTAGCAGAAAGGCTTCACCTCTCAACCACCCCTGCATATGAGAGGGTAAAGAAGCTGGAGAAAGAAGGGTATATTGAGAAGTACTCGGCAGTGCTAAACGCTGAGAAAATTGAACGTAAGCTCACCATATTCCTCATGGTATCGCTTAAGAGCCACTCCAAAGATGTTGTGGAATCGTTTCAAAAAACGGTACTATCGCTACCCGAAGTAATGGAGTTTTACTACATTTCGGGAAACTACGACTCGCTGCTTAAGGTTATGGTTAGAGACATGGACCAGTTCAAGGTGTTTTTAGAGGAGAAACTTGCTGGCATTGAGCATATAACCCATTTCCAAAGCGTGTTTGTTATTTCTGGCGCCCAAAAAGGAGGATACGACTTAAGCATGGGGCTCCTGAAAAAGTAGGCTAAAGGATTATAAACCCACCACTATACCCCAACCCATGAAAAAGATAACCACCCTACTCATTGCACTTATTTTGCTCACGGCCTGTAACCAGCCAGCCAAGGATAAACAACCCGATGATAGCAGCCAACAGCGGTACATAGTTTTAATGAACCCAACGGTTAATAACGTCAAAACCTTTAAATACCTTACAGAGAATGGGATATTTACACTACCCGCTCACTACAAGGCCATTGGAGTTTACCACACAAAGCAAGCCTACAACTTTCAGCAAACGGCAGATTTTCTGCGTAACGAAGGAATTCTGAATGTTGAACTACAGCCAATTACCGAGGAGCTAAATCCTAGTCAGCTTTACAAGCATAACAGCTGCACGGAGCAGTTCACAAGCCTCTTTAAACAATCGGAAGGGATTATCTTTTTTGGCGGGCCAGATATGCCACCTGCTACCTACAATGAGCCCACTAACTTGCTAACCGTTATTACCGATGCGCACAGACACTACATGGAGCTATCGTTTCTGTTTCACCTTTTAGGAGGATATCAGGATTCCACATTTACACCGCTGCTTGAGCAGAAAAAAGAGTACCGAATTCTAGGCATTTGCCTAGGCATGCAGAGCATGAATGTGGCAACCGGCGGAACGATGGTTCAGGATATCCCCACCGAGCTGTACCAGTGCCAAACAGCAGAGGATGTGCTACAGCTACCTGCGGATAATCAGCACAGAAACTACTTCACAAACTTTGGTGTTGATGGAGACCTCTCGTGGGGCAGCTTTCATAGAATACGCTTTACCAAAGAATCAATCCTTAACGATTTGCAAAGCGACGAAACGCCTATGGTTTGGAGCTCACATCACCAAGCCATTGAGCGCATGGGCAAAGGTTTTATACCCGTTGCTACATCAATGGATGGAAAAATAGTAGAAGCCGTTACGCACACCGAATACCCCAACGTGGTTGGCGTTCAGTTTCACCCTGAGGTTCCCGATATTTATAAGCCCAACGTTCCTATTCATGCAATACCCAATAGTATAGACAGTTCCTACGCTCATAGATTTCCAAACATCAAGGGTGTAGATTTTCATAACACTTTCTGGAAAAGGATTGGGGGCATGTACTAATCGTTTTAAGACTATTTGCTATATAGTTCAGCACCTTACGGATTTCCATAAAGGTGTGATTAGAAAATGCGCCCAACCAAAGCCACACTTCACTGTAATCCTGATACTTATAAAAATATCATTTAAAAGATACATTCATCTGTAAAAAAACGGAAACAAGCCATACTAATGGAAGTAGATAAGTTAAGCAGAAGCATGCCAGAAGCAGATAAGCTCGCGTTTACTCAGCTAGTAAAGGAGCACGAGCGCATAATAAACAAAGTATGTAGGGTTTACACGCGTAATGAATCCGACAGGCAGGATCTTTTTCAGGAGATTCTGTACCAGCTTTGGCGGAGCTTTGGAAGCTTTAGGGGTGAATCTAAGCCATCGACTTTTATATATAAGGTAGCACTAAACACTGCGTGTACGCAGCTTAGGAACGATGACCGTAGGCAGCGCAACATGGCTCAATACCAAAAGGAGGATAACGCTCCCGATGGCGAAAACACCGATGAGCAGATACAGCGCCTACACTGGGCTATTTCGCAGCTTGACGATGCCGAGAAGGCAATAATCACCCTCTACCTAGAGAATCATAGCACAGAGGAGATTGCCGAAATTATTGGTATTAGCACATCTAATGCCGGAGTGAAAATCCACAGAATAAAGAAGAAACTTCAAACCATATACAGTCATGAGCAGTAATAACGAATTTGACAATCTGAGTGATGCTTGGGGAAAAATGGATTCCAGCACAAACGCAGATCTTGCTGTAATGATTGAGAAAACCCTTGCTAAAAGTAAGGAGCCAAATACCGTATTCACAAAGCTGAAAAGATCGTTCTGTTTTGAGATTATATCTGGTTTTATAATATCTCCGCCGCTTATTGTATTTACTCTTTACGATAGGAGCAGCCTTTTCGGCTCCATTTTTCTTCTGTCCATTGGTGTACTTTTTCTTACGCTTGTATCATACTACCTAATTAAGTTCCAGAAAATTAGGAGCATCAACCTAATTGGAAGCGACCTTAAGGGAAGCCTAACCGAGCTTATTAATAAAACTGAACGGTTTATAGTTTTTTATCGCAACATAAATTTATACCTAGGTTTAATCCTTATTATCCCCTCCATGATATACGGATTCCAACTGGGAGCGGGAGATCCAAGTGCATTAAACAGCATTAGCATAGTAAGCATTCACCCAATTACTTGGCTTTTTATCGCAATTTTTCTTGCAGGTTTTATTGTAGCCTACCTTTTCTTTATAAAGTTCTACGTTAAAAGGATGTATGGAAGGCACGTTGATAAGCTTAAAGCACAGCTTAGCCACTTAACGGACGAAGAGACCAATAACCCATAAAACCCTAAGTTTAGATAGTTTGGTTTTGCCAAGCACACCAAAAGAGAAAGGGGCCTACGCCCCTTTTTCTACAAACTCTTCTTTGCTAAATAAAAATCTATTTTTTCCACACTATTGTCGGCCATACGAGCCTCCATCTCCTCTAGTGTTTTTGGAGGAGGAACAATTACCTTCTCCCCTGGTTTCCAATCAAGTGGTAACGCCACTTTAAACTTATCGGCAGTTTGTAACGCCTTTAAAGCACGAAGTATTTCGTCCATGTTACGTCCCACATTTAATGGGTAGTACATTATTAGGCGGATTTTTTTGTTTGGGTCGATAAAGAACACCGCACGTACAGCAGCCGTTTCGCTCTCGTTTGGCTGAAGCATCCCATAAAGTTTAGACACCTTCATGTCTAGGTCGGCAATGATTGGGAAGTCGAAGTAAACGCCAGTTTTCTCCTTAACGTTGGCCACCCATCCAAGGTGAGCATGAATGCTGTCGATGCTAAGGCCAAGCAGCTCCGCGTTTAGGTCGGTAAACTCCTGCTTACGAAGGGCAAAGCCGCTCATCTCGGTAGTGCAAACTGGCGTAAAATCGGCAGGATGGGAGAACATTACAATCCACTTGTCCTTGGCAAAGTCGGACATCTTAATATTCCCTTTGGTGGTTACAGCGCTAAAATCTGGGGCAATATCGCCAATACGAGGCATTACGGTTAGTTCTTGTGTTTCCATGGTTAGTTATGTTATTTAACGTTTTACAATTTTTTTCGTTTTGGTTGTTTCCCAATCACTGACAGCGTTTTAACCCTGTCAGTGGTTTTACAGAGGAAAGCACCTTAATCAATCTGCATTGAATTCTAATTATTTACCTAGGTATGCAGAGTACATCCATACAAGTTTCTCCTGCTCACGGATATAGTCGCTCATTAGGGCGTTGGTACCCTCATCGTTAGCATCGGCAGAGAGGTCCAGGATCTCACGCTGTAGAGTGATAATAACCTCAAAGGAGTCTAGAATATTCTGTAGAGCCAGCTTACCATCGGAGACATTGATGTTCTCCTTAACGCTAGAGCGCTTTAGGTAATCGGTGTAGCTGTGTAGCGGCGAGTGCGCAAGGGTAAGAATTCGCTCGGCAACCTCGTCAATTTTAACCTGAAGATCGGTGTACAACTCCTCGAACTTTAGGTGAAGCTCAAAAAACTTCTCGCCCTTTATGTTCCAGTGGTACCCACGGGCATTCATGTAAAGCAACTGGTAGTTTGCAAGTAGGACATTTAACTTTTCGGCAAGTTGAGCCGATTTTTCAACGTTTAATCCAATTCGTGATGTGGTTTTCATATCAATAAAAGTTTAATGTTTTCACTGTGATTTTTGAACAATACAAAGGTGGCTAACCTTAATATATTTATCAAACTGATATTTTATATCACATCATCTATAAAATCTATTACATTTGTATTTCAAGTATTTATACAACGAATAGTCAGAATTCTGAACAAGGAATTAGGATAATAACCCCAAAAATCATCAGCAAAAAATGAATTTACAGCAGCTAGAGTACATTATTGCCGTGGAAAATCACAGGCATTTTGCCAAAGCGGCCGAGGCGTGCTTTGTTACACAGCCCACGCTAAGTACCATGATTCAAAAGCTGGAAGATGAGCTAGAGGTTCGCCTTTTTGACCGCAGCAAGCAGCCCGTAGTACCTACTCCCATTGGCGAGTGCATGATTGCTCAAGCCCGCCGCATACTTGCCGAAGCCGAGAAGCTAAAGCAAATGGCCATGGAGGAGAAAGGGGTTATTGCCGGTACGCTTAGGCTGGGCATAATACCAACGCTTGCCCCCTACCTGCTGCCGCTATTCCTTAAAAGCTTTACCACAAAGTACCCAGGCGTTACGCTAAAGCTAACAGAGATGGTAACCGACCAGATTGTTGATGAACTTAAGCGGGGCAAGATTGATGCGGGGCTACTAGTAACCCCCCTTTACGATAACTCACTTAAAGAACGCCCTCTTTTTTACGAAGAGTTCTACGCCTATGTGGGAAAAGATGAGCAGATATTTAGCAAGGAGTACATTCTTCCTGGCGATATAAACCCCAATAGGCTCTGGCTTCTGGAAGAAGGACACTGTTTCCGCTCCCAAATACTAAAGCTTTGTGAGCTGAAGAAAGAGAGTAGCACATCGAATTTTGAGTACGAGGCAGGAAGCATTGAAACGCTCATTAGACTGGTGGAGCAGAGCCAAGGAGTAACCGTAATACCAGAACTTGCCATTGATGGGCTAACATCCAATCAGCAGCAATACGTACGTCCCTTTGTTGCACCAGCACCAGTTAGAGAGGTAAGCATTGTTACCCATAGGGAACAGGTAAAGAAACGGCTTATTGATAGCCTAACGGATGAGATTATAGTATCTATTCCCAAACACGTTCTAATGAAAAAAAGCGATAATGTGGTAGATATTTAGCCAAAAAGAAAACAGGTGTACTCGCCAACTAATGCTGAGTACGTCTGCTTTTTTAGTTGTATTGTTTTAGTGCAAATCGATAACGTTATTCTCTACCGACCACTTCATTAAACCAATAATGGATGAAGTATTGGTCTTACGGTAAATATTTCGACGGTGCGCCTCAACGGTACGCTCACTAATGAAAAGTTTATCGGCAATTTCCTTGTTGGCCAGCTCACTAAGCATAAGCCTAAGAATTTCCTTTTCCCTTGCAGTAAGGAATACCCTATTGGGTTTACTCTCTGGCTTCTCCATTAGGATAGAGGCAATTTCCTCCGATATATACCTTTTCCCCTCAAACATATAAGCTATTGCCTTTTGAATTACATCTATTGTTGATGATTTTATGAGGTAAGCATCTACACCCAAATCCAGCATCTCGCGTATTGTAGTTGCATCCTCGCACATACTTAGCATGGCTATTCTGACTCTCGGAAATTGAGCCCTAACCTTCTCAACAAGAACCGCTCCTCCCTCTTTGGGCATCTGTACATCGCAAAAAACAACATCAACAGCATTGTTTTTAATCAGATTAAGCCCTTGCTCCACACTAGAACCTATGCCAACAACAGAGTATCCGCACGATGTAAGCATCGATTGCAATCCCTGAGCAAAAAGAGTATGGTCATCGACCAATACCACTTTTATTTGTCTTTTTTCCATGGATTAATAAATATTTTGAATCCGATAAAGTGAGTAACACACTAAACAAAAAATTGTTATAACTAACTAGCCGTTAGATAAGCCTGCTTCTTTTTTCCATAGTAAGGTATCTCAACTAAATAGGTAGTAACAGCTGTACCCTCCGATGAATCGACAACAATGCTACCACCAACCTGCTCTAGGCGCACCTTAATATTACGCCAGCCATAACCAGTTGAAGTTTTAAGCTCATCGGGGTTAAACCCCTTACCTTCATAGGAAATTTGAAGTGCAATAGTAGAGTCATCGCAAGTAAGTTCTACTAAAGCCCACGAAGCATCAGCATGCTTAACAATATTAGCCGTAACCTCCTGTGTTACCCTAAAAAGAGCGTACTCAATATCAGCAGGTAATCGTGAGCTTAAGCTCAGCTCATTAAAAGTAAATACATTTTTTACAAGGTTGAGCCTTTGCACAAGGGCCGCACATGCTGCATTTAATCCCTCCTTTACCAATACAATGGGCATAAGGTTAAAAGCAACATCGCGCAGATTTTGGTATATATCGTCAACCTGACGAAGAAAAACCTCCTGCTCCGCAATTGTTGCCATTTCCTGTTTCGAGATTTTATATGATAGGGACATTTTTAAAAGCGCAATCATACTACCTATACCATCGTGCAAATCGCGAGCAAACCGCTTGCGCTCCGATTCCTGTGCACGAACAAAGTTAGACAGAAGATCCTGTTTCTTCTCGGCAATTTCCTTTAGCAGGGAGTTAATAAAGCTAACCTTTCTCCTTTCGTAAATCATAAAACCTATAGCAACAAGGCTCAAAAGAAGAATAAGCGAAAGAAGGTAAAAGGACAATCGCATTACTTTCTTCGAGAGCTTAAGGTTATCAATCTCAGTTCGTTGTTTCTCAATAATCATTTTACGCTCCCTATTCGCAGCAGTGTAACGCGCTATTTGCGACTTAACACCTTCACTAATGCTCCGGCTATTGGCAATGGATATAACGCTATCGGCTTTTGCAAAGTACTTAGCCGACCCTTCGTATTTTTTAGCAGAAAGCAGGTAACGTGCCTTGAGCGTATAAATTCTAGCCAAGAAATGATGGTTAGATGTACTAACCGCATCGTCGTGCGCCTTTTGCAAGTAAGTATGTGCAACCCTAGGCTGGTGACGCTTAAAATAAATCCTTGCAATGCTGTAGTTGGCATCTATTTGAATGCCTTTAGTAACATCGTTACCACTATTGGTTACAAGATTAAAAATGAGCTCGGCAGACTCGTAATCTCCAACGGAGGAGTAGAGCTGCCCTAATGTGTTTAGTGCGTAGATGTGAATGTAGCTAAGCTCTGCACTATTAGGTGTAATCTCTGCAATGGGGTAAAGCTGCTGAAAAGCTTCGGCTGTATCGCCAGAGAAGAATAACGCACTTCCCAGAATAGCTTTAAAGGCAACCCTATAATCTGGATTTTTGCAACCCACATTTAAAGAGTCGCAATGCCTTGCAAACCGCAAAGACTCATCGGCATTACCAGATACCTGAGAAAGGACAGACAAGTAGGCGTAAGCCATCTGGATACCAAGAGTATCGCGCTCGTCGCCCGATATAGCCAAACAGGTAAAGAGGTAGGAAAGTGCATCGTTGTATCGTAGCTCCGAGATGGCTTTTAGAACAGACTTTTCCCTAATTAGCTGAAGCTGATTGGTTGAATCCAGTTCAGACATACTCCCTCCACCCAAATCACTTTGTGACATCTGAGCAAATGGGAAGGAGAAGGGTGGGTTGTTCTTATTCACTCCCAAAACATCTCCTCCTAATAGGTTGAGTAATAAAACTCCTACCAAAACTCTCAGCAAACTTCTCCGCTTATAAATACTAATACACATGTACCTTAATATTTTTCCTAACCAACATTGATCATCCCTTCATCACAAAGTACTGAGACGCCAAAATTAGCCAAGGTTTAACCTTTTTTATAGGCTGTAAAACATTGTTAACATAAAATAACAAGCCAACCTATATCAAAGCCCCTTTTGCAACACAAGGCGCCGATGTTCAACAAAACATACCTCAACAAATCCAATGTGATATACCTAAGAGCGGTTAAAGACAATATACCCTATCAATAAAACTATTTTTTATACATCATCGCCTGTAGGTTAAGGTTAACTTGCTGGTTCGTTTCATGTTGCAAAGAGAAATCAAAAAAAGGGTTGAACAACAAAAGGGGGTGAGCAAAAGCCCACCCCCCTTATACTGTTTACTAAAACTAACTACCAAGGATATGCACCAAATGATGGATTCTGATCGGCAGTAGTCATATTGTCATTAGCATCAATCTCTCTCTGTGGAATATGAAATATAAACCGAGGATGATTTGCTGAGAGCGAACCGGCATACTTGTGATTTCCGGTTCTCACTAAAGGGAGTTGACACCTTTTGATGTCAAGAAGAGCAAAGCCTTCGCCATACAACTCTTTTCTACGCTCAAGAAGGATCTCGTCAATCAATGCCTGCCCTGAGGTAACAGGTCTTAGCGAGGCTGCACTTGAAGAGAATCTTTGCTTACGGAGATTTTCAACAATGTCTTTTGCTAACTCTTCGCTTCCAGTACGAGCATAGGACTCGGCCTGAATGAGCATCATCTCAGCAGCTCTCATCAAAACAACATCACCAGAGTTATCTGGCTTGTCGGCAAACTTCCTCATATAGAATTGCTCGTAATCTGCACCTTCTGGATTGTTAACAAAGGTATTACGCATGTCATTAACAGCAAAAAGTGTTACAAAATCATCATTTACATAAACATTTTTGTAACCAGCAGCTCTATTATGATCAACAAAAGAGAAGAACGATGCATATCCTAAATTTTGATCTTTAGCATACGGCATTGCCCAAATCCACTCTGCGTTGTTCATATCATTAAAACCAGAGGTATTGTACTGTTCTGCAGACATTAAAGGGTAACCAGTGGCTGCTTTTTCAGCAAAAGTAGCAGCATTTGCATAGTCTCCCATCTCAAGAAGAACGCGAGCCTTGATTCCCTGAGCCACATTAAGGTTAATGTTACCCTTATTCATTATAGATAGTGGTCTATCTGCAACTAAGTTATCTAGTGCAGTATTAAGATCCGCATTAATTCTATCGTAAACAGCCTGCACTGTGGCTCTTGGATTACCAGTATCCTCCTTCTTTGCAGGAACAGTATAAATGGGAACTGCAGGAGCATTGGGGTTAACAAGATACGTATGCTGGTATGCTCTTACCAAGTTAAAGTAAGCCAACGCCCTTATGGCAGCAGCCTCACCTTTAATTATCTTCTTGTCGTCATCGGTTCCCTCTGCTGCATCTACATTAGCAAGAACAATATTGGCATTATTGATAATTTCGTAATGACGATCCCAAATGGTTGAGGTACGACGCCAGTTAGCTTCGCCAAAGTCACACTCATTATCCCAAGCATACCAGTTCTGGCTAATAATTAGATCTTGCCCCATAACATCCATCACTAGGTTATAGGATACCAGTCCAGTGTTGTCGTGCTCAGAATCTGAAACCCTCATTAATCTGTAGGTTCCGTTTAGAATTGAGCGCAAACCGCCTGTGTTATCAACAGTGGATGCAACAGGAACTGAAGCGGTTGGTTCCTGATCGAGAAAATCCTCGCAACCAGTACTAATTGCCATAACAGAAAGGGCAACCAGCGCTACTTTTATGTTAGATAAAAATTTCATTGTTCTTCAGATTTGAATGTTAGAAAGAAAAGTTAATTCCAGCAGAAATGGTTTTCATTGAAGAACTTCTGTTGTCAGTTGTTCCTGCAACACCTTGTTCTGGGTCTAGCCCTTTGTGTCCAAAGAGAGTCCAAAGGTTGTCTGCAATTAGTGAAACCCTACAATCCTCTATCCCAATTTTACGAGTTAATCGCTCAGGAACTTTATATCCAATAGTTATGTTTCGCAACCTTAGGTAGTCAGCATCAACAAGGAACCTACTAGAAGTTTCTGTAGATAGAATGTTTTTATAAGAAGCTTTTGGAACATCGGTTATATCGCCAGGTTTTTGCCAACGATCGAGCATATCAATACTCATAGAAGTACCTGTGCTTCTACCACCATGCATTATTGCTGCATAGTCGTTATCTAGAATTGAACCACCAATGCTATAGGTGAAAAGGAATGAGAAATCGAAATTCTTGTAGCGGAAGGTATTTGTTAGTCCACCAAATGCCGTTGGTAGAGCAGAACCAAGGAAATACTTAGTTGCTGCATTATAGTTCGAGGTCTTAACTCTTTCCTTATTGCCTTCGGCATTTACAATAGTTCTCCACCATTGTGGCAAACCATTATCGGGGTTAACCCCAGCCCACTCTGGCATAAACCATTCGTAAGCACTCTTACCAACAACCCACTTTCTATTGCCCCTAAGAATTTCATCTTGGGGTAGGCTTGTAATCTCATTCTTGTTAAAAGAGATATTAAATGAAGTTTCCCATTCAAAATCATTTCTAACAATATTACGATTGTTCAACTCAATCTCAACCCCATTATTTTTAACCTCTCCAATATTTGCATCAACACTTGTTACTCCAATTGATGGTGCTTTAGGAAGGCTAAATAACTGATCGGACGAACGACGATCGTAGTACTCAATGGTTGCGCTAAGGCGATCGAATAGCCTAGCCTCAACAGCAACGTTCATTACTTTATTTGACTCCCAAATTAGCTTCTCGTTTGCTAAGCCACCATAAAGTAGACCTGGATAGGTGAGGTTGCTCCAACCTGTTGAGAACACTTCCATGTATGGGAATAGACCTGGAATACCATCGTTACCGCTAGTACCGTAAGATGCTCTAAGTTTGAGATCGTTTAACCACTTCACATCATTCAAGAATGACTCTTGCGATACACGCCATGTTGCGCCAACCGACCAGAAGTTACCCCAACGATTGTCGCTTTTAAACTTAGATGAACCGTCGCGACGGAAGCTGGCTGAAAGATAGTACTTGCCGCTATAGTCATAAGTAACCTGAGATAGATAGCCAAGTAGTGCATAGTTGCTAGTAGCTGAAGATGCCCTTGATAAAACAGCACCACTAGAAAGTTCTGTTAACCCTTCGAATGGGAATCCAGTTCTTCCTGCACCAAGTTCTTCTATCTTAGATTTATAAGCCTCCATACCAGCAAGAAGATTGATGTGGTGTTTCTCGTTAAAAGTCTTATCGTAGTTTAAAGTGTTGGTAAAGTTCCAAATAAGGTATTGATCCCTATCCTTATAACTTCTACCATTAACCATTTTTCCATCACCAAACTGAGGAGTAGCGTACTCATGAGATGAAAGAACCATGTAGTTAACAGAGTATATCGATTTAAATTTCAACCCTTTAATAATATCAGCCTCAGCAAACGAGTTAAGGTCAACCGAAGCCCTTTCGTAGCGAATCTCGTTCAACTTAGTTGTTGCTACTGGGTTTGAATTTGCTGCATATGGACGGTTCTCACCAAAGTCATAAAGCCTGTTGCCATCGGCATCAAGAATATACTCGCCGGTTTTCAAATCCCTTTGGTAAATATTATATATGCTTGAAACGTTACGACCAAACATTACAACGTTACTAAATGCATTACCCGATGAGTTTGGGTAGTTCTGCTCTGAATGAGCCAAATTCATCGTGGTTCCAATCTTAAGCCATTTCTTGGGGTTGGCATTTGCAGCTAAACGCGCTGAATACCTTTCAAATTTAGAGGCGAGAGCATAACCTTCCTCGTTTAGGTAACCTCCAGAGAAGTAAAGCTGTGTTTTATCGGATCCTCCAGCAACGCTTCCCACAAACTCTGTACGCTTAGCTGTTTGAGTAAGCGCATCGCGCCAATCGTTATCCCAAAGTAATTTAGCGCCAGCAACTACATTACCATCAGCATCAATTGGATTTGGATAATCAGAGCCATAAGGGTTTGATTTCAAAAGAGCAACTAGATTTGTTGATGCAGTTGCACCATTATAGCTATTCGCAATACCTTCCCAGTACATGCGCATATATTGACCAGCATCAAGCAGTTCATAATCTTTTACCGCACGAGTGGAATAACCTTGGGTTAGCTTGATATTAATCTTAAAATCTTCACCTTTTTTAGCCCTTTTAGTGGTAATAATTACAACACCGTTTGCTGCCCTAGAGCCATAAAGTGAAGCCGCTGAAGCATCTTTTAGAACAGTGATACTCTCAATATCAGAAGGATTAATAGAGTTTAGTGCACCTGCATAAGGAGCGCCATCTACAACATAAAGCGGAGCTGCGCTAGCACTTAACGAACCAATACCACGAATACGAATGGTTGCATTCTCACCAGGCTGTCCAGATGATGAAATAACCTGCATACCTGCAGATGCTCCCTGAAGCGCATTAGAAACAGAAGATACCTGTAACTTCTCAATCTTATCAGCTTTTACCACTGATGCAGAACCAGTAAACGACTCTTTCTTTGCAACACCATACGCAACAACCATAACCTCTTCTAGTTCTTGGCTATCAGACTGCATTACAACGTTAATTACACTCTGAGTTGCAGGCATCTCAATGGTTTTTAGCCCTACAAAGCTATAAACAACAATAGCGTCGTTACCCGAAACACTTAATGAATACTTACCATCAATGTCGGTAGTTGTTCCTAAAGTTGTTCCCTTAATAACTACAGATACCCCAGGAATACCAAGTCCATCGTCAGCCGATGTAACGGTACCTGTGATCTGTTTTGTTTGTGCAAATGCCAGCTGCAAGCCCAACATTGCAAACAGAACAACGAACACAAAGGTCCTTTTCATAAACAATTAGGTTTAGAAGTTAATAATTATGAAGTGGCAAAAAATCCAACTTCGCTATTTACATAGTGGGTAAGAAAATCTGGGAGAGATTATCCTTACCTCATAATGCCATTCTATTGCACTTCGGTTTGTCGGTGAGCCAAACGTTTTTAACTATTTTTCACGCTTGTTAACCATATTTTCAACTACCAAGTGCGGGGAATAAAACGCCTTTTATCCCCTTCTTGCAAAGTTGTAGAGTATAACCCGTGGCTGAAATAGCGTTGTTCGCCTATATTGGCTTAAGTGCTAACACTTACTTGAAGCATATAAAAACAAGTAGCCGGAGCATCCAATGGATACTCCGGCTACTTAAGCAGTATTGAATTACAAGCAAATAGGGTATTACTGCTGTTCTCGTTTCAGAAATCAAGAGCAACTCTTTACCCCTATTCTTGCCGTTTTTTTTACAACGAGGTCTATACACCTCAATTACTAACCAAAACTCGGAACAAAGGTGTAAGTAATTTGTAAAGCTTAGAATAGCGTAAAATGGCTATTTTTAGTAAGGGTTAGCACTTATGCTAGTTCCACTCTACCAAGAAGCAATGGGCTTATACCAACAAGAGTATAGCTGTTAAAGATGGTGCAAATCCGCCATAAATGCCAAAAAGCCCCTGATGCAAGCATCAGGAGCTTCTTAGCAGTTGTTTTCAAGCCTCAATTACTATACTCAAAAACTATGATGCAAAGATGGCTGTATAAAAAAACCTTTGGAATAGCCTAATACGCCTATTTTGCTGTAAGTGATAACACTTAAAGCAATTGTTTTGTAGTAAAAGCAAAAGGGCTACCCGCTTACGGATAGCCCTTTTGTTATGCTTGTGGCTACTTGCTTATATTAGCGTTGCCTCTTTTAGTAGTAGTTCCATCTCCTGCTGAAGTTTCTGTGCGCGATGGCGCGCAGCCTCGGCATACTTAGCTGTTATATCGGCATAAATAATACCACGCGAAGAGTTTACAAGTAACCCGCAACGAGAATTCATTCCGTTCTTTGCCACATCGCGTAGGCTTCCTCCCTGTTCTCCAACTCCTGGAACTAAAAGAAAATGGTCTGGAGCCAACTTGCGCACCTCTCTAAACTGCTCGGCTCGGGTTGCCCCTACAACGTACATCATGTTGCTATCGGAACCCCAGTGCATAGATTTTAGCACAACTTCCTCGAATAGCTTGCGTCCAGTTGCTGCATTCTCCATCATCTGGAAATCGTGGAAGCTATCGTTTGAAGTAAGCGCCAAAAGGATTACCCATTTGTTGTCAAAGTCGAGAAATGGGGTTACGGTATCCTGTCCCATGTATGGTGATATGGTTACCGCATCGCAATCTAGGCTTTGGAAAAAGGTTTTTGCGTACATTCTAGCGGTATTTGCTATATCGCCACGCTTTGCATCGGCAATAAGGAAAATATCGGGGTAGTTCTTACGAATGTACTTAAAGGTTTTCACAAGGCTATTCCATCCCGATGCCCCGTGCAGCTCGTAAAAGGCAAGGTTGGCTTTGAATGAGACAGCCAAATCGGCCGTAGCATCAACTATTCCCTTGTTGAACTCAAATAGCGGATCGGGCTTTGAAAGCAAATGCTCGGGAATCTTGTTCAAATCGCTATCGAGCCCTACACAAAGAAAGCTCTTCTTGCGACGTATCTGGGTAAATAGTTGTTCGGGAGTCATATGGTTGCAGATTTTACTCTTCGCTTGCTCTTAATCGTTCCGCGTTCTCGGCCATTTGCAGCTTATCAATAATCTCGCCTATATCGCCATCCATTACTGCCGATAGGTTGTATAGGGTAAGGTTAATGCGATGGTCGGTAACGCGTCCCTGTGGGTAGTTGTATGTACGAATCTTTGCCGAACGGTCGCCAGTAGAAACCATGGTTTTACGCTTGGACGAGATTTCGTCTAGGTACTTTTGGTACTCAAGGTTGTACAAACGGGTACGAAGTTCGGCTAAAGCTTTATCGAAGTTCTTTAGCTGCGACTTCTGATCCTGACACTGCACCACAATACCCGATGGGATGTGGGTTAAGCGGATTGCAGAGTAGGTAGTGTTAACGCTCTGTCCACCAGGACCCGATGCACAGAAGGTATCCTTACGAATATCCTCCATTCTTAGGTCAATATCAAACTCCTCAGCTTCGGGAAGCACTGCAACGGTTGCTGCAGAGGTGTGAACACGACCTTGGGTTTCGGTTTGGGGTACGCGCTGTACGCGGTGCACGCCAGACTCATACTTAAGCACACCGTAAACGCCGTTACCCTTTACGTTTAGGATAACTTCTTTGTAACCGCCGGCGGTTCCTTCAGAGAAATCGCTAACCTCGTACTTCCATCCCTTGGTTTCAATAAACTTGGTGTACATGCGGTATAGGTCGCCAGCAAAGATACTTGCCTCATCGCCACCCGTTCCGGCACGAATCTCTAGTACGGCATTCTTGCCATCCTGAGGGTCGGCTGGGATAAGCAGCAGCTTTATCTCTTCCTCAAGGGCTGTTTGCTCATCTTCAAGGGTATCAATCTCCATTTTAGCCATCTCACGCATCTCGTCATCCTTCTCTGTTGCAAGGATTTCCTTTGATGAGTTGATATTGCTTAGGATGTTTTTATACTTATCATAGGCCTCAACAATTGGCTCTAGCTCGCGGTACTCCTTATTAAGGGCCACAAACTTCTTCATATCGGCCATTACAGCAGGGTCAGTAATCTGCTGTCCTATCTCTTCAAACTTATGGCGTAAGCCCTCAAGCCTACGCAGAATGCTATTTTCTGCCATTTTTACCTCTGCAAATTGAGCGCAAAGTTAGCTATTTTCCTTTATCTATCTATACCAAATGGAACTCTGATGATTCAGATTTAATGATTTGGCACGAATTTACGTGCCTAAAAGTTATAGCCCACACCCATTAGTATTGAAGTGTTTAGTGACAATTAACGGGTTCCAAAACGTGACCAAGAGGTGTAGGAATCTATAACTCCCTGCGCATACCCTGTCTTTTCTCGATTAACGAAACAAATCAGTTTTAACACTCTTAATCGGCCTAATTCTCTTTTCTTTTCTACCTTTGCCGCACATAAACTAGGGGTGCCTAACTTAACAGGCTGAGATTATACCCTTTTAACCTGACCAGGATAATGCCTGCGTAGGGAAGTAAAGATGTCCTTCTTTAGTTCGCATCCCAGTTTATTTCATTTTATGTTAAACTAAAATAAACTAAACGGAATGCTAGAACAAGTAGTTTCTACAGGAATTGTTACTTCCTACTTTAACAAGCTAAAAGAGAATCTTGCTGTTGATGTTGCCATTGTTGGTGGTGGCCCATCGGGATTAATTGCTGCGTACTACCTTGCCAAAAAGGGGTTACGCGTGGCGCTGTACGAGCGTAAACTGGCTCCCGGAGGCGGCATGTGGGGTGGCGCAATGATGTTTAACGAGATTGTAATTCAGAAGGATGCCATTCACATCCTAGATGAGCTAAACATCAAGTACAATCACTATGAGGGCAACTACTACACCCTTGACTCAGTACACGCAACGGCAGCGCTAATCTACCATGCAACCCAAGCTGGAGCAACCATTTTTAACTGTACATCTATTGAGGATGTGGTTTTCCAGAACGATAGGGTTAGCGGCGTTGTTGTTAACTGGGCTCCCGTTACCCGTGAGCGCATGCACGTTGATCCGCTAGTGGTTATGGCCAAAGCTGTTCTTGATGGCACTGGTCACGATTGCGATATTGTGCGCACCGTTGAGCGTAAGAACAGCGTTGTGCTAAATACACCATCGGGTAAGGTTATGGGCGAACGCTCCCTTTCCATTGATGAGGCCGAGCGCACAACCGTTGAAAACACCAAGATGGTTTACCCTGGGCTTTACGTATCGGGAATGGCATCGAACGGCGTTAGCGGAGGATTCCGCATGGGGCCAATCTTTGGCGGAATGCTTCTATCTGGCGAAAAGGTGGCAAAGCTAATTGCCGAGGATATTAAGAAGCTGTAGCCATGGAAAACTTTGGCGCATACATTATAATTACGCGTCCTACCCTATCCTACCAAACCATTGCGGAGCAGTGCGTTACGCTAGGCATTAAGATGCTTCAGCTAAGGGAGAAGCACTTATCGGATAAGGAGTTAATACGCGTAGGCAAGCTGATACGTAGCATCACAAAGGGCTCGCAAACCAGCTTTGTGATTAACGATAGAGCCGATATTGCTGCCATTTGCGAGGCCGATTACCTTCACCTTGGACAGGACGATATGACCATTGCCGATGCCAGACGCATTGTGGGCGATATGCGTATAGGCCTATCTACCCACTCCATTGAGCAGGCACAACAGGCACTTCTGCAAAAGCCCGACTATATTGGCTTTGGCCCTATATATCCAACAAACGCCAAGGCAATACCCGATAAACCCGTTGGCACTCAGCAGCTAGAACAAGTGCTTGGCTTTGCCAATGTACCTGTTGTTGCCATTGGTGGAATATTCCCAGAGAATTTACAATCGGTTATTGATGCTGGGGCAAAGAACGTTGCCCTTGTTAGGCATTTTATGCAAACTACCGATTTTGCTAATCGCGTTACCCAAATTAACGCACAAATAAACAGTAAGTAATGAGTACCCAAATACAAAAAGCACGACAAGGGGTTGTAACCCCCGAAATGATAGAAGTTGCCCGCAACGAGAACGTTGATGCCAGCTGGCTTAGACAACAAGTAGCCGAAGGGCGAATAGTTATCCCCAAAAACATTAACCACAACTTTTCTCCTCGCGGAGTTGGTTCTGGACTTAAAACTAAGGTTAACGCCAACATAGGAACATCAGAGAAGCACTGCAACTTTACAGAGGAGCTAGATAAGATGCGCATTGCAACCCAGTATGGTGCCGATGCCATTATGGACCTCTCTACGGGTGGCGATTTGCACAAAATCCTTAGGGAAATAGTTGAGCAATCGCCCGTTATGGTGGGTACTGTTCCCATTTACGGCGTGGCTACCCGCTTGCTAAGGAACGGTCAAAACATTGCCAAACTTGACCCAGAGGAGCTGTTTGCCGAGATTGAGCATCAGGCAAAAATTGGCGTTGACTTTATGACCCTACACTGCGGCGTTACCCGCACCTCGCTAGCTTTTCTTGAGGGCGATAAGCGCGTTTGCGGCATTGTGAGCCGTGGCGGTGCTCTTATTAAGCGCTGGATGACCGAGAATAACCGTGAGAATCCGCTATACGAGCAGTACGACCGCGTGCTAGAAATCTGCAAAAAGTACGATGTAACCATTAGCCTTGGCGATGGCCTCCGCCCCGGCGCTGGTGCCGATGCCACAGACAGAGCCCAAATTGCAGAGCTCCTAATACTAGGCGAACTGGTTGACCGTGCCCGCGCATACGGTGTACAGGTTATGGTTGAAGGGCCAGGCCACATGCCTCTTGACCAGATTGAGATGAACATGCGCCTAATGAAAAGCGTGTGCCACAATGCTCCGTTCTACGTTCTTGGGCCGCTTACCACCGATTCGGCTCCAGGCTACGACCATATTGTTGGAGCCATTGGCGGAACGCTTGCAACCATTCACGGTGCCGATTTCCTTTGCTACGTAACTCCAGCCGAGCATTTGTGCCTACCCAACCTAGCCGATGTTAAGGAGGGCGTTATGGCCAGTCGCATTGCCGCACACAGCGCCGATGTGGTTAAAAACGTAGCCAAAGCGCGTGAGCGCGATTTGGCCGTATCCAAGGCTCGTAGGGAGTTGGACTGGGAAACCATTTTTAACAACGCCCTTGACCCAGAAATTGCTCGCCGCAGAAAAATGGAATCCGAAAGTAGCGATGAGGATCACTGCACTATGTGCGGAAATCTTTGCGCTGTAAAAAACGATAGGAATATTTAGATTCTAGATATTAGACTTTAGATATTAGATAAAACAAAAGAAGAGAAGGCGGGATGAAAATCCTGTCCTTCTTTTCCTTAAGCCGATAACGTATGAAAAATTTCCTAACCATAGCAGCATCTGATAATAGCGGTGGCGCAGGCATTCAGAAAGATATTTGCGTTGCACACGATATTGGTCTGTGGCCACTATCGGCCATTACGGGTATAACAGTACAAAATTTCAGTAGGGTGATAAGCGTTAGCCCTGTATTGCCCTCTTTGCTTGAGCAGCAAATAGCCGAGTGCCTTGCCTCGTTTGATGTATCGGCCATTAAGATTGGCGCAATTTGTAGCGAGGAGAATGTTGATATTATTGCCAAGTGCCTATCCTGCTGTAGCGTTAAACATATTGTTCTAGACCCCGTTATTGCCTCTACCAGCGGAAAGCTATTCCTTACAAAGCGGGCTATTGGCGTATTAAGAGAACGTATTTTTCCCTTTAGCGAACTAATTACACCAAACAAACCTGAGTTTGAGCTGCTAACCAACACCTCCATCCATAACCTTGATGAGGCCATAGATATTGCCAAAACCAAAACCCAAGAGTGGAACACCTCCATACTGCTCAAGGGTGGGCATTTTACCCATGGCACTATTCGCGAAGCGCTAGTAACCCCTTCTTCTGTATTCTTGCATGAGCATCCACGGGTAAATTTCACCTACCAGCACGGAACGGGATGCACCTTATCATCGGCCATCGCCTGCTTCTTGGGCAAAGGAGAATTGCTAAATAGTGCTTATCTAAAAGCAACTGATTATTTGGTTGGGCATTACACTATGAGAGAAGTTATTGATAAATAAAGAAAAACCGTGGGCGGCTCTGCTACGCCCACGGGAATTGAAATTGTGCCACGTTGTGGCTACTCCCTCATCAACACCATAAATCGCCACATGATTATGTGGCGCTACATGTAGGTATTACCAGGGAAAACTGTTTGTTCTACAAATATGTTGTCCCAATGGAGTTTGGGATAAGATTGTGACGGGTTACCTGTTACAGAATTCGGATTACTCCCTCTCATTCCTCACCTCCCTCATCTTCCTCCTCTTTTTATACCACCCCTTCGGGGTTTTGATTCAAAGGAAACAATTGTGCTACAATTATTTCACCCCTTCGGGGTTCAGTATAGAACTGTAGCACATTGCTGGATTCCGATGACTTCCGATAACTTCCAATAACTCCCTCTCATTCCTCACCTTCCTCAGCTGCCTCCTCTTTTTATACCACCCCTTCGGGGTTTTGATTCAAAGGAAACAATTGTGCTACAATTATTTCACCCCTTCGGGGTTCAGTATAGAACTGTAGCACATTGCTGGATTCCGATGACTTCCGATAACTTCCAATAACTCCCTCTCATTCCTCACCTTCCTCAGCTGCCTCCTCTTTTTATACCACCCCTTCGGGGTTTTGATGTCAAAGGAAACAATTGTGCTACAATCATTTCACCCCTTCGGATTCAGTATAGGATTTTAGCACATTGCTATATTCCGATAACTTCCGATAACTCCCTCATATTCCTCATCTACATCCCCTTCCTTCTCTACCTATACATCATCTGGCAAAGTTCAACCATCTTCACAAAATCGGCTTTGTAGCCATACTCATCGTTCTCTGCCGATTGCTTTGCCCTAGCAATAACGGCACTAAAGCTGGCGCTTCCTTTGTATTCCGACTCGCGAAGCAGCATACCAAACTCCGCTACCGACGATGCAAAACGGATATTATTACTTGGGGTTGCCTTGCGCTCAAGTATTCGGTACTCAAGTAAACGGCTATCGTCCTCCTTCGGAATTTTGTACCTAACCTTCACGGTCATTAGGTTTGGGCTTGTTCCCACCTTGGTTGTTTGGTACTCTAGCGGGTCAACGTTGGGCGCATGCTCCTCCGATTCGGCTGGAATAATCTCGTATAGCGCAGTAACGGTATGCCCACAGCCAATCTCGCCTGCATCCTTCTTGTCATCGTTAAAATCCTCGGTATTAAGCATTCTGTTCTCGTAACCAATCAAGCGGTAGCTCTTTACCTGTGCCGGATTGAATTCAACCTGTATTTTAACATCCTTAGCAATGGTGTAAAGCGTTCCCCACAGCTCGGCGCCAAACATCTTTTTAGCCTCAAGCAAATCATCGATATAGCCGTAGTTCCCATTACCAGCATTTGATAGCTTCTCCATTTTGGAATCCTTGTAGTTGCCCATGCCAAAGCCAAGAATGGTAAGGAATACGCCATCGTTGCGCTTCTCTTCAATAAGCCTAACCATCTCGGCATCGCTGCTGGCGCCCACGTTAAAATCGCCATCGGTGGCAAGTATAACGCGGTTGTTGCCATTGGAAATAAAGTTATGCTTAGCTACGGCGTAAGCCAGCTTAATTCCCGCACCACCTGCGGTTGAGCCGCCTGCGTTAAGGTTATCAAGCGCATCAATAATTTTTTGCTTCTGCGTTCCAGGGGTTGATTCTAGCACTAAACCTGCAGCACCTGCATACACCACAATGGCAACCCTATCCTGAGGGCGAAGATTATCGGTTAGGAACTTGAACGATTGCTTTAGCAGTGGCAGCTTATTGTGACTATCCATTGAGCCCGACACATCAATAAGGAAAACCAAGTTACTAGGCGGAATAACGCTTTCGCTAACATTTTCGCCCTTTAGGCCAATTAGCGCAAGCTTACGCGATGGGTTCCACGGACAGCTATCAACCTCAACGGTAACGGAGAATGGCTCTCCCTTTTTGGGCTGCGGATAGCTATAATCAAAGTAGTTAACCAATTCCTCAATCCTAACCGCATCCTTAACGGGTTTCTGGTTCTGCTTTAGGTAGCGCCTTACGTTACTGTACGATGCCCTATCAACATCAATAGAAAAAGTGGATAGCGGATTTGTAATGGCATCCAGAAAGCGGTTCTCATTAACCACATCGTATGATTCTGTGTTGTGCTGCTGTATGTAATCATAATCGGCAACCGCACCCACTGCCTGCTTGGACATAACGGGGGCACTATAACTAGCATCATAGAAAAGAGCCACATCATCATCAACAACTTCTAATTCCTCATATATTTCTATACCAGATATTTGAGACTCAAGAGTAGCATTAACAACCGTGCGCTGGCCAGCGGTTACCTTTATCCACTTGCGCAAGTAATCGCTATAATCGGGGTGAGTGAATTTTATGGTGTACGTTCCCGCATCTAACGAAAGGGTGTAGCGACCATCTGCCGTAGATTGGGTGGTAGCAACCACTTTTTTTCCGCTTAGCACGGCAATCCCAACTCCGACAAGAGGAGTTTTTGTATCGCCATCAACAACCTTACCCGTAACAACACCTGTTTGCGCTAAAGCGCTCCCTACCATAAGTGCTAGTGATATTACCAGCAAAAACATCATCCTTTTCATGGCTTCTCAAATTTAGGTTTAAGTAATGCTTTGTTGATAGGATTACTTCATGCCTAAAATTCCACAAATTGGATTGATTTTTATTCTATTGATATACAGACACTACTAGTACCAATCGGGATAGTACCTGTTGGCAACAATCTCGGAAAGCACATCGTCTTGCTTAACGCGCTCCGAGAGTATTTCCGAGTAAAGCATCCCCCTTTCCTCTATAAGGTACTTAATGCAAAGGTGCGCTGTGAAATAGAAGAATGATGCCGAAGCGTCCTGCTCCTTGGCAAAAACAAGGCGCATGCCCTCGGTAAAATTAAAGGAGCTCTCCTTGGCAATGTAATCGCAGTAGCCCTCCACCTTCCATTTGGGAAGAATGCGACTATGGAAGAACCCCGATTTGTACCAAATTAAGCAGTGAGTTAGCTCATGGCTTAGCACGCCTATAAGTGAGCGCTTGTTGTTCTCCGCACCCCGGCGGGTTACGGTATTGCTATCGATACTGGTTTTGGAAACGAACGTACGGAAAGGGTTAGTATGCGCAAATGCGCTATGCGAGGCTGGACTAAAAATGCTGTAGTTAAAGTAATTTGAGCTTATATATATAAAGTGTTTACGCCTATTGAAGTAGAACTCGGAGCGACGTAGGTTGGCATCAACAGAATCAAGAATACCTATAATAGCAGGTGATATTGGCTCATCGGAGTGTACACTGAAATTCTTATGCTCAAGATGCACATTAAAGATTAATCGCGACAGCGCAAATGGTCCAAAAACCAAGACTAATACAAAAATGACTACCGATGCTCCTACCGCCAATGCATACTTTTGCATAAATTGCCGTGTTTTATTTGAGTGCCTCCTCTATCTCAAATCCAGATAATTAATTCCTGTAGCAATAATGGCACTTTTTATTTTATTGGTCAACTTTATGGAAAATTATCTGAAAAGGAATCATTGAGGGAGATGAGGGAGATGAGGAAGGTGAGGAAGGTGAGGAAGTAATTGGAATTCTGTAACCTGTAACTCGTCACTGATATGAGGAAGATGAGGGAGATGAGGAAGATGAGGAAGTAATCGAATTTCTGTAACCTGTAACTCGTCACTGATATGAGGGAGATGAGGGAGATGAGGAAGATGAGGAAGTAATCGATATTTCTGTAACCTGTCACTCGTCACTGATATGAGGGAGAAGAGGAAGAGGCGGAATGAGAGGGAAGGAAAAGAAGCAGAAGAGGTGATTGGGAACAGTGCCAATAGCCACAAAGTGGCGCAATCTCAATAACCGTGGGCGTAGCGAAGCAGCCCACGGCATACGAGCAACACAACCTCGACCCTGAAAGGGTCGAACCTTAACCGTAAAACCCTTTCAGGGCTTTGCTTTTTAGACGCTTAACCCGTAGGTTCAAACCTCGTACCTCAGTTTTCACCTACGGTTATTGAGATTTTGCCCTTTCAGGGCAAATATAGAAGGAGAATGAAGAGAGACGTTTGTAACTTATCACTCGTCATTAATCCAAATTTGTGTTTATCTGTAAGACTTTTGTTATTTGTGTTCCACCAAACAAGCGGTTTTACTTTTCATCATACACTATGCAAAAGAAAGAACGATTAGAAAACTTAACCGACAACCAGCTAATTGAGCGTTACAAGCAGAGTAACGACAAGCAGGCTGTTGGTGAGCTATTTAAACGCTACACTGGTTTTGTTTTTGCAACCTGCTTTAAGTACTTAAAGGATAGGGACGAGAGCGAAGATGCGGTTATGCAAATCTTCGAGAAGCTTTTTGACACCCTGCTGCGCCACGATATCCAGATTTTTAAGCCGTGGCTATACACTGTAGTGAAGAACCACTGCTTCCAGCTTATCAAGAGCAAAGGGAACCTACGATTATCTGATAACCACATGCAAATTCTCTCTGCCGAGGTTATGGAAAATGGCGAATCCAGCAATCCTTATAGTGAGGACTCCTTAGAGCACACGCTGCAGCACCTTGATGGCGAGATTGAGAATCTATCGAAAGAACAGCGAACGTGCATTGAACTTTTCTACCTAAAAGAGCTTAGCTACAAGGAGGTAGCCGACAAAACGGGCTTCACCCTAAACGAGGTGAAAAGCTACATACAGAACGGGAAAAGGATGTTGAAAATTGGTATGGAACGCAGAAAGGAGTAACAACTATGAAAACTACATATAACGGAAACGGATGCATCCCTAATCAGGTGCTAGTTGCCTACCTAAAAGGGGAGCTTAGCAGCAAAGAGGCTCATTTGGTTGAGCGCCACGTGACCGATTGCCCCATGTGCGCCGATGAGCTAGAGGGGTTATCGCTACTCGCAAACCCAGAGCAGATAAACACCATTGAAAACAAGCTAAATAAACAGATTGATAAGCGACTAGCATCGCCATTCATTCACCGAGCCAATCGCACCACATGGCTGCGCATTGCCGCAACGCTGCTGCTATTTGTTGGCGTATCATCGCTGGTTGTGTGGGTATCAATAACCAACAACAGGAACGATATGTTTGCCGAGGGCATGTACAACAACGACGAACTTGTGGCCCTTAGCCACGACCCCGTTACCATGCTGCCCCGCTTACGCGATTTAGGTCCCGATACCACCATGTACTCCAGCAAGATGCTAAAGAGCATACAAAGCAAGGAGCAAGGGCTTATTCCAACCAATCAGCCCCGCGACACCAGACCAAGGTTACAGACCAAAATGGCCGATGAGCAGTATCGCGTTATGTCCGATGCTACACCAACCTTTAATGCTGAAGCGAGTGAAAGCGCAGGTGCAATGCCCTTAAGCCAGGCACAAGTGCATAGCAAGAGAGCGGCAGGGGTAGCAAAAACCTCCGATAGCACTCCGTACTTTGCCAAATCATACTACCAGAATGGCGATTACGCCAAAGCCCTTAGCCTGTTTGAAAGCCTTCCGCAGAGCGAAAGTTCAGACTCGGTGAGTATCTACATGGCAACGTGCTACTTTAACCTATCGGACTATACCAACGCAATGGCACATGCCCTACCCTACGTAAGCAGCAGCACCGACCCCAACTACTACAAGGCGTTTGGGATTGTGGTAAAATCGCTTGCAAATCAGGATAGAACCGTTGAAGCCGAAGGCTACATTGAGCGCTACGAACTTGAGGGTAAAATCCCTCAATCTATAGCAGCATCGCTAAAAAATTATGTTGATGAGGTTAGGCGCAAACGGGTTGGAATGAACGAGGAGTAAACCCAATAATGGTTATTAGGGATGGTTTCTGATTGAGATTACATAAAAAATCGACCTCAGCTGGGGTCGATTTTTTTATAGGAATCCTCTGGAGTCATAACCCTTCTTCTCGCCCACTAAACATCACTCCATCCTGTATTCCAATTTGCTGTATAACATCCTCCCTATAACCACCTGATTATAGGCGCAAAAGCACAAGTGATTAGCCTATTACCTATGCTATAAATCAGGTTACCTGCCCTTTTTTAAAAGAAATTCTTATTTTGTGGCAAATTGTTATGCTATGAACAAAGAACTAAGAGACGCCTCAATAATTGCTCTACGCGACTGCATGGGGCTAAAACCAGAAGAAACGGTACTAATTGTAACCGACGAGCTTACACGCGAAATTGGCCTTGGCCTTCACGAAGCGGGTAAGGAGCTCTGCAAAGAGTCTATGCTTGTTGAGATAAAATCGCGCGATATTGATGGGCAAGAACCTCCTGTGGCCATTGCTGCCCTTATGAAAGCGGTTGATGTGGTGGTTTGCCCAACCAACAAATCGCTTACCCATACCGATGCTCGCCGCGAAGCAGCAGCCCAAGGCGTTCGCTTTGGAACAATGCCCGGTATTAACCTTGATACCATGGTACGCTGCCTAAATGCCGATTACGATAAGATTATTGCCCTAACCGACTATATAGCCGCTAAGCTTGTTGGCGTTAGCACCATTAAGGTTACCACCGAGAAGGGAACCAACGTGGTTATGCCCGTTAAGGACAGGAAAATACTTCCCAGCAAGGGCGTTATGCGCAACAAGGGCGAGAGCGGAAACCTTCCCTCTGGCGAGGTTTACCTTGCACCTTGGGAGGACCAAACCAATGGTACCCTTATTATTGACGGCTCAATGGCTGGCATAGGAATGATTGAAACCCCTATTACCATTGATATTGTTAATGGATATGCCGAAAAGATTAGCGGTGGCAAAGAAGCCGAAAAGCTAATTCAGATGGTTGATAAGGTTGGTCGCGATGCCCGTGCGGTAGCCGAGTTTGGTATTGGTACCAACTACAAAGCCATTCTTACTGGCGAAATACTTGAAGACGAGAAGGTGTTTGGCACCATCCACATTGCCTTTGGTAACAATAAGAGCATGGGCGGGCGCATATCGGTTAGCAGCCACCTTGATGGCCTTGTTAAGGAACCAGACGTTTACTTTGACGATGAGCTAATTATGAAAAAGGGTAAGATGATAGGATTTGATATGTAATACCCTTTATTGCTATAAAACAAAGGCTGCCCAATACCAATTAGGCAGCCTTTTGTGTTATATATAGGAGTTAACTGCTCACTTACTATAGTATCATTATCTTTTCAGGCAAAAAACAGGAGAAAACATGTTTAATGCAAAATCGCATATCATTGTTTACCACAACATTAACATCAATAAAACTTCACATGTAATGATATTAAAACAAAACAGCCACCCCAAATGCTGAGGTGGCTGCTTTATTATGAACAATGATATGTCTAGTAGATAAACTCTCCCTTATCGCTTCTAACAATAAGTTTGTTACCCTTTTCGCGGGCGTGGCATGAGCCAATAATTTGGGCATCAACGCCAAATTCGCGGGCAATAGCCACAATATCCTCGGCAAACTCTGGGTAAACGTAAATCTCCATGCGATGCCCCATATTAAACACCTTGTACATCTCGGCCCAAGGGGTTTTTGACTCGCGCTGAATGATATCAAACAGCGGAGGAACAGGGAATAGGTTCTCCTTGGCTACAAGCAGATTATCAACAAAGTTCATCACCTTGGTTTGTGCACCACCCGAGCAGTGAACCAATCCGTGAATTACAGGACGGTAGTTGTTTAGTATCTCACGAATAACAGGAGCATAGGTACGGGTTGGGCTAAGCACCATTTTACCTGCAGTAATACCTATTTCAGGGATAATATCGGTAAGTTTATACCCGCCTGAGTACACAAGGCTTTTGTCTATTGATTGGTCGTAGCTCTCGGGGTACTTCTCTGCAAGGTAGTGTGCAAACACATCGTGGCGCGCAGAGGTTAACCCGTTGCTGCCCATTCCGCCGTTGTACTCTTTCTCGTACTTGGCCTGCCCGTATGAGCTTAGACCAATAATTACATCGCCATCCTGAATGTTGCTGTTTGAGATTACGTGAGAGCGCTTAACGCGTGCAGTAACGGTTGAGTCAACAATTACGGTGCGCACAAGGTCGCCCACATCGGCGGTTTCGCCACCAGTTAGGTGGATATTTACGCCAAGGTCGCGCATATCCTGACAGAACTCCTCGGTTCCAGCAATAATTGCGCTAATAACCTCGCCCGGAATAAGGTTTTTGTTACGTCCAATGGTTGACGATAGCAGAATATTATCGGTTACCCCAACGCAAAGTAAATCGTCGAGGTTCATTACAATGGCATCCTGCGCTATGCCCTTCCAAACGGAAAGGTCGCCAGTTTCGCGCCAGTACATGTATGCCAGCGACGATTTTGTACCTGCACCATCGGCGTGCATAACGGTACAGTACTCTGGATCTCCGGCAAGAACATCGGGAACAACCTTACAAAATGCTTTTGGGAATAACCCCTTATCGAGGTTGGCAATAGCGTTATGAACATCATCCTTGGAGGCAGAAACACCTCTCTTGTCGTAGCGTAAATCGTTAGTCATTATCCTCAAATTATACAGTAGCGAATTTCTATTTAGGAGGCTTAATAATACTAGGGGGCAAAAGTGCCTTTTTAGCCTCATTTTGCCACTTAGCCTCGTCGGGTGTGTCAACCAGCCAAATGGTTATGTTTGACTCTTTAATATCGTCAACAAAGTAAATAAGAATGTCGGCCTCCTGGGGTGTAGGCACTTCCATCCAGAGCCCAATGCGGGTTACATGGGGTTTCTCGTAAACAAAGTGCACCAGTAAATCGGCATCCTTAGCCTCATCAACGGCGTAAACCTTAAGCTTGGCATCGGCAATATCCTCAGCCTCATAAATCTTTTGGGCGGTTGCACTAAGCAAACCACCACATAAAAGAACAAACACGGTTGCAACCAGATACCTGTACATAGATAACAGAATGTAGTTAAACCAAAAAAGGAGCCGGTTGGCTCCCTTTTAGGTATATTACGCTACTTATAATCAGTTCGAAGAACTCTGAACTCTGTTCTACGATTAACTTGATAAATGGTTTCTTTTTGCTCCTCAGCAGCTAGCTTATCTACAAACGCTTGGTTTAGCACATCGCCAACCTTAACGTAGCTGTACTGTGCAGCCAGAGCCTCGTCGGCAACCTTTGGCTGCGATTGGGCGTAACCTTTAGCCTTTAGCCTATCGGCAGCAACACCTTTCTCTATTAGGTAGTTAACAACCGACTGGGCACGCTTTTGCGATAGGTCGTAGTTGTACTCCATGGTACCGCGGCTATCGGTATGCGAGCCAAGCTCTATGGTGATATTTGGGTTATCGTTAAGAATCTCAACTAGGCGATCGAGCGCAGCCATAGATTCTGGGCGAAGCTCCCATCTGTTGTAATCGTAGAATATATTGGGCAACTCAATGGGCTTCTCGGTAGAGGTTAGCTTAATTTTTGAGTCAAAGTCTTTGCTCTCCTTTAACTCACGGGTGGTAAGCTTGTCTTTGCCATTTAGGAATCCTTTTTTAGAGGCAACAAGAACGTAATCGGTATTGGGGTTAAGCATAAACTTAAAGCCACCACGGGTATCTGTTTCGGCGTTTAGAATAGACCCATCGCTACCAACAAGCTTAACGGTAGCGTTGGCTATAGGTGCTTTGGTTTTCTCGTCGTTAACCTCCCCTATTACGTTGTAAATGATTGGTGGAAGGTAGAACAGGTAAATATCGTCGGCACCACGGCCACCTGAGCGACGAGACGAGAAGTAACCTGCCTCACGCTCCTTTTCGAAGATAATGCCAAAATCGTCGGCAGGAGAGTTAACTGGGAAACGCATATTCTCTACAGCCCAAGCACCTCCATCCTTTTGGGTTGCCTTAAAAATATCGAGACCACCAATGCCAGGAAGCCCATCGGACGAGTAGTACAGCGTTCCATCGGGATGAATAAAGGGAAACATTTCGTTGCCAGGCGTATTAATGCTACCTCCTAGGTTAATGGGCTCGCCCCAAGAGTCGCTGGTTGATGTGCGGGTTACCTTCCAAATGTCGAGACCACCAAATCCGCTTGCGATATCACTTACAAAGTATAGCTCAAGTCCATCCTGCGAAATGGAAGGGTGAGCAACAATCATACTATCAGCAGAAAGGGGAATGGACACTGGGTCGCCCCATCCCTGCGAACGTTTCTCCGACACCCATATTTCGCAGCCCAGCTTATCGCGCTTGCTCACACGGCAGCGGGTAAAGAATAGGTTGTTCCCATCGGAGGAAACAGCAGGTGTACCCTCATCGTAGCTGGTGTTAATGGCATCGCCAATGGAAACGGGCTTGCTCCAAACGCCCTTTCGGTCGCGGGTAGTCATAAAAATATCGGCAAACTTCTCGCCAGTTGCGGCATGGTTCTTTGAGCCTGTAGCATCCTCTCGCGATGTGGTGAAGTAGAGCTCGGTGTAATCGTCGGAGGCGTATGTAGGGCTATAATCGCTCTGCTTGGTATTTATGGCACGGAGGTTAACAATTTCGTAGCCAGATGGGCTTGCCATCCACTGCTTTGCCAGCTCGCAGCTACGTAAGCCAACATTGGCAAGCTCATCGCCAGGAACCAACGACTTGTACTTCTGGAACTGCTCAATGGCCTCATCGTACTTCTCGCCCATTTTAAGCATTTCGGCATAGTAGTAGAATACTTTGGGTTCCTGAACCTCGCGCTGTATGGCTTTGCTATACCAAATCTCGGCTTGACGGGGATTCCCTATCAACCTGTAACAGGTTCCTATTTTGTAGAGATACGATGCAAATAGGGGCTTATCCTCCTGTATCTTATCTATCTCTTTTTTGTAGATATCAATGGCTTCATAGTATCCTCCCGCCTCGAACAGCGCATCGGCTTTTTTAAGGCGTGAGGTTTGCGCTTGCGATATCCCTGCAATTACCAGGCTTACTAAAAAGGTTAATAGGAGCTTTCTCATCCGAACAGCTTTTTATGCAATAGATGTGACTTTTTCAAATTTCAAATACGATGGTAAAAGTAAGTAATATTTCGAAATAGAGGAAAGTGTATGATATAAAGTTAATGCTATTAGGCTTTAGATGTATTGTTTATTGATGTGGTTCTCCGTTTGGAACAATGGATCTTGTGTAAGTACTGGGCTTGCATTGCACACAAAAACTTAGGGGTGTGATACAGATATACACCCCTAGAAACAAAATGCTTGCAACTAACCTATGCTGATTTCCGGATAAATGAAACGTGAAGTTTTATACTACGTGGTTTATAATTTTTCTAGTACTAATGCTATTGCTACAAGCATAAAAAATGTACTAAAAAGCACAGCGCCCTTTTGGGGGCGCTGTACAGTTGCGAGAATGTTAGAAAAACTAACGGACAAACAGTAGCTCACGATATTTAGGAAGTGGCCACATTTCGTCATCAACAATAAGCTCTAGCTTATCGATGTGGTATCGTATCTCCTCAAGAAAAGGCTTCACCTTATGGGCATAAGCATCGGCAAGGGCAGGCATATCGCTTATTAGGTTGGACTCCTTGCGCACCTCCACAAGCTCCTTAACCAGCTCCCTTATGGCTCTAACATGCTCCGATATTTTCCTTATGCTTTGCAGCTGTGGCCCGGCAAGGTGCTGGTAATCCTCCTCTATGGGGAACAGCTCCTTTATACCCTTCACGTTTGTAATTAGCACATTCTGGTATGCAATGGCCGTTGGAACAATATGGTTAATTGCCAAGTCGCCCAGAACACGGGCTTCTATCTGCACCTTTTTTGTAAATATCTCGTTCCGGATCTCATAGCGAGCCTCCAGCTCACGTTCTGTTAAAACCCCATTCTCTGTTAGAAGTTTTATTGACGAGGGAAGTAGAAACGTCTTAAAAGCCTCTACCGCATCGGGAATGTTGGGCAATCCACGGCGAGCCGCTTCATCAAGCCAATCCTTACTGTAACCATTGCCCTCAAATCTAACTGGTTTAGACTCAATAATCGCCTTACGAATGCACTGGAATATGGCCTCATCTTTCTTTACGCCAGCCTCTATAAGCTCATCTACTTGAGCTCTAAACAGGTTTAGCTGATTGGCCACAGCCGTATTTAGCACTATAAGCGGCGATGCGCAGCTTGCCGATGAGCCAACAGCTCTAAACTCAAAACGGTTTCCCGTAAATGCAAACGGCGATGTTCGGTTGCGATCGGTATTATCAAGGAGAATCTCAGGAATTTTTCCGATGTCGAGCTTAAGCTCCGTTTTCTCATCGGGGCTCATCTTCTTTTCGCTTACCCGCTCTTCCAAATCGTCTAGCACTTGGCTTAGTGTACGCCCAATAAACACCGACATAATAGCTGGAGGCGCCTCATGTGCCCCCAATCGGTGAGAGTTTCCCTCGCCAGCAATACTTCCAATTAGCAGGGCGCTATGGTCATAAACAGCCTTAACCGTATTCACCAGAAATGCCAAAAACTGCATGTTATTTTTGGGTGTTCCTCCAGGCGAAAGCAGGTTTACTCCAGTATCGGTAAGCATGCTCCAGTTACAATGCTTGCCAGAGCCGTTAATCCCCTTAAAGGGTTTCTCGTGGAATAGCACCCTAAACTTATGCTTACGGGCAATCTTATCCATAAGCGACATTATAAGCTGGTTGTGATCCACTGCAAGGTTTGCCTCCTCAAAAATTGGAGCACACTCAAACTGGTTGGGGGCAACCTCATTATGGCGCGTCTTAACGGGAATACCTAGCTTATAAGCCTCCGTTTCAAAATTCCGCATAAAGGAGCCAACTCGCTCAGGAATAGCGCCAAAATAGTGATCCTCCAGCTGCTGATCTTTAGCCGCTGCATGCCCCATAATGGTACGTCCGCTTAGAGCAAGATCCGGACGAGCGTTGTATAGCGCCTCATCAACCAAAAAGTACTCCTGCTCCCATCCAAGGGTAACCTGTACCTTTTTTACATCCTTATCAAAATAGCTACAAACTGCTGCTGCCGCTTTATCTAGCGCTGCCAGCGACTTTAAGTGTGGCGTTTTAAAATCTAGTGCCTCTCCGGTGTATGAAACAAAAATGGTTGGAATACAAAGGGTTTGCTCAAGTACAAACGCTGGCGATGAGGAATCCCATGCGGTGTAACCGCGAGCCTCAAAGGTGTTACGTATTCCTCCACTGGGAAAGCTTGATGCGTCAGGTTCCTGCTGGACAAGTAGATCACCACTAAAACTTTCAACAGCATGCCCCTCCTTGGTAAGAGAGAAAAAAGCATCATGCTTCTCGGCAGTTGACCCATTTAATGGGTGAAACCAGTGTGTGTAATGCGTTGCGCCGCGCTCAATTGCCCAGGCTTTCATACCAGATGCAACTTGACTGGCAATTCGCCTGTCTATACGCCTACCCTCATCAATAGCGCTAATTACGCTATCGTAGGCCTCTTTTGTAAGATAGCGGCGCATTTTCTCCCGGTCGAAAACATTAACAGCAAACAGATCGGAGATATTGCCACTGCCCACCTCTACTGGTTGTGGTGACCTTTTGTGAGCCTCTTCTACAGCTCGGAACCTGATGTGTGCCATAGATATCATTTTTTTAATCCTATGCAAATATATTATTTTATCATACACCCTATGTATAAATAGGGGTCTATTTTTATATTTTATTACTTTTTCATACTTGCACCCCATTATTTTACATGCCTATTTATTTTTTTATGTATTTTTACTGCAACCACCCCCTCAATCACACGACACATTTCTCTTAAACAAAATTCCCTTTGGAACAGAAAAAAAGGTGAGAGAACAATGGAGGTCATATACACCACTAATACAAACGTTTTCGTTGATTTTGGACGCAAACAGACCACTACAATATAAAAATGGATACCTTTGTGAACTTATCTCGCATCGTAGATGTTAGATGGGAACAAACAGATAATCAACTTAACACATATATTACTATGAGCAACAAAGTACTTCTAATGATACTTGACGGCTGGGGAATTGGCAAAAAGGATAAGTCGGATGCCATTTTCAATGCCCGTACCGACTACATGGACTACCTACATAAAGCATACCCCAACTCACAGTTACTAACCTGCGGCGAGCACGTTGGCCTTCCCGACGGACAAATGGGCAATTCCGAGGTTGGACACCTAAATATTGGAGCAGGAAGGGTTGTATATCAAGATTTGGTGCGTGTAAACAGAGAGATTAAAGACAATGTAATTGGTCAAAACCCAGTACTAGTAAACGCGTTTAAATACGCCAAGGAGAATGGCAAAAGCGTTCATTTCCTTGGACTAGTTTCCGATGGCGGAGTTCACTCTTTGGATAAGCACCTTTACAAACTTTGCGATCTCACCAAGGAGCACGGCCTAAGCAATGTTTTTATCCACGCTTTTACCGATGGTCGCGATACCGATCCCGAAAGTGGGCTTGGCTTTGTATCGGAGCTAGAAAAGCACTTGGAAACCAGCAATGGAACCATTGCAACTCTTGTTGGCCGTTACTATGCTATGGATAGGGATAAGCGCTGGGAGCGCGTTAAAGAGGCATATGACCTACTGGTATTGGGTAAAGGAAAGCCCGTTAACAATATAGTTCAGGCCATTAAGGACTCCTACGCCGAAGGGGTTACCGACGAGTTTATTAAACCAGTGGTAAAGGTTGATGCCAACGGCAAACCTGTGGCCACAATTAAAGAGGGCGATGTGGTTATCTGCTTTAACTTCCGCACCGACCGCCTAAGAGAGCTTACCATTGCTCTTTCGCAAAAGGATATGCCAGAGCATGGCATGGCCACTATGCCACTTCACTACGTTACCCTTACCCGCTACGACGATACCTTTAAAAATGTGAACGTTGTTTACGAAAAGGATAACTTGGTAAATACCCTTGGCGAAATTGTGGCTAAAGCCAACCGCAAGCAGCTTCGCATTGCCGAAACCGAAAAGTATGCACACGTTACCTTCTTTTTCTCTGGTGGACGCGAAGAGGCATTCCCTGGCGAGAGCCGTATCCTAATTCCCTCCCCTAAAGTGGCAACCTACGACCTGCAACCAGAGATGAGCGCCTTTGAAGTTAAGGATGCCATTGTTGCCGAGCTAAAAAAACAGGAACTAGACTTTGTGTGCCTAAACTTTGCCAATGGCGATATGGTTGGCCACACTGGCGTTTATAGCGCAATAACCAAAGCCCTTGAGGCCGTTGACACCTGCGTTAACGAGGTGGTTGAAACCGCCAAAGGCAATGGTTACAACGTAATTATTATTGCCGACCACGGCAACGCCGATAACGCGCTTAACACCGATGGCTCTGTAAACACCGCACACTCTCTTAACCCAGTACCTTTTATACTTGTTTCCGATGAGTACAAAAAGGTTAAGAACGGTATTCTTGCCGATGTTGCTCCAACCATTCTTTCAATTATGGGGCTAAACATTCCAACCGAAATGACAGGCAAAGTGCTTTGCTCAAAATAGAGCAATAAAAATAGTTACCTTTACGGCGATTATAACGCGTTAAACGTGTTATAATCGCCTTTTAATTTGTAAAGAGACCTCTGCAATGATTCAGATTGAAGATAAAATACTTAGCCTCGACCTTTTCGAGAAGCACTTTTGCTGCGACCTTCCTAAGTGCGTTGGCATATGCTGCGTATATGGCGAGTCGGGTGCGCCACTAGACGATAACGAGGTTGATATTCTTGCCCAAATATATCCACGCGTAAAACCCTACCTAAAACCAGAAGGGATTGCAGCCATTGAGGAGCAAGGAACTTCTGTAATCGACAGCGATAACGACAACGTAACGCCCCTTATTAACGGTAACGAATGTGCCTACTCCATAAACGAGAACGGCATAACCTTTTGTGCCATTGAAAAAGCGCACCGAGAGGGCATTGTTGATTTCCCAAAACCCATATCGTGCCACTTATACCCCATAAGAACAAAGCGGTTTAACGATGTTATTGCCCTTAACTACCACAAGTGGGATGTGTGCAAACCCGCGCGCGAGTTGGGTCATTCATTACAACTACCCGTTTACAAGTTCCTAAAAACCCCTTTAATTAGAGCCTTTGGTGAGGAGTTTTACAAACACATAGAGGATGTTGCCGAAATACTTGAGAAGGAAGGGAAGGAAGGTTAAAGTTCAAGATTCAAAGTTTAAGATTTAGGGACTAAATACTAGTCAACTTGTATCGGCATTAGACAAGACCAAACACTAAACACCAATAACTAAAACCAAAAAATCCGCCTTTTTTACTATATTGGGCTCGCTATAAATTACATTAAACAAAACAACCATGGATTACATCAAACAGTACATCGAGGAGAACAAAGACCGTTTCGTCGATGAGCTTTTTGGGCTACTTCGTATCCCTTCAATTAGCTCGCTACAAGAGAATAAACCAGATATGGTCAGGGCAGCCGAATACTGGAAAGAAGCAATTATTAAAGCTGGTGCCGACAAAGCAGAGGTTATGCCAACCGAAGGCAACCCTGTTGTTTACGGAGAAAAGATTATCGATCCTAAGCTTCCAACTGTTCTAGTTTACGCTCACTACGACGTAATGCCCGTTGACCCCATTGAGCTATGGAAAAGCAACCCATTTGAGCCAGTGATTCGCGACGGCAAAATTTGGGCTCGTGGTGCCGACGACGACAAGGGACAAGGCTTTATGCACGCCAAAGCCTTTGAGCTAATGGTAAAGAACAACACGCTTCCCTGCAACGTTAAGTTTATGATTGAGGGCGAAGAGGAGATTGGATCTGGCAGCCTAGGCAAATGGTGCGAAGACCATAAAGACATGCTTAAAGCCGATATTATTCTTGTATCAGACACTTCAATGCTTGGCAAAGATGTTCCTTCTATAACCACCGGGTTAAGGGGATTAGCCTACATGGAAGTGGAGGTTACTGGCCCTAACCGCGACCTTCATAGCGGACTATTTGGTGGTGCTGTTGCCAACCCAATAAATGTACTATCAAAGCTAATAGGCTCACTTCACGACGAGAACAACCATATCACCGTAAAAGGCTTTTACGACGATGTAATGGAGGTTAGCGCCGAAGAACGTGCCGAAATGGCAAAGGCTCCATTCAATCTCGACAACTACAAAAAAGCCCTTGATATAGAAGAGGTTCATGGCGAAAAGGGGTACACAACCCTTGAGCGCACAGGAATTCGCCCAACTCTTGATGTTAATGGTATGTGGGGCGGATACATTGGCGAGGGTGCTAAAACCGTACTTCCATCAAAAGCCTTCGCAAAAATCTCTATGCGCTTGGTGCCAAATCAAGATCATCACAAAATTGCCAAACTATTCCAAGAGCATTTTGAGGCCATTGCCCCCAAATGCGTAAAGGTTAAGGTTACTGCTCATCATGGCGGTCAGGGTTATGTTTCACCTACCACAAGTCCTGCCTATATTGCTGCTAGCAAAGCCGTTGAAACAGTTCTAGGCAAAAAACCCGTACCATACCGTAGCGGTGGAAGTATTCCTATTATTAGCTCTTTTGAATCTATTCTTGGTATTAAGTCCATTCTTCTTGGATTTGGACTTGAATCGGATGCAATCCACTCTCCAAACGAGAACTACCCACTAGAAAACTTCTACAAGGGTATTGAAACAATAACCCATTTCTACAAAAATTTTGCAGAACTTAACAAGTAAAGCCTAATTCAACCATGCGGACACCCTTGTCCGCATGGTTTTTTTCCTATCATTGCCCTATACCACCACCCACCTAATTGCGAGATCATGAAAAAAACCGATAGGATAATTACCATAACAGTAGTGCTACTATCCCTTCTTTACAGCTGCAACATAGGCAGTAAAAAGGAACAGGACGCACCTCAGGCCAAGGCAGAACAGTCTATTACGCAATGGATGGAAAACTCCGCCGACGAACACCCAAAGTACAAATCGCTAAGCTTTAGCGAGATTACTCCCCGCTACGAACGCACCGACAGAACCCTGCAGCTAACAAATCTTATTGAGGAGGAGCGCGCCAAAAGCGAAAATTCACCCAAGCTGGATAGCCTTAAAAATCTACTTGAAAGCAACATGGGGCTTTTACTGGGATATACCATACTTCACAGGTACTCTACAACAGGAGTTGACGGGGAACCTAAAATTAAAGAGGAGCTTTTCTTCCTCGATCCCAACTTTAGGGTTGCTACAATACTAAACCCCGAAGCATTTGATCAAATCCTTAACGAAAAGCTGCTTTTCCGTCCCGACAGTATGGATTAGCCCCTTTACGAATCGATGTTAAAATCCTTGTGGAAATAGTAATCCCCAAGGATTTTTTATTTTACACACCACGCGAAGCATTCTAATACTGGCATAAAAAAAGAGAACCGTGTACACACGGTTCTCTTTTTGTGGTGCCACCAGGAATCGAACCGGGGACACAAGGATTTTCAGTCCTTTGCTCTACCAACTGAGCTATGGCACCAGCGCCTAATTGCGTTGCAAAGATAGCTATTCCCTTGTTACTTCAAAGCCCAAGGGCATAAAATTACTACCTTTTTTAGCAATAGATTCTTTGTTTACAAAGGGAATTCTTCTTGTTGCTATCTATCAACATCACTAGCATCCGAAAGTGCGAAATTTACAAATGCCCTCAGAATCCCCTATT
>JABNAD010000065.1_pt1 | contig 97635 bp, 95 predicted proteins | sample 7240381 | NCBI WGS metagenome assembly JABNAD01 (sample SAMN11332834, study PRJNA596920) | anaerobic digester metagenome | biome: digested sludge; isolation source: digested sewage sludge-derived enrichment culture grown on H2/CO2 | place: Germany: Goettingen | reverse complement strand
TGAATGGGTGGATAGCGGTATAAATATATATCTTTTACGGTGATTTATTCTTAAAATTTTATAATAAAAACAGGGATCTCTTATGCGCCCGTAAGGGCAGAGGGGGATCCGGACGGGGCTTCTTCAAACTGCTTCCTGTCGGCGGGGAAGGAGGCTGGTGACTGCGTATATTCTTCCCCGGACAATTCCTGCCGCGAATTTTCCGCTAAATCTCTTGCAGAATGACCGGGTGCGCGGCCGGGTAGCGCATCGCCGCAAGGTCCCGCCGGTTCCTCAGCCTGGCGACCCACACCGCGGCGTCGTCGCGGGTTTGTCGGGGCGTTCGCGTACGTAGCGGGCGGATGCATCAAGCCTGCCCGGCTCCTTTTCCCGGTCAAGGTGCGAGTGGGGGAGCAGAGTCATTTTTATTCCGACAATATTTTCGGCAGTCTCTGCAGAAATGCTGCTGATCGTCTACGGATCTCTTCTCATACGGGTAAGACGGTCAGCAATCGACCGGGGCACACCCTACCAGGATAAAGGTCGATCTTGGTCTCTGTCGCAGGCCGTTCCGTTTACCAATCAAACCCTCAGGAAGTTGCATATATCCATACTTCTATATTAATGGTTGAATATCGCGAGCAAAGTATTATATGATATGAGTTCCATGCTGGAACTCAACACCCAGGGGGGAGTGATATTCGGCGCTACGCTCACCTGATGGAGTTTTGCTCGATCGATACGGCGTGTAAGCCTCCCTTGGCATTCAGGTATAGGGTGCCGGCGGTTGAGCATTGTCTACCCTACAGAGGATGTCGGATGAGGTCGGTACGGCTGCAGGACATTGGGGATATCCCTCTCATGACTAAAAACGGGAAAAATCCGTTTGAGAAGGGGCGGCAGGAAGTTCACCGGAGCGATCGGCTTTCCGGGAACCAGGAGACGGTCTTCTCCGACGCCGGCAGCCGGAACCGGAAACACCGGCTTACTACAGACGGTGAGGAGGAACTCACCTGCACCCTTGCAGCCTGCCCGTACCGCATCGGAGAGCATGGGTCCGCATCGCTCGCCGAATGCGGGATCCGGCTTCTCACCCCATTCCGCCGGAACAGGTGCGCGGGAATAATCAGACGACGGCTCAAGCAGCAGCAGGCTTGTGATCGCTTATGAAGATCCTCCAGGTGACGCAGTTCTTCAAGCCGAGCTGGGAGTCCGGAGGCGTGACACGTGCGGCGTATGAGATCTCAAGGCGTCTCCAGATGGCAGGCCACGACGTCACGATATATACGACGAATCGGAACAAATACCCGACCGGGCTTCCCACGAACAGACCCCTCAATGTCGATGGGATGAAGGTTTACTATTTTGAGAATTTACGGAAGTATTTTCCGGGCGCAGCACTGCCCATAGTCCCGTACTACTTACCGTTTGTTGCACACCGCGATCTGCGGAATTATGATATAATTCACATCCACGAGCACAGGACACTCCTTGCGGCCATGGTGAGTTATTATGCCAGGGAGTACGGCATTCCATACGTCCTGCAGCCGCACGGTTCGCTTCCTAAAGACCGGGCCCTGGGCAAGGCAAAGATGAAAAACCTCTTTGATTTCATCTCCGGATCTGCCATTTTAGATGCCGCATCAAGGCTGATCGTCATGAACAGCATTGAAAAAGAACAGATTAGAATGATGGGTACTCGCGAGGATAAGATCGCCGTTATTCCCAACGGCATCAGTCTTGAGCGGTGCGCTACAACCAGGAGCAAAGGGGAATTCCGGAAATTCTGCGGAATCGAGAACGGAAGCAGTCTCATCCTGTACCTGGGCAGACTCGCTAGAATCAAGGGGATCGATTTTCTGATAGAAGCGTTTTCCCGGCTGGTGCAAGAGGAAAAAGACGCCGTTCTGGTCATTGCCGGGCCGGAATGGAATTATAAACGGGAACTCGAGGAGAAAGTACGGACTCTCGGAATTCAGGATCGAGTCCGTTTTGTCGGCTACCTGGACGACGTCGGTTTTGCCTATCAGGATGCCGATCTGCTCGTCTATCCAGGAATGTATGAGATATTCGGGCTTGTCCCATTCGAGGCGATCATGAGCGGAACCCCGGTGATTGTCACAGACAGCAACGGCAGCGGAGAACTCATCAGGAAGGGCAACTGCGGTCTGGCTGTACAGTATGGAGACTGTGCGGAGTTAGCGGAAAAAATGGCATTTTGCCTTGAAAATCCCGGGGAAGGAAGAAAGATGGTTCGGCGGGGGCAGGAGTTCGTTCGAGAAAATCTGACATGGAACCGGGTCGTGGACAGACTCGAGCAGGAATACAGGAGGTGCCTATGAACATACTGGCAATCCCGACAACCGTCGGGTTGTCAAAACCGCAGAGCGGGGGCCAGAACCGGTTCTGCAACCTCGTCAAGTGCCAGGCCGCAAATAACCGTATCGTCGTACTCGAACCGGATCACCTTCACGCCGAGAGCGACGATGATGTCGCACGGGTCTACACCTATCGTGATATCGAGGCGCTCCGTAGGAAACTATCCATATTCAGGGATATCAATCCCGATTTCATCCGTAAGACGGCACGGATCATCAGAGACGAAGAGATCGATCTCGTCCAGATCACCCACCCCAGCGGAGCAATGGTGGCCAGGATGCTCGGTCTCCTTACGCGCAGGAAGATAACGATAGTCTACGACGCTCACAACGTCGAATCCGAGTTCATTCAACAGACCTTTGCGAACCGCGGCCACCACTCCCCGCTGGAGCGAAAACTCATACCCGCCTATACGAATCTCCTGGAGCGGGTCTCCTGTAAATACCTCTTCGACCACATCACTGCCGTGAGCGAAAATGATGCGGACACGTTCAGGAGGAAGTATCGTATCAAAGACGGGACGATCAGCGTCATTTCTTCGGGATGCAGTATCCGTCCGCAGATATCTGATGAAGCGAGGAATAAGATTCGTGAAGAGATGGGGCTCTCTCCCGGGGATATTGCCGTGTTCTTCCACGGCCTCTACGGGCACCCGCCGAACCGGGAAGCGTTCGATCTTATTCAGACCTATATCGCCCCCCATTTTGCCGATACAGACCCGAATGTATCCTTTGTCGTCGGTGGGACGCAGGTCCCGGAGTTTGAAGAAGCTAACGTCAGATCGCTTGGATTCATCGCCGACATCCAGAATATCGCCGGTGCCGATATCGCCATTGTACCTCTGAGAAGCGGAGGGGGAACAAAACTGAAGATCTTCGATTATATGAGCGCCGGCCTCCCGATCGTGACCACAAAGAAAGGCATCGAAGGGATCGATGCTGAACATTACGAGCATGCAATCATCGTCGACGACATCGACGAAGAGTTCATAGCGGGGATCAGGTATCTGATCGAAAATAAAGACGAACGGAAGAGAATTGGAGATAATGCTCGAGCACTGGCCGAAGCGAAATATGACTGGCGAATAATCGGAGGGAAACTGGAAGACCTGTACCGGACGCTGGTTTCGAAGTCAGGTGCCCGTCATACCGGCTTCGCATAGATGATGCCATGCAGATCCGAAACCCCATTACGTTAAACGACTGGAGGATCCGGAGTTATCTCATTGCGATCCTGGTGTTCCAGCTGGGGCTGCTGGTTATTCAACTCCTCGGGAGCACGAACTCGCATATCCTGGTTCTGCAGGCGATCCTGGGATTTGCCTTTTTCTCATTCATTCCGGGTATAATCGTCCTCAGAATCATGAGGGTACATCATCTGAGCACCCTTGAGACGCTTCTCTATGCAGTTGGATTGAGTATAGCAATCCTCATGCTCACCGGATTGCTCATGAGCGTGCTTTATCCCCTGGTTGGGCTATCCCGGCCGCTGTCGCCTACCTCGACCCTGCTGACAGTCAACATCACGACATTGATTCTGCTCTTACTCAGCCTCGCCGGGGATCAAAAGTCCCCCGAACCGGATTATATCGATACTGGGGCGTTTCTCTCGAGACCTGCGCTTCTCCTGTATCTGGTGCCGCTACTGACAATTATCGGGACATACTTTGTAAACCAGTATCACAACAACGGAATCCTCATGCTGGTGATCGCGGCTATAGCGGTTATCCCTGTACTGATTGGATTTGACCGGGTGATCCCGGAAGCGCTATACCCTCTGGCGATCTTATCCATCTCCGTCTCGCTATTGCTTCACACATCGCTCGTATCCCCGTATCTCTGGGGCTATGATATCCACTATGAGACGTTCCTTGCAAACCTCGTCATGGACAACGCATTCTGGGACTCCACCAGTCCCGGCAACGTGAACGCAATGCTCTCCGTCGTCTTACTGGCTCCGATCTACTCGTATATCACGGGGCTGGACCTGACATGGGTGTTCAAATTAGTCTATCCGCTTATTTTCGCCCTTGTGCCCCTGGGACTGTATCATGTTTTCCGCAGGCAGGTGGAGGCAAAGAGCGCTTTTCTCGCATGCTTTTTCTTCGTCTCGTTCATCATATTTTACGCAGAGATGGCCTCTCTGGCGCGCCAGGAGATTGCAGAACTCTTTCTCGTCCTGCTCATCATGCTCATGGTCGCGAGGAATATGCCAAAAACAATGAATTTTGTGTTGTTTGCCATATTCGGTGCCTCTCTGGTTGTCTCGCATTACGGAACATCGTATATCTACCTGCTCGCCCTCGTCGCGGTCTGGCTATCTATGACGCTCTCTTCATTTGCCGCAACCCATGGATATGATATTCTCAAACATTTGCGAAAAGCGGCAGGGGAGAGATCGTCAGGCGAAGACTCCGTGAACAGAGACAGCGGCAGGACGATAACACTCGCCCACGTCCTCTTCTTCACCGGATTCACGCTCGGGTGGTATATACTCGTTGCAGGAGGGACGTCCTTCGACACAATCGTATCGATCATCGATCATATCGGCAATACGATCTTTGTGGACCTGCTGAATCCCGAGGCAACCGAAGGACTGGACCTTCTCATCAGTACTCCTCAATCGTTCCTGCATACTTTCGCCAAGGGTCTCCACCTCATAACTCTGGCACTCATCGTCGTTGGGTTCATCGCCATATGTTTCTGGCACGCCGGTACCAACGTTTCACGAGAATACGTTGCGTTTTCTTTTATTGCGCTCCTTTTTGGAGTTGCGGGTGTCCTTGTACCGAATTTTTCCAGCACACTCAACACCTCAAGACTGTACCAGATTATGCTCATCTTCCTTTCCCCGCTCTGTGTTATCGGCGGCATCAGCATACTTACAGCACCAGCATATATCAGTAAACTCCAGAACGGATGGCTTGCGGGACGGACGCCGCTGGTACTGATCTCGGTTTTCTTCTCACTGCTGTTCCTCTTCAGTACGGGATGGATCTATGAGTATGCCAACGATCAGCCGTCATCCATCGCGCTGAGCCAGGATTCAATCAAGATTTACGGAGGCGGTACACCGAAAAATGTCTTCTATGGAACGTTCATACCGGAGCACGACGTTTTTGGGGCCCGCTGGCTGGGTGAATACATGAAGGACGGTTCGATCGTCTATGCCGATAGAACACGGAAAGATAATGTATTGACTTCCTACGGCAACCTCGCGAGGACCCCTCCGTTCTTGCCCAAAACGGATTTCAAGCCGGTTTTTGGCGCATATGTGTATCTGGGGACATATAATGTCGTCGAGCGCTCCGCAAGCGGTCCGGAGGAGTATTCTGATTACTGGAGCATCGAAGATGTATATCCTGCGATCTGCCGTAACAACAAGGTGTATTCAAACCATCAGAGCGAGATCTATCAAAACGCGTGATGCTTTCTCCATGCTGCTTTTCGGGATCGGCGCTCACTCCTGACGCCCGAAAACATGCGTGGGAGAGTGAATCACAGAACGTACCGTCTGGCCATGGACAGCACGACAACAATGCCGATCGACGCGTATGTCACGATCCATGCATACCCCACACCGAGGATCCCGAACTGCAGCATCAAGGCATAGCTGGATCCCAGAAGCAGGATGAAGACGATGGCGCTGATAGCGATCAGGCTTTTCAGCCCGTACTGGACTTTCTTGATTGCAATAAATACCTCCGAAAACGAGACGAAAAAACTTGAAATCGCCAGAACCTTGACTAATTCGAGCCCTGCTACATAATCCGGACCGATCAAACCGAGGATATACTCTCCGAATACGAAGAGGCCCACAACCGCCGGAATGAGCAGCGCAAAAATCCCGGCGAGCGATTTCAGCACGTTTTTCTTCAGTGCTCCGCCGTGACTCCCCTCGACAAAGAGCGATGTCGTAAAAGACGTGGGGATGAGGAACAAGAACATGACAACTGCATACGCAATGAAGTACTGAGCGGCTTGTTCTGCACCGAGAATGTTCAACACGAGAATCGGGAGGAGCGTGCCCGGAGCCGCAATGAGTAATCCGGAAACGTAGTTCCCTGCAGAGAAGCGAAACGAATCGACCAAAAATTCCTGATCAAGGCCGGATAGACGAATTCCTGACCTGTAAAGCAGGAAGACCGAAACTATGAGAGCAATGACGAATGAGAGACCCAGCGAACAGAAGATTCCAAGTGCTCCGAGGAAGATCAGAGGAATGAGAATAAGGAGCCTTGAACCAAAAAGGAGGCTCTGAAGGAAGTAAAATTCGGATTTTCGCAGTGCAATGAACGCTGCGCCGATGAAGGCCGTTACGGAGTTGGCTATAAGAAAGGCGATGTAGAGGAGTGCATAGTCCTTGACCTGGTGCAACCCTGGCGACCAGATATCCACCGTAACTATGAACAGAACTCCCAGGACAAACCCGAATAGCGTCGTGACGATTATTGCCGTCCCGAGGACTTTGGATTTATCCCGTGTCGGAAAAAACCGTATGATCGATTGATCGAATCCGAGCTTCGATAAGAGGATCAGCATCCCCATGGATGAGATAAGGGCCGTCGCAACTCCTACGTCTTCTTGCGGGTAGAACCGTGCTGCAAGCATCCAGAAGATGAAACCAAAGCCTGCACTTGAGACTGATGTGATGATAATGAAAAACGTATTCCTGTACAGCGGGTCTACAAGATAGGCTTTCAGCTCAATGGGGCTTTTCGGGAACGCGTGCATTACCCCCCAATGGATGTATCGCATATATCAAATTATCCGTCCTGACGGCTCTCCTGCATCGGTATCGCCGTGTCAAGGGGTCTATTCTGGCAAAAGAAGGATCCAGAATGGTTGGCGTGCCCACGCATCCTTCTGTTCTGCGATAGGCGCGAAGTGCGGTTTCGCCGTAGCCCAAAAGAGAATAGGCCGTTACTGGCGACGGATCCGGGCATCCCCGGCTCAGGTGGAAAAACCCGTCCATAGTATGATCACGTACTGTACAGGTGTTACGGGGCGGCACCTGTGGCAAAACCCGGAGGAGAGGAGGGATCAACCACCCCTCCAGGTAGACGCTTTAGAGAGAAGAGGTTCTGCCGAAGAAGAAGTCGGCGAGCAGGGCAACATCCTTCCAGTCCACAGTGCTGTCTCCATTAATGTCGGCAGCGGGGTCGGACGGCGTTGTTTTCTGCGCCATCTCGGCGGCAATCGTCACGTCGGCCCAGTCGACGCTGCCGTCTCCGTTAAGGTCGCCCCTGACGGGAACCGGCAGACTTCCAACGACGATCTCTTTGCTCATGATGTTGTTTGCCTCATTCGACTCAGCGATCCGGTTGACGTCGTCGACGTGCGCCTTCACGGTGTGCGTGCCTTCCGCGGCCTTCCAGGTTGCACCGGCCGAGCCGCCGTTCGCGGTCACGGTGACCGATGCACCGGGGGCGAGGGCCGTGGCGTGAGTGTCGGACCAGACGCCGGGGCCGGCGGCACCGTCATCGAACGTGAAGAGGACGCCGTGCTTTGTGCCCGCAGGTGTGGGAGCGGTACCCTGGTTCTTGATCGTGGCCTTCACCGTCACCGCATCACCGGTGGCGGGGTTCGCCGGCGTCCAGGAGATACCGGTCACCACGAGATCGGGCTTCCCGGCGGGTGTCGGTGTCGGGGTGGGGGTCGGGGTAGGCCCCGCCGCCGCCTTCGACACCTTGATCTGCTCGCTTCTGACGTTGTTTGCCTCGTTCGACTCAGCAATCCGGTTGACGTCGTCGACGTGCGCCTTCACGGTGTGCGTGCCTTCGACGGCCTTCCAGGTTGCACCGGCCGATCCGCCGTTCGCGGTCAGGGTGACCCATTCACCCGGAGCAATCGATGCCGTGTGGGCGTCGGCCCAGATGCCGGAGCCTGCCGCACCGTCATCGAACGTGAAGAGGACGCCGTGCTTTGTGCCCGCAGGCGTCGGGGCGTCGCCCTGGTTCTTGATCGTGGCCTTCACCGTCACCGCACTTCCGGGAGCCGGGTTTGCCGGCGTCCAGGCGATGTCGGTCACCACGAGATCGGGTTTCCCGGAGGGAACCGGGGTGGTGGGGACCGGTGTCGGGAGCGGAGTGCTGCCGGGCCTGACGACCGTACAGTCGGTGATCCTGACTGCTCCCGAGTTGACGCTGCTCGTCGTGATTCCCGACGAACCCACCGGAAGTGTATTCGAAACCGTCTTGATGCCTTCAACGACGACGTTGTTGGTTCCTCCTCCCGCTACGGTGAACGGCGTCGCCACATCGGATACAATGCTCCCGGTGAATTTCGAGTTGGAAGCACTGTTCACCGTGACAAGTTTGGACGCGCTGTTCCCTGAGGCATGGATGTCGAGGTTTGAAGAGACGAAACCCACTCCCAGTGCCGGGTCTCCTATCAGAGCGCCGACACCGTCGATGCCTCCCGGGTTGGTCATCGTGAAGTTCTTGACCTGGACGTAGTCAACAAGCGTTGCGTAGAGACCGCGACCGTGGGAGTTGATGCTCGCGCAGTTCTCCATGACTATCGAGGGGTTGGCGTTCGTCAACTGCGACTGCACGATGAAGAACGATGTCGGCTTCACCGCCGAGTAGTCGGTCTTCCCCCGGCCCGTCTCGAGGTCGGTGCAGTCGTAGAGGTAGACGCCGTCGGGGTAACTGAAGAAGAACCCGTAGGCGCTGTTCCCTTCCGCGGTGCAGTTGTTGAACGTGTACGAGCCCTTCGGCGCGTAGTAGCCGGCACCGAAGTAGTCCTCGCCGCCCAGGCTGTAGGTCTTCGGGAACGCCTTCTGGCCGTTGTTCCTGCTGATACAGTCGGTGAGAACGATGTCTTTCTTGGTTGGAGCGTACTCGAAGTGGAACCCGGACTCAAGGGTGCCTTCGGCGATACACCGGGTCACCCGCAGGTTCTCGATGTCGTTGAGTTCCGCAAAGTCGAACCCGGTAACCCAGGGGTTGTAGGCGCTGTATCGACCGCAGTCGATTGCCCTGCAGTCGGTATACCGGATGTTCTTATGCACCTTGTAGTCGGTGCCCCATGAACTGTGAAGAAACCCATAGGTTCCGGGGCTGTCTGCAACCACCCGGGTGAACTCGATGTCCTCGATGTTCTTGTTGCCGAGACCGACAGAGCGTACATAGAAGAGCCCCTGGATGGTCCGGTCGGCAGTTCCGGTGACGTCCCGGACAGCGTTGTGCCCTGCCCGGATGTAGACCACGCCGAAGTCGCGCGATGCGCTGTAGCCGGTGCCTTTGACATGGAAGTTCTCCAGCGTCACGTACTCGGCATCGACCCGGAGAATCCCGTCGTTCGTGAACCGAATAAAGGTCTTATCGTCGCCCTGGCCGGAGAGGGTCGTATGCGCCCTGGGCAGAATGTTTCCGGCACAGTTGAACGTCCCTTCCGTCAGCCGGACGGTTCCGCCACTGGCGGGGAGGGTGTTGATGGCGTTCTGGATCTCCGCCTGATCGTTTGATCCGTCGCAGACATAGTCGGCCTGAGCCTTCGCTGTGCTGGTGCTGTCACTTGCGGCCACGGTTATCGTGGCCGTGCCGGGCTCAAGTGCTCCGACAAACGGCACCATGCCGAATACCAGGAATACTGCAATAATTAGCCTCGTTGTTCTTTTGACTATCACTAAGTCACCTCGTTCAGGCGATACCCAGTATCAGAAAATTGAGATATATAATAATATTTAAATTAATTAGAGATATATAATTCGAGATATTTTTAATCGGATTGATTATGAATGTCCTAAATCTAAAATACAATTAAATTACGTTTTTAATATATAAATAACATATTTATCCTGCTATTTAAACTATGAACATAGACAACGCGAACTCGCACGCGACCGTATGGCTGTTCGGAAGAACTGCCGGCGTGCAAAATAAAGCCAATGTGTAGGCCGATATCCATTTCATGCGTTCGAATAGGAGTGAAGATCCCGGGGCGATCACGTGCCCGCAACCGTCGTCACCGGACACCGTGCCCGCAGGTGTCGATCGGTTCTATCCCCGGCCGGTGAAAAGGCCGTCGGCCAGAAGAGGCGAAATAAATCCTGAAAGCGGATCCCGGACGACAGGAGCGATCAGGACGCATCGAACCCGGAGACCTATTATGCCGGAGAGGAGGAGTGCGGATGCGGCTCAAACAGATGCTCTGGCGACTCAACGGGCGATTCTGTCTGCCGAATAAGTGTCACGACTTCACGATCGTTACTGCACCCTCGGGTACATCCTGTGTCAACGATATGCCCGTTGAGCCGGCCGGTAAAATCTTCATGTCCTGCACCCGCACATTGCTGGTCCCGTATCCGTCGATAACAAACGGTTGCACCGCGTTTGAGTTTATCTGCCCGGTGTATACGACATTCCTGTTACCCATCGCGTATATCAGAGTAGAGACTCGATCCCCCGTTGCATGGATATCGATGCTGGAATCCACAACTGACGCTCCTCGCGATGAACCCCCCATCACGGCGCCCCTGCCGTCGATCCCGGCCGGATCGGTCAACCGGAAGTTGTTGATCCGTACGTGATCCATCAGGGCGATGTGCAGACCGTATCCGAAAGATTTGATGCTTTCACAGTTCTCCATGACGATCGAGGGGTTGGCGTTCGTCAACTGTGACTGTACGATGAAGTACGATGTCGGTTTCACCGCCGAGTAGTCGGTCTTCCCCCGGCCCGTCTCGAGGTCGGTGCAGTCGTAGAGGTAGACGCCGTCGGGGTAACTGAAGAAGAACCCGTAGGCGCTGTTCCCTTCCGCGGTGCAGTTGCTGAACGTGTACGAGCCCCGCGGCGCGTAGTAACCGGAACCGAAGTAGTCCTCGCCGCCCAGGCTGTAGGTCTTCGGGAACGGCTTCTGGCCGTTGTTTCTGCTGATGCAGTCGGTAAAGACGACGTCGTTCTTGGTGGGGGCCCATTCGAGGTGGAACCCGGATTCCCAGTTGCCTTCGGCGATACACCGGGTCACCCGCAGGCTCTCGATGTCGTTGAGTTCCGTAAAGTCGAATCCTGTGACCCAGTTATTGAATCTGGAATACCGGCCGCAGTCGATTGCCCTGCAATCGGCATACTGGACGTATCTGTGTACCCTGTACTCGGTATCCTGCGAACTGTGAAGAAATCCGTAGGTTCCGGGACTATCGGCCACACAACCGATGAACGCAATGTACTCGAGATCCCTGTTATAGCCTTCGATGGAATGCACGTAAAATACAGCCTGAATGGACCGGTCAGCCGTGGCCGTGACGTCCTTGATCCACATATGGCTTGCAGTGATGTAGATCACACCCCTGTGCGCCGATTGCCCGGAGTAGCCGGATCCGGTTGCCCGGAACCCTTCCAGCGCAATAGAATCGGTTTTCATCCAGATCAGGCCGTTATTTGTAAAAATCAGGGTGGTACGCTCATCACCCTGTCCTTTCAGGGTCGTATATGATCCGGGCAGAATGTTTCCGGCACAGTTGAACGTCCCTTCCGTCAGCCGGATAGTCCCGCCGCGGGCGGGGAGGGTATCGATCGCGGTCTGGATCTCATGTTGATCGTCGATACCGTCACAGATATAATCTGCTCCGGCTTTCGATGCCGCACTGCTGTCGCTCGCTGCGACGATGATAGTGGGTTCTGTCACCGTCGGCACCACGGGGGTCGGTATTGCCGGCACCGGCGGGCCGGACGGATCCGGTTTCCACGGCTGAAGGTGCAGTGCCAGCACAATGGCGCACACGGCTGCTATCACGACGATTATGGCAATAAGTGTGCGTCCGCCTCTCTCTCGGGGATATGGTATCGCCGGCATAGTGTTCTCTTATCTATCGTCAGTCACTCAAAGATCGCCACCGAGCCGTAGCGCTCGCCAGCCTCCTCCCCGAGCCGAACCCGGGGTATCGGGATACGCCTGCGGTTGCCGGATCGCTGATGCCGGTCTGTGACCGGAAAGCAACTCCCTGCCGAAGGGGGAGGACCCGGATTCTGTTCCGCCGACAACGTTCGTCCCCCTCATCTTGCCAAAACCACGGCCGAGGCGTTCAATGCCGGAATACCGTCCCTCCCGCAGGGATCGGGTTAAAAGGCCCTGTACAACACCGCCAACCAGGCTCATACCCCTTATGATGCACAGGTACCATTTAATGATTTAGGGCGGAGGAGGCTGTTCTCTCTCTCTATGACGGGAAAACGGGGTATGGTCATTTCGGTTCACGGCGCCCCGGCAGGCCGACATGTGTCGGGGGATCGCTGTGTATTTTGGGAGACAATGGTCCGGTGCGCAGCTGGAAGTTGGCCCATGGCAGACAGGATGTTCGAGTCCCAAAACCGGCCTGGATCGGGTCGGAGCGACCGGGACGCAGACCGTTCCGGAGCCGGTGCGGGTCCGTGAGCGTGGGAGCAGTCGTCGGGATGCCCGCCTACAGGTGTCAGGCGACGCGGGGAAAGCCCTGTTCCGGGTGGGGATGTTCTCGAACTCCGTTCCTCAAAGATCTGTTCGGCCTGCGGGTACCGGAAGGCCGGCCTGACTCTCAAAGACCCGGGAGTGAAGACAGTAACTCATTTACTGTAACATTTTTTTGAGTTGCAGTTGTTTGCAGTAACTATGGATCTCGATATCTCTCGCCCTCATTAGCGATGGAGAATCCGAGCAACGGGGAAGCATCCCTGCCGTTCGGTTCGATATGAGCAGCCTTTTATCCGATTGATTGTGATATTCCTTTCTATGGCAGGCACGGATATCGAGGGCGGGGTCTCGGAGGTGGTGAGCGCGCTCCTGATGGTGGCGGTCGTGGTCATCCTCGCGGCAATCGTGGCATCGATGGTCTTCGGGATCGGGCTCCCGGAGGAACCGAAGACCGTCGCGGTGACGGCGACACGGTCCGGGGAGAACGTCACATTCATGGTGCACGGCGGGATGAACCTGGACCGGGTCACGGAGATCCGGTGCTGGATCGGCGGGGTCGGGGAGGGGAAAGAGAACTTCACGCTCGATGCCCGGGCGGGGGCGACCAATACATCCAGCGTTCCGGATGCGACGCGGGTCGTGGTCGTCGGGACGTCTGGTGATAACGAGTCGTGGATACTGCTCGATAAGACGCTCTAATGCGCCTGGCGGTCTGCCTCTACAGGCAGAGTCGCCGGTCTCCGGGGCGGTCTTCCGCCTTCCGTCTACCGGTACGGGTTCGCGGCCGTGCTCACGTTTGCCCTGGTAGAGATCGCGGATATCTTTAACACCGAAGTTATCCCAAAACGCTGTTACCGGGAGGGGGCGTCCCCCTCCCGGACCCTCCCCCGCCCGGGCGCATATCCAGTGGAAAGCCGTTTCATTCCACTGGCTCAGATGGCGGATACCTGAGAACTAAGGGCTCCGATCAGGGTATGCCGGGGGTTCGGAGATCTTTTTGGGATGACCTCGGAACGAACGTGGGCTCGAAAACGCCAGGACCGAAAAAGGGTCTTGTCGCGGTGAAGAGGGAGCGTAACATGGATGAGTCTGGGGAAGAAGGGATTGATAAAGGCGGGCCGTGCGCGGGCTGAACTTGAAGGGGTGCGGAGGCAGAAACTGTGGGATCCCGGCGGACGTTGGGGCAGGAAGTTACTCTGCCTGCAGGATCTCGATGATCCCATCGATAACCGACGTGACGGTCTGGTCGTTGAGGTGGCCGGCGCGATAAAGAATCAGGTCGAAACTGGCCGTAAAGAGCCGGTTTGGCCGGATATTGCTCGGCTTGTGGAGTGTTCCCTCTGTAAAGTCAAGTTCGGTAATACCAACGGCGTAGCGATCCCGGATCTGCTGGCTCGTGATTTGACAGAGGATGACATCGTCTCCTCCGGGTGCCGCAACGACAAGGGCCGGTCGTCGCTTCACCGTCGACAGATCCGAGAAGGGAAACGGTACAACGACAACATCGCCCTTTATAAGTCGCTCCACGCCTCGTCCTCCTCGGGCCGGAGCCAGTCTTTGCGGATTGCGGGCTCGCTCGCAAGGGCGGTGTCCGGTGCGGCCTTCCGGCGCCGGAACTTGAGGTACCGGATGAAATCGAGCACCTCACCATACGTCCGGGGCGGGAGGTCGTTCAGTTCACTGATGATCTCCTCTTTCACCTGGGTCATGGTCGTCTCACCTCTGGGTATATCGATCTTCTGGTGCTTCAATCTACATATCTCTGTCTGAAGAGGGTGTGTTTATCGGGGCGATCTGTGCCCCGGCACTTGAGAACATTGCGTGGGAGATGGAAGTCCTCCTCATGCCGGGGCAGGAGCGTGAGCACCACCAGGTGTGGGGGATGGGGCGCGACCAACCATTCGGTTGCGAGTGGAGGCCAGGCGGTTTGACCTTCAGGAAGGCTTCCCTGAACGTTGGCGATGTGATACGACCGTTCTCCCTCACAGCGGGAAGATCGCGTACTGGATGTACCAGATGTATTCCACCACGGGTAGCCAGAAGTGATACCCCTCCCAGCAGCTCGTCGCGAACCGGAAGTCGACGACGAGTTCCCAGGCGAGGGGGAAGAGCATCAGCACCGGGACGGCGTAGGCGAGGAGGCGGGGGGAGGCGCGTTTGGCGAGTGCGACTGGCCGCAGGGCAGGAGCTTGAGCACCGTCAGGTGCGAGGACGGCGACATAGAGCACCGCGGCCCCGGCGAGGAAGAGGTAGGTGAGGGTCGTGATGAACGTGACCTGCCCGCCGGGGTTTTGGCCGGCGATGACCTGGAGGATGACGAAGATGAGCGGGAGGTCGATGACCGCGAGCCAGAAGAGGGTTCTCAAGGCCTCCTTCACCCCGTCACCGTTGAGACCCGCGTACTTCAAGGCGTAGACGCCGATGACGAGCATGGGGAGATAGGCCGGGGAGAGATAGCGCATGTCGGGGATGATCCCGGGGCTTGCCGGCATCCCGGGAATGGATCGGGCGTAGGTGAGCACCACCAGGAAGGCCGCGAGGGCGAAGAAGGCGAGGAGCCGGGCGTCGCGGGGGCTGATCCCGGTCGGCCTGCGGCGGAGGAGGGCGTATCCGATTACTCCGGCGAGGAGGAGTGCGAAGAACGAGAGCGGCGAGACCTGGAAGAACGCGGCGGAGCCGGCACGGGGCGTTTAAGGTGTGCGTCGTGACGGACGCGGCGTGGGTTGTGGTCGTGGGGATGTTTGAGGGTTTGGTTACTATTTTCCTGTGTGGGATTCCGCTCAATGATTGCGGTGCGTGAACGGTTTTGAATTATAGGCTGGCCCCGTACAGTGGACCGTGGGGCCATCGTCACGCACTGCCCCCGCCCCCGGGGGCGGGGGAGGAGGCCGGAGGCCGGGTGGGGTGGGGGTCACAAGTTAGTCTTATAGGGTAGAGACAGGGGAGGGGGGCGTGCCCCCCTCCCCGTCGGCCCCACCCTCAGTGGCGATATTCCCTCGAAAACCGTGCATGGGTCTGCGTGGCTGAGCGAACACCGTGATTTTGGGCGCTTTCCAACGCGGGCAACCGGCGAGGACGAACAAAAAAGAGATTCAATCTGTAAAAAGCGATTTGTTATTGTTCCTCTTCCACCTCTTCCCCATAGTCCCCTTCTTTCTCCTCATCCTCCAATTCATCGTCCTCCTCCACCGTCAGGATATACCCCGCCACGCCAAGAAGGAGCGGAACCCCGACCGGGACGGCAAACCCCGCCGGGCCGTACAGGGTAGGGCCGTACTGGGCGACGCAGGAGAGGAGGTAGGCGACGGCGCCGCCGGCGACGAGGAGGGCGAGGGGTTTTCTGAACGTCTCATAGTCATCCTCCCGCCTGACGGCGAAGTAGGTGATTGCGGCGATGAGGAGGGTGGTGCCGAGGACCCAGAGGAGGATCGAGACGGCCGACCGGCCGCCGATGATGCCGGACGTGACATAAGTGATCTCCCGCCAGACGGGGATCAGGGAGGCGCCGTAGGTGGTGTCCTGGTACAGGAACAGAGGGAAGCGGAGGCCGCCGCCGACGGCACCGCCGATGGCGTAGATGTTCGCCGGGAGGAGGAGAAGGGCGGCGAGGAGAGCGGGGAGGAGGGATCTTGTGGTTATGGACATTTTAGTGTCTCCTTTTGAGTGGGCGTTTGATAGAGCATTGATCTGGCGATCTAAAAAGACCGCTGGTGTGATCCTGTCGTTTTTCTGCAGTCTAATCCGGTTGTCAGCAACGGCAGATGCCTCGTATCAGCGATTACTGCACTGGGATTGCGAGATTACTATCGCTCTGGGGTTCTTATCGCTGAAAATCACCGTTTAACTGGATTTTATTCTTTACGGTGTTCTGGGAGAGCTCCCCTGGCCTAAAAAAAAGGTGGTTTTAGAAGTTCCGATCCAGGACAACCTGCGATGAACCATCCTTGAATATTGCTACAACTACTGCGTGACAGTTTCCAGGTGAAATTGTTTCGGTACTATTGAAGGATGAACCGATCGTAGGTTGTTTAGTTGTAAGGGTATTCTGAGCACCGTTTACCATCAATGATAGATTCGCTACCGAGGCAGAATCAGCACCGCCCTGGAAGGTTACTATAAGGAACTGCGAATCATTCACATGTGCTGTAACCGCAACTGTCTTCGTGCTCTGCACATTCCCGGTCATTCCGAACACGAACGCCGCAATAACAGCGGCGAGGATCACCGTGATGGCGACCATCAGGATAACGCCGATAACCGGCGACACTGCTTCTTCATTCTTGAAGTTCATCATACACACCTCTAGACTCCGTGCCCCGATGGAGCAGGCAGTCAATAAAATAAACTGATTTTGCAAGATATATAAAGATATTGTAGTGATTCTTTCCGGAATGATTTTATGTTCCTGTCGTTGGTTGTGTGAAAGAATCTTTCATTGTATAAATGGGTTGCTGAAAAGAACAAATGGGCTTGGAATGCTGTTTTGTGAATAATACAAATTCATCAATGCTGTTATATAAAAATGGCCCCTTCGATGCGCCCCGGGGGTGCGGCAGGGTGGGAGATCTATCGGGGCTTGAGCGGGCGGGGGGCCGGGGCGGTGCGCACCTACGGGGTGCCTGTCGGGAGAGGCATCTGCGAACCGGAGCGCGGAACCGGGCCGGGGATCGGGTCGGCCGCCCCCCGGGGTGGGCGCTACCTGATGAACACCGGAAGGAGCGAGGCGGTATCCGGTTCCGGAACTCGCCGTTTGCTCACTGGCAAAGATGGAGTGGCGTATTCAACTCTGGAGGCTTCCCTACCGGTAGATGTTACTCCGATTTCCTGCCTCAAGCACCAGGATCAGGAAGCACTCATCCTCGATCGTGAGCACAACCCGGCACCGATCTATCCGCTCCCGGAGTCCCGCTTCGGTCACAATGTCGACCTCGCGGCCGAGCAGGAGGGAAAGGTCCATCGCAAGGCCCCCTACGCCGAGAAGACTCCGGTCGGGATCCAGATCGATCAGGATATCGATATCACTGTCTTCCCGGGCTTCCTTCCATGCCACGGACCCGAAAATCCGGACGTCAGAATGGCCAAAGAAACCAACAACGGAAAACATATGATCATCTCCCTGCGAAAAGAACAAAAACGACCAACGCTGAACAACATCTTGAATGATAGAATGGATCATAACAATATCACAAAAGAAGACCACATTGCCCAATTTCGTTAACTTCTCGCTCTCAAACTCATCGCGAAAACTCCCCCGACCCCGTAGCGTATGGCTCCTCAATCTATCAACTACCCCCTCCCCGATAATGGAAATTTTCGGTCGAATCCGCCGAGATCGATTATCAGGTATATGCTGGAGCACTACCATGTTTCCAAATACAGAATCGACGGTATTCTATGGTCTCGGGGGGTAATTTGTATAATGGACATCGTAAGGAGAATGTCTATTTACCTGCACCATAAGAAGCATACAGATCATATAGACTCTGTGCCGTCCTATTTGTGGGTTAATAGCCGTCCTCCGGGGGCAATCGGGTATGACGTTTGACAATTCGGAGATCATCATCTATCAGACCGATGACGGGCAGACTAAGATTGACGTTCGGATGGAGGAAGAGACCGTCTGGCTCTCGCAGGCGCAAATGGCGGAGCTGTTCCAGACAACGAAACAGAACGTCAGTCTGCACATCAACAATGCTTTTACAGAAGGCGAATTAGAACCATTGGCAACTGTCAAGGAATACTTGACAGTTCAAAACGAGGGTGAGCGCAGTGTCAGCCGAAACATCAAATATTATAACCTTGATGTGATCATCTCAGTCGGCTATCGCGTGAAGTCGCTACGCGGCACACAGTTTCGCCGTTGGGCGTTGGAAGTCCTGAAAGAATACCTCAGAAAGGGCTTTGCGATGAATGACGACCTGCTGAAAAAAGCGGGCGGCGGGAACTACTGGCATGAACTGCTGGAGCGTATCCGCGACATCCGTTCCAGCGAGAAGGTTTTCTACCGGCAGGTGCTTGACCTCTACGCTACAAGCGTAGACTATGACCCAAGAACGCCGGAATCGCTAGAGTTCTTCAAAATCGTTCAGAATAAGATTCATTTTGCGGCGCATGGTCACACCGCCGCTGAGGTCATCTCGCAGCGAGCCAATGCCGAACTGCCTTTTATGGGCCTGATGGTTTTTTCCAGCGAACAGCCGACAAAGGACGAAGTTGGAATCTGAACCGTATGGTGTCCGCATTCTTCGACCTTGCGGAACTTCGGGCGATACAGCACCAGCCGATGTATATGTGCGACTGGATAGTTGAACTGGACGATTTTTCAAAGCGATACGGCAAGGGCATGTCATCCAATGCGGGTACAGTCAGCCACCAGGAGGCACTTGAAAAAGCGGAAGCCGAGTATACGAAGTATCGGCAAAAGACCATAGGTAATTTATCGCCCGTCGAGCGGGACTTCCTTACAAGCATTAAGGAGACTCAAAAACGACTTGATGGCTGGAAGATGCCGAAAAAGAGCGAAAATACAGAGAACTGATCCAGACGTTATCCCAAAACCCTGTTACCGGGAGGGGGACACCCCTTCGAAGCCTGATGGCTTCTCATGCTCGCTACACTCGCACTTCGCACCTGACGGTGCTCAAGCTCCCTTCGGTCGCACCTCCCCGGACCCTCCCCCGAGTGGCGATATCCAGTGGAAAGCCGTTTCATCCCCCTGGCTCAGGATGTGGCTTAGATGGTGGATACCCGGGAATTAGAGGCTCCGATCAGGGTATACCGGGGTTCGGAGATCGTTTTGGGATGACCTCTTTTACTGCCTCTCCGATGACCTCAAAGTTCCTGACTACTGCGTCCTGCGTCACCGGGGAGCTCATGAACGCGTCTCACCCTTTACGAGTATAGTCCCCGACCCTCTCTGCTGACTCGAGAATATGAATAAGATAAAGCCGGGCATCCTTCACAGCGGAACGGCATCCGGAGAGATGCGGTCCCTGATATACCAGTGCAGTCCTCCCTCGGTCACCACGTCGACCTCGCGGCCGAGCAGGTCTTTTTAGTCCTGAGCGAGAGCGATGTGGTCGAGGAGACTCCTCCCCGGCTCGAACTCGACGAGGAGGTCGAGGTCGCTCTCCGGGGTCTCCTCGTCCCGGGCCACCGATCCGAAGACCCTGACCCTGCGGGCGCCGTGTCCGGCTGCGACTCCAAGGATCTCTTCCCGCCGCTCAAGCAGGTCGGCACACAAACTCAATCCGCCCCTCTCCTGTATCGGTCTTATGGACCGGGGGATATAAGAGTTCTCCTGAGAGTTTGGTAACGACCAGAGATGCGCTGATCTACCGGCAACGAAATGCATATCCTGCAGTGGGGCCACTACTGAATAGAGGATTGGCGTGAGCAGACTCCGGGGGATCAAAGGTCACGAGGCGGTGCGGGCCTTTGTGCGGGCAGGTGGGGTGATGCGGCAGGGAAAGGGCGATCATGTCAATATAAAAATGCCCTCCGGGGCGATCATCACATTGCCCTGGTCGAAGGAGTTAAAGATCGGGCTTCTCATGGCGGCAATAAAGAAGGCCGGTTTAACTGAGAAAGAGTTTCTTGAACTACTTTAAAATGGAGCGTTAAAATGGAGTTTACAGTTGTGATCCAGAAGGCTGAAGAAGGAGGGTTCTGGGCGGAAGTCCCGGCACTTCCCGGATGCTACTCCCAGGGAGAGACGGTCGAGGAGACGATGGAAAACATCAGAGAAGCGATCGAGGGGCACGTGGAAGCGCTGCGACAGGAGGGGCAGGGTGTTCCCCTGGAGGAAGACCTGATCATCGGCAGGGTCCGGGTCTCCAAAAGCGCGGCATGAGCAGGGCGTTCCGAAGCCTGTAGAGGTTCAGCGGCGGCCCGGTGAGGATCTCAAAAATCGCTCCCTGGCACCAGCGCTACGCTTCAGAATTTCTGTATCTCTCGTAGTTTATCCTGTGGGAGTAAAGTGGGGCGGAAGTTCCCCGTCCCGGTGAGCGTGGGGCAATTCGCCGATCTTACTCCTGCCACCTCGGCAGCGTCGAGAGGTACTGGCCGACCATCTCCTTCGCCTTCTCGACGGGCATCCCGAGGTTCGCGGCCATCATCGGCGCGTACTGCTCGACCGCCTGCTCCCGCGTCAGATCGGGCTCGATGAGCCCCCCGTCCCGGTAGCAGTAGGTGCAGTACCGCGTGCTCAGCGACCCGTCCGCCTCCGTCCCGGCGTCTTCGTCGCGGGCAAGGGGCATCCCGCAGCTCTCGCAGAGCGGGATCTCCCTCCCCGCCCACCGCTTCAGGCACGAGAGTTGCTCCTTCGTGAAGGCCACCGCCTTTTCGAGGGGAATCATGTACATCTGCGACATCATCCCTCCGCCGAGCTTCGCCATCTCGTCGATGGTGATTGCGGGGTTCGTAAAGGCCCCATCCCGGTAGCAGTAGGTGCAGTAGTCCTTAGATGGTGTGCCGTCCGCTTCCGTCCCGAACTGTTCCTTCGCGCTCATCGGCATCCCGCAGCTCTGGCACGCACGTATCCCGTCTGTCAATTTACAATCTCCTTTTAGCGATTGGACGCTTTAAATAAACAAAATAACCGCAATGGTGATAAATATTTGCAAAAAAGTTCGCGAGAAACGCTGCCGCATCCCGCTGCTGCCGGAGGGCCGGCCGTCGCCTACTCGTTCCGGGGAGGGAACCGGATCGTCATCCTGCCGCCTCCGCCGTGCACGAGCACCGCGTCGCGCTGGAGCGCCCGGGCGTAGCCCTCAAGGTAGGGCTCGGCTACCCGGATATCCGCGAAGGCTTCCCGGACGGCCGTTGCCGCGCCGTCGACCGCGATAGCCACCCCACCGTCGGCAGCGTCCGTTGCTTCGCAGGGGATCCCCCACGTCAGCAGGAGCCCCTCCATCAGGGTCGGAGGGTCGAGCTGCTCCTCGGCGTGGGTGAGGATCTGCGTTCCGTTCTCTTCGCCGAGCCGCCTGGCGATGGCGGCTATCCGCTCCGTGAGCCCGGCCGGGGCGTCCGCAAGGAGTTTCTGTAAGAGCGATCCGGTGACGTCGTGCCGCTGGAGCGACCGTGCCACCTTGATCAGCTGCCAGTCCCGGGCAAACGAAGTACCGGTGCGCATACTACCCTCTCATGATACCGTAAGCCATCACGCAGAGGCCGAGGATCACCACAACGCGGGAGAAGATCGCCGACCAGGCGATGGTGAATTCATCGGGTGTGAAGACGCTCACGAGATCGGCGAACGTGATTCCCACGACCAGTGTAAACAGCCCGTAGATGAAGAGGAGCAGGGTTGGCTGCCTCACGATCCGGTAGGCATTGAAGATGATGCCGATGAGAAGCGCTCCTAAAAGAAGCGTCACTATCGCAAGCATCTGCTGTATGGTCTCAACTTCCATTCCGTTCATGTCTGTTCCTTGACCTTCCTCACCGAGATGATCGTCTGGATATCCCTTACCCCCGGAAGGCCGGAGAGGGGGACGAGCACGCTCCGTTTCAGCTCGGATATATTCTGCACCCGGACCTTGACGAAGAAGTCGCCGGGCTCGAGAACCTCGTAGAGTTCAAGGATGCTCGGGAGGCTCCGCATGAACTCTTCGACCTCCGGTTTCCCGTCGGGGTGAACCCTGACGTTCAGAAAAGCGACCAGTGTATGCTCGAAACACTTCTGGTTGATGACGATCGTGAACCGCTCGAGGATACCGGCGTTCTTTAACTTCTCGATCCGTTTAAAGACCGTCGACGGTGCGATGCCCAGCATTGAGCCGAGTTCTGCCATAGACATCCGCCCGTCTCTCTGCAGCTCCCGAAGGATCGCGTCGTCGATCTCGTCCATTCAATACAATAGTTACAAGTTTTTAGTTATAAAAATTCCGCATTTGCTTTTAAATTATTGGTGGATTATTTTTCATTTCTGTCGGATAATGGGGGTGATAATAAGTTTAACCGGGGCTCGGCATGGTGATTAAATGCAAGTTTTTCGAGAGGCAAGAGGAAATAATGTCCGGATCCTTACAAAAATGTGGAAATATTGTTTCAAAGTCTGTGAAAGACCGTTCCTCCCGGATTGACGATCCTGACCTGCCCGGAATCTCCCGCTGCTTCCCGGATGGCCGTGTCGATGAACTCTCTTGCCGCGCGGAACCCCCCCTCTACGGGCATCCCCCGGGCGAGGCATGCCGCGAGCGCCGCCGAGAAGCAGCACCCCGACCCGTGCACCGCATAGGGGTATCGCTCCCCGGAGAGCCGTATCCCGCCGTCCCGGTCGACCAGGATATCGACCGCCGCACCGCCGGCGAGGTGTCCGCCCTTCACCACCACGGCACGGGCCCCGAGGTCGAGGATTCGCCGGCCGGCGTCAGCCATCTCCTCGACGGTCGTGACCGGCATACCGGCGAGAACCTCCGCCTCCGGGATGTTCGGGGTGACGACCGCCGCCCGGGGGATGAGGAGTTCCGCGAGATCCCTGACGGCATCCTCCGCGAGCAGCCGGTGGCCCGACGTCGAGACCATCACCGGGTCGATCACGAGCGCGGCTCCCTCCGGCAGGGCCTCCGCGACCGCACGGACGTTTGCGGCGTTCCCGAGCATCCCGGTCTTCCACGCCCCGATCGAAAAGCCGTCCGCGACCGCTTCCATCTGCGCCCGGATTGCGTCGGCGGGGAGCATCCAGGTCCCCCGCACCTCGCGGGTGTTCTGGGCGGTCACCGCCGTAATGACCGTCAGTCCATAGACCCCGAGCGCCGTGAACGTCTTCAAGTCCGCCTGGATGCCCGCCCCTCCCCCCGAGTCCGAACCGGCGACGGAGCAGGCGGCGATCATCTCTCCACCCGTCATCCATCAGGTGTCGCCCGGGATCTGCTTGAATCTTTGCCTCTTTTTCGCCATTTCCTTTATCTCGTTCTGCACCGACCACTCTTACAATGGATGTAGAAGAGATCAGCCGCCGGCACCTCGCCGCCGGCGCCCCTGACGACGAGATCGTGCGCCTTCTCTCCCGGGATATCCTCTCGATCAAGCATCACCGCGTAACCCCCGCATACGCCGAGGCATTCGCCCGGGCGGTCGTTGCCGAAGCAAAGAACTCGACCGGGCTCTCCGGCGACCTCTTCACGTTCGAGCCATCCGGTTCGACGATGGGTGAGTTCGGCGTCGGCTCGCGGGGGTCGGGCGACTTCTTCGCCCACCGGCAGCTCGCCCGGATCATCGGCCGGACGGAGGCCGCGGTCGGCGTCGACGAGATGGACGACGCCGGCGCCGTCCGTGCCGGCGGGGACTACATCATCACCACCGTCGACGGGATGCACTCCCGCCTCTCCGACTTCCCCTTCCTCGCCGGGTTCCACGTCACCCGGGCGACGCTCCGTGACGTCTATGTCATGGGTGCAAAACCCGTCGCGCTCCTCTCCGATATCCACGTCGCCGACGACGGCGATGTGGCAAAGATATTCGACTACACGGCAGGTGTCTCCGCCGTCGGCGAGGCGATGGGCGTCCCGCTCGTCACCGGCTCCACCCTCCGCATCGGCGGGGACATGGTGCTCGGCTCCCGGATGACCGGGTGCGTCGGCGCCGTCGGCGTCGCGAACCACCTCACCGCCCGGAAGCAGATCGCCCCCGGCGACGTCCTCCTCATGACCGAAGGGGCGGGCGGCGGGACGATCGCCACCGCCGCGATCTACTCCGGGTTCCCCGAGGTCGTCGAGGAGACGATCAACCTCCACTTCCTCAAAGCCTGCGAGGCGCTGCTTGCGAGCAGTGTCCTCAACAGCATCCACGCCATGACCGACGTCACGAACGGCGGGCTCCGGGGCGACGCCTACGAGATGGCCGAGACCGCCGGCTGCCGGATCGTCGTCGTCGAGGACGAACTCCGCACCCTCGTCCAGCCGAAAGTTCTCGAGATGCTCGACGCGCTCGAGATCGATTACCTCGGCGTATCCCTCGACGCCCTCCTGGTCGTCGCGCCGCCCGAGGCTGCGCCGGAGATCCGGCGGGTCGTGGAGTCCGCGGGCGTCGCGATGAAAGAGGTCGGCTACGTCGAGGTAGGAAAGCCCGAGTCCGTCCTCTCGGTCGGCGGCGAGATCCGGGACTTCACTCCCCGGTTCCGGGAGTCGGCATACACCCCGGTCAAGAAGGTCGTGGACGAGGACAAAAGAGACTTCGAGGAGATGAAGGCCGGGGTCGAGCGGGCGGCGGAGGCGGCGCTTGAAAAGAAGCTCCGGATCCTCTCCCGGCTCCGGGCTTCGTGAGGAGATCGGATGCATTCTCGATTGGCGGAAGGATATCTGTTGCCTTAAGAAGAGGGTTATCGTAAGAGATCGTAGACGTGTTCTTTCGTCATGCCCTCAAATTCTGCGATGTCGGTGACGATTGCGTTCAGTGTAGCTACATTAAGTTCGTCGTGAAGGGGTATGGTAACCCGAAGTCGTTTATCTCCAACAACTTTACGCATCTGGACGTGACTTCCGGCCTGCCGGAGAAAAGAAAATCCAAGTTTTTCAAGGACTTTGATAGTCTTGAAACCACTAACAACCGGGTGTCGCGGCAATGATATCGACCTTGTATTCGAAATTTGACGGGATCGGGCTCTCCTGTTCGTGGGTTTCGGATTTGTACCTGGTTACAATGGTGATTCGTTCTCCCGCTTCGAGCTCTTCCGTGTAATGGAGCGACGTTGCTTCCAGGATGTTGTCGATGAGTTCTCCTATGCTTTTGCCCTGGGTAAAGATGGCATTTTCAGGTGCATGTGCGCTGGCGCTCCACCATCCTTCGGCATACGTTACTTCAAATGTGACCAGCATGACGTTACACCTCTGCGTAATTGGGATATTGGGTTTTTCAGGGATAAGTTTGGTGGTGACATGGTTGCCACATCCAGATCACATTATCTGTCATCATCTTATCGGACGCGCACGACGGGGTCGGCGGTATCGGTATCCGCAGTCAGAGGAGATGCCGTTCCCCGCGCCTGCCATCAGGGTGGTGTTCTCGGCAACGCCCTCGTAGTCGTTAACCTGCTCTTTTCTCCTGTCTCCTGCAGGAGTATGCAGGTGGGCGAGTGCGATGGGCATCGGGATGCCGGATGGGAGGGCACCCTGCGCCCCCTCCCACGAACCGACGGAAGGGGGGAAAGAACGACCCCTTGTTCCCCCCTTCACGTGCCTTCGGGGTTGACGACCCTCCCCATGAAGAGGATTGCGCCTGAATCCTTCTCAGTGATGAGGAAGATAAACGGGTGGTCCGCACGGAAGACGGGTGCGGTCTCCGGACCTACAGCCCCCCCGCCCGCGATGATGACGGCGGTCGCCGCCGCTGCCTCGGTTCCCTCCTCGTTCACGTCGACGAACGCCTTGTGGACGACATCGCTGATGAAGAGCATATCCGTGCCGTCCATCCCCGAGAAGTTGGCCGCATCAGTGAACGCCGTCGGCATCCCCATCGCTGCGAGCGCCTGCGGGAGACTGTACTCCGTCTCAAGCGTGAACTTCGGGAAGACGACCCTGACGCGCCGGTCGGTCAGCGAATCCCGGATCCCGGTGAGCGTCCCGACGTCGAGAACCTCTTCTGCTGCCGTCAGGTTGTCTTCCTTCGGGAGGAGGACGAGCATCGAGAGTTCCGTTCCGTTCCCGTGCGCATACGGCATCCTGAGCACCTGGAGGGTCCCCGTCTCGGTATATCCGTATATGGCATCCTCGTCCGTCCGGTGCATCATCTGGACCTGCACTGTCTCGTCCTGAGCGATCCGGAACGCCTCCTCCGTCGTCTCGGCGGGATCGAACTGCTTGACCCAGGTACCCTTGAAGTAGATAGCGTTCGTGATCACGAGCCGGGTGAGGTCGTCGATCGAGTCGGCTGGGAGAAGGTCGCGGATTTTATCCTCGGTCTGCTCTTCCACCCACCGGTTGATCGTCTCCCGCGACCCCTCGGGGTCGTTGATGAAGTCGAAGTTCGTGACGTTCGCCCCGTACCAGCGTTCGGCAATCCCAGTGTAGTCCGGGAGGAACGAATAGGTCTCCTCCGCCCAGAGGGCGTTTGCGGTGCGGAGGGTGTAGTTGGCGCTCCCCCGATTGAGGCCGGCATCCAGCCAGGCAAACCCGGCTCTCCGGAGGGTCTTGTTCTCCGGAAGGTGCAGCACCGACCGGATCTCGTCGGCGGTCGTGCCGCGGGCGCCCTCGCAGGTGATCGCGAGGGCCGAGGTGATGCTGTAGGGCGAGAAGAAGAGGTTGTCTCCCGCATGCGCCGGCTCGGCCGCGAGGTGGCGGTAGAGGTCGACCGCGAACCGGTTGTTGCCGGCCGCCACACTATCGTCGGCTACGGATTCACCGGAGACCGAGGTCGTGTTCAGAGGTGCGGTCCCGCAGACAGCCAGTCCTGCAAGAATGAGCGCCAGAACCAGGATGCCTATTCCGGAGATCAATAGTCTTTTCATCGTTCTCTCCCGTGGATGGCATCGAGGTGGCCGGTGATCCGCGAACCGGGTAACTTCCGGGCATCCACACGGAGTCTTTCTGCAGGAAGACGATAATATCGGCGAAAGCGTTCGATCCCGGTCGAACGGGTTCAAAAACTATATCAGTCGCGTGGCTTCCCCACCCGCAGGATTGGGAGACTGCGTCGCTGCACGCATCTCCCGCCACCGGACGCAGGCATACGCCATGAGGACCCCCCCGATCACCGCGAGCGCGATCCCGGCAACGAGCAGTTCCACGGGAGGCCCCTCCGTGACCGGGAGGCCGCCGCCGCCTATTGGTCTCGGAGAGATCGGCCCTTCCCGGACCGGCGCGGTCAGGAAGGCCGCGAGGGCACAGACCCCTCCGGCGAGGCTTGCCAGTCCCGCAGCCAGGATTATCCGGATCCGGGCACCGCCGTGCGGCTGCAGGAGGGCCAGCCCCTCCGGCGTGAGCGCGTAGTACACCCAGGCGTGTCCGTCGTCGCCTGCGGCGACAAAACCGGAGTCGGCCAGTCTCTGCAGGTGGTGGTGAACCGTGGACTTTGCCAGGCCGAGGTCGGCCGCAAGTTCCGTGATCGTCATCCTGCGTATATGCAGAGCCTTTAAAATATCAAGCCGGGTCCCTGACGCGAGGACCTCGAACGTATCCTTCGTCAGGACGATATCGGCCGGCTCCATTGGAAAATTGTTCGGGAAAGCGTGATATAACTATTCCGTTATCGTCCACACGGCTTTTCCATGTGGCCGGGTCGTTCGCCCTCACCTCCGGGTGGAACAGGAGGACATCCCTGCGGCAACCGGCCGGCCGGGCAGTTCGGGGTGCCGGCCTGCCGCAGGGTAGGGCGTAACCTATTCCTCCGGTTTCTTCCCCGCCGCGCAGACGTTATACGCCAGGTACGGCAGTTTCTCCTCGACGATCGGCTCCACCTTCCGTGCGAGGTTGAAGACCGGGTCGGCGAGGTTCAGGTGCGCAAACGAGCACCGGCCGACCGAGACGTCCGTAAAGCCGGCCTCGCGGAAGAGCCCCGCGATCTCGGAGTTGGTGTAGTAGTGCTCGTCAAAGCGCCCGACGCCCACCTTCTTCAGGCCGACCTTCTCCCCCACCTGGTAGGCGATAGGGACGATGCTCGTGAAGACCGTCCTTGATAAGGTGCAGATCGCGATCCGGCCGCCGGGCTTCAAGACCCGGAAGCACTCCCGGAGCATCCCCTCCGGGTCGGGGACGTAGCTGAAGGCAAGCAGGCTCGCAAGGGCGTCAAAGGTGGCGTCCTTGAACGGGAGGACGTCTGCCGTCCCGACGCAGAACCCGCTCTCCGGGCACCGCTGCCGCCCGTGCCGAACCATCCCCGGGCTGATATCGAGCCCGAAGGCCCGGCCGCCTTCCGCGACGTAGCGCTGCACGAAGAGCCCGGTTCCGCACCCGACGTCGAGGAGGAACCCCCCCTTCGGGAGTTCGCTCATCACGTGTTCGGAGATGTGCCCGTGGTAATACTTCCCGCGGCTACCGTCGTAGCGCTCGTCGTAGATATCCGCGACCTCGTCATAATGTTGCTGTACTTTCTTCACTGAACACCTCCCGGGCTATCCGGGCAAGTAGTGCATTGATCTGCACAAAATCGTTTGCGTTGTGGGAGAGCCGGAGATCCGCGTCGGCGAGCGCGACGGCAAGGGCCGGGTGGTTGTACTCGCGCCGGGCCACCTGCCGGAGTTCGCCGACGACCTCCCGCGCCGAGAGTCCGTACTCGATCATCAGCGACTCGGCGATCCGGCGGGCGGCGTCGAAGTTGCCGTCCCGGAGGGCGACGAACGCCGACGTAGCGACGTTTGTGGTCTCGGAGCGCGAGATCTCCGCAAGATCGAACTCCTGCTCCGCTCTTGCGGCGATCTGCAGGTACATGATCGCACGCCGCAGGTCTCCCTGCGCGGCATACACGATCAGGTCGATGTCGTCGGCCGGAACCGCCGCCCCTTCCGCGGCCAGGATCTCCTCGAGCCGGGTCAGGACGAGACTGCTCTCGACCGGGGCGAAGAAGAGCGGCAGGCAGCGCGACGCGATGGCGGGGATGATCGCCGAGGGGCGGACGGTGACGAAGATGAACCGGCAGGTGGCGCTGTAGCGCTCCATCGTCCGGCGCAGGGCCTGCTGCGCCTCGAACGTCAGGCCGTGCGCGTCCTCGAAGACCATCAGCTTGAAGTCGGCGTCGAGCGGGCGCATCGAGGCGTACCACTTCACGATCTGCTTGAAGTTGACGATCAGGCTCCGGTCTTTGCGGTAGATCATGCTGAACCGCTCGTCCGTCTCGAGCGCGCTCCTCCCCCGCCCGAGAAGGTCGGTCGCGCTGAAGACGGTCGTGTTCGCCTTCCAGTTCTCGCCGTAGAGCCTTTTTGCGAGGCACTCGACGGCCGCGGTCTTCCCGGTGCCGTGCGGGCCGGAGATGAGCATGTGGGGCACGCTGCCGGAGTCCGAAAACGCCGTTAAATGGCGAACGACCTCGTCCTGTCCGATGATATCATCGCACCGCCTCGGGCGGTAGACCTCACTCCAGAGCATGGGCCAGTCTCTCTCTCATCTCATCTATTGCCGCCCGGAGGAGATAGGTATTGTCAAGCGAGGCAACCAGCCGTTCACCCTCGCCGGGCTCGAGGGAGGCACACGCCGCGGCGATGGCCGGAATGGCGCGCGTCACCTCGTCGACGATCGTGAGGCTCGCCGTGCGGGCTGTCCGGGAGAGCGGGTTTAGGTCGACGGTGATGACCGTTTTGCCCATCTCGCGGAGCGCGGCGCACCGGTCCCCGTCCTCGAGCGGCACGAGCACCACGTCGGCGTCCCCGATCCCCTCCGGCAGCGAGAGCGCCCGGTCGTGGGAGAGCGGGACGATCCGCTCCGGCGTACCCGAAAGAGCGCGGACGCCGTGCTCCGTAAGAAGCCGGTTGATCCGCTCGATCCGCTCCTGTGTCCGGTGGAAGAGGTTCACCTCGACGTCGGCGCCGCTCGCCCGCTGGAGCGCCGCGATCTCCGCCGCTGCAAGCGCCGCCGTGTTGCCGTTCACCGATATCACCGCGTGCCGTGCGGCGAGAAGCATCGCGGCGGCCGTCCGCTCGGCGAGGGCGGCGCTTTCGGTCGTCTTCTCGCCGAGCAGGTAATCGAACGCCTCCCCGCGCCCGTGGGCGGCGAGCCCTTCCGGTGCGACGATACCCTCGCGGGCGCACCGGGCCAGCTGTTCGCGGGCGACAAGGGATCGGTAGCGTGGATGGTCTTTTGGAATCATGGTTTCACCTCGATCAGGTATGCGCCGCGGCGTGCGACGCGGAGACGGTAGACCTCCCCGAACAAAGAGAGCACCTGCTCCGCCCCATCTCCTGCGGCAAAGACGCCGTTTCCAAGCATCGTCATGCTCGCCGGGACCCTCTCGGCGTCGCAGGCAACGAGCACCTGCCGCACCTCCGGTGCGATGAGCCCGCTCTTCTCGGCGAACCCCCGCGAGAGGAGGCAGAAGTCGGGGAGGTCGCGGGGGCAGCGGTCCGGGAACGCGTCGGCTATCCGTGCCATCGCCTCCGCCGACGAGAGAACCGAGGCGGTCGGGAGCGCCCCGAGGCTCACGGCGTAGAGGGGCTCTTCCGGATAGATGCGGGTGATATCCGCGTGAATCCCCGCTCCCTTCCGGCAGACGACCCCGCCGGAGATGCTCGCGGCGACGTCCCCGAGTCCGGTGCGGTGGAGAACCTCGGCCTCATGCGCCCGTGCGGACACGTCGTCCGCGGAAAGATCGAGATCGAAGAGATGGTTCACCGCCGTGAGCGTCGCAAGAAGCGCCGCCGCCGAGAGCCCGAACCCGGCGCCGATGGGGAGCCGGCATTCCGTCGTGACGCGGGCCGTGACCCCCAGCCGTTCGAGGGCGTACTCGATCGGCGGCGACCCGGCGCTCGCGTGACCCTGCCGGACGACCCGGACGCTCGTCTCCGGGGCAGGCTCAACCGTCGAGCGCACCCCTTCACTGATGACCACGCCGGCCCCGACGCTCCCGGTATCTTCCGGCCCGATTCCTTCGACGCGCCGGAAGTAGCCGGAGATGTGTCCGGGGGAGAAGGCTACAGCAGTTCGGACCATATCGCCCTGGCGACCTCCTCTTTGCTCCCGGAGACGTCGCGCGTCCCGCCGGCGGTCATGATCCGGAACGATCCTTCGGCCGCGCCCATCGTCGGGGGAGCGTTCACGACGACAACGCTTGCGCCCTCTTCAAGCATCGCTCGCGCCCGCTCCTCCTCGTCCCAGCCCAGTTTGAACGCCACCGTCACGGGACTGCATGCCGCCGCCACCGCGCCGATCACCTTCGGGAGGGGGTCGAGCCGGACGGTCAGCGGCGAACCGCTCGGGATCTTCCCCTCGTGCCGTTCGGGCGCATAGTCCGATATCGCGGCCGCGCTGACGTAGATGTCGACCCCGGCGTCGCGGCAGACCGAGAGAACCGCATCCTGCATCCCGGCCGCGGTCGTCGCACGGACGTTTCGGACGCAGGGGAACGATCCCGCGTGCACCACCGTCACGTCCGCCCCGAGCCGGAAGGCCTCGAGCGCGATCTCTCTCCCCATCCGCCCGGTCGACCGGGTGGTGAGAACCCGGACGTCGTCGAGGGGCTCTGCGCACGCCCCGCTCGTGATCAGGACTTTTTTACCCGCGAGCGGCCGGCCGGAGACCGCACGCTCGGCGTGGAGGACGATCGTATCGGTATCGGCGATCTTCGCCTTCCCCTCCTCGATCCGGGGATCGACGACGTCGATCCCCCAGGAACGGAGCCGTCCGAGGTTCTCCGCGACCCCGGGGTGGCGGTACATGCTCTCGTGCATCGCCGGGACGACCACCACCGGCATCCCCCGCCCGAGCGCCGTCGTGGCGAAGGTCGTGACCGTTGTGTCGTCGATCCCGCAGGCGATCTTGCCGATGGTGTTTGCCGTAGCGGGCGCGATGAGAAGGAGATCCGCCTCCCCGCCCTCACCGCAGTAGAGGACGTGCTCAACCAGGCCGGTGATCCGGGTGATCGCCGGTCGCCCCGTCGCGTAGGTCAGGGCGTCGGGGTGGATTATCCCCGCTGCCGCCTCCGTCATCACCGCCTGCACCGTCGCGCCCCGGCGGCGCAGGGCATGGGCGAGTTTCACCGTCTCGACGGCCGCAATGCTCCCCGTCACGGCAAGCACCACCGTCTTTCCCGAAAGCGTCTTCACGATATCGTCACATCCTGCACCATATGCCACGCGTGCGGGCCGTACTTCTTCACCCGGCGGGAGGCTACCGCTGCCGAAAACCCGGCGCCCGCAACCTCTTTTTGGATCGTCTCGTTCACGTCCCCGATACTGTGGACGTGGAGCACGCTCCCCTCCCGGACGTGGGCGAGGGCGTCGGCGAGCATTGAAGGCGCGTCGAAGTGGCCCATCAGAACCCGATCGTAGACCCCGGAGAGGAGGTCCCGGCAGTCGCCGAGTTCTCCCGTGGCCCGGTCTGCAACGTGGTTTGCCATAATGTTACGTTGCAGGTATTCAAAGGCTATTGGGTTGATCTCCATCGCGTGGACCCGTGCACCGCTCATGGCAGCAGGTATGGTGAAGTAGCCGATCCCGGCGAACATATCCGCGGCCCGCTCGCCGGGCCGGACGAGGGCGGCGATCCTCGCCTTCTCGTTGCGGTTTCCCTGCGCGAACATCACCCTTGTCGGGTCGAGGAAGAACGTGTAGCCCTGCTCGCGGTGCCGCACCTCGCCGGCGGTGCCGTAGAGGATCTCGGCCTCCGGGATGCGCATCGCGTCGATAAACCCCTTCACCCGGACGACGCCCCGGGGACGGCACTGCTCCACGATCGCGGCAAGTTCCTCATCCGTCGGCGCGTCGCCGTGGAGAATCGCGACGTCGCCGACGAGATGGTAGCCGCGGCCGCGGTAGGTCTCCCGCTCGGGAAGATCCGTATCGGCAGAGTAGCCCTCCCTGACCGGAACCCAGGCGACGCCGCCCTCGATATACGGCCGTCGGGAGGTATCCACCCACTCTTCGTCCGCGATATCGGCGAGGGCGGCCGCCGGCACCTTCCGCGCACGCATGCCAGGACTCACCCGACGATGACCAGCCGGTCCTGCTCCTCGTCGCGGAGCACCCGGATCGGCTCCCCCTCTACCGGGAACGTCCACGAGACCATATTGAGTTCCCGCGTCTGGTAGGTCTTCGGGTCCATCAGCCCCACGACGCCCGGTTGCGTGAAGACGACGAGCGCGGACTCGGCCTCGCGGACGTTCCCTAAACGGCGCTCGATCTCGCCCTCGGTAAGCGTCCGGGCAACGCCGGCCGTGAGATCGAAGACCCGGAGACGGTGCCCGTCGATATCGCGCACCTCGAAGTAGTTGCCATGGGAGACCACCACGTCGCCTTTCTGGTAGAACGGCAGCCGGAGAGAGTAGGTGATCCGGTAGAGCGCTTTTCCTTCCTTCTCGCCGACCAGCTTCGGGTGGGTCGTGAACCGCCCGCCGAGCGCCCCCGTGATCGTCCTCGCGATCTCCTGGCCGAGGTGCTGCGTCCCGACGGTGATATCTACGCCGTCCTTCGTGTCATCGAGATCCGATATGAACGAGAAACGGTCGCCCGACTGCTGGAGCGACTCTTCGGCCTGCTGTGCAAGGCTCGTGGCGACCTCGCGCTCGTAGGCGTTGATCTTTCTATTGGTCGCCCGCACCTGGACGATACCCTCGTAGTAGCCTCCGGAGATGCGGCTGCACCGGTCGCAGGACTCCCTCTGCCAGCGGATCTCGGTTCCGCAGGTTCCCCTGACCGGGACACCGTAAATGGTCGCCTCCACCTCGACGGTGCAGGCTGTCCTGTTCGTCGCGATCTCTTCCGAACGGACGGTGACCCGGATATCCTTCGCATCCTCGTGGATGCTGACCGCCGAGACCGCCAGCTCGGTGATGTGGTCTTCCCGCGGCATCTGCAGGTCAGACCAGGTCTTGCCGCGTTTCTGCGACTCGCAGACCGGACAGTAGATAGCGGTCACGTACGGCTCGCAGGTCAGCAGCCGCACGTCCGCGGCCCGGCACTCCGGGCAGACTCCTTCCTCGCTCGGTTTCCCGCAGCGGGGGCAGATGCTCGTCTGGATGGTCATGGATCAGATCCTGAATATCTGGACGTGGGGCACGTCGCCGATCATGATACACTCGTTCTCGGCGACGAGTCCCATGGCAACGGCGAGGGCTACAACGCGCTTGCCGATGATATTGGCGTTCTCCGCGCCCGCGAGCGCTCCCCGGACGTCCTCTTCGCCGGCGCGCTCGGTGCCGTAAAAACCCCCGGTGATGCAGACCTCGACGTCTCCGTGCATCAGGGTGACGTCCATGAGTTCGGCGTCGCAGGCAGCCACCACTTCACCGGCGCCCGGTATGCGGTGCACTTTCAGGTACATCACATACCGTTTGACGGGAGTCGTCAAAAAGGTGCGCAGTTCCGTTAAGGAAGCGCGATATCCACGCCGTAGGTGCGCGACGGGGTCTCTCGATGGATGCGCCAGGCGTCCTCTTCGGTGATCAGCCCTTCTTCGAGGTACCGGCGCGTGAACCGCGGCACCGACTTCGGCCCGATGACCGCGCCGGGCCGGGAGTTCTCGTCCATGTAATCGCTCTCCATGGTGAACCGCCGGCCCGACTGGGCGAGCGCGGGGATCTCCTCGTGCCGCGCGATGAAGGAGGGCATCAGGGGTGTGTCGGGCGTCGCGAAGTGTTTGACGACCCGCTCGACCGGGATGCCGGCCCGCTGTGCCATATCGACGACGTCGGTGCAGGGCCCGCTCTCGGCGTGGAGCTGGACGGCACAGCTGCAGTCGGCGGCAAGTTCGAGCGCGTGGAAGAGGACCGCGTTCGAGGCGGCAAGCACCTCCGGCGCGACCTCGTAGTGGGGCCGGCCGCTCTTGAGGGCGACGGCCTGTCCGCCCTCGACGTAGCGGGCGGCGAGGTCGAGCCCGGCCATCATCACGCCGGCGGCCGCTTCAAGGCTCATCCGCGCCGTAAGCCGGCCTATCTCCGCGGGGTGGACGCCGAGGACCGGGTAGACGACGAGCCCGGTCTCGCGGACCATCTCCGCCACCCGGAGCGTGGCGTCGAAGACCTCCCGGTAATCCTCGCCGGTGGACGGCTCGACCGAAAGCGACCAGGAGGGTTTCGCGACCAGGAAGAGGTGCGTCCCCCCGCTGCGGCGAAAGTCCTTCGCGGCCTCGACGCCCCGGCCATTTACCGGGTCGATGTGGATATGGTCGTCAGTGATCGGTATCGCGGGGAGTTTCATGGAACTCGACGATCTCCATCATGGGGTAGTCGTCCTCGAGGTGCAGCCGGGCGCGGCAGACGGTCGTCCCGACCTCGGTCGTGATAGCGGCATCGAACATCTTCCCGGCAAGTTCCGAGTAGCCGAACCGGTTCGAGACCATCATATCGCGATTCAGCCGGACGGTGATGCCGGTCACGTAGGGCTGCAGCCCGACGGCCTGCTCGATGGCGGTCTCGACGGCGGCGGCCGTCTCGCGGGCGATCGGCGTCCCGACGAACTGGTGGTAGAGGGCGCCGAGCTTGATCCCGGCTTCGAAGGCCGCTCTCTCGCGGTCGGTGATCATGGTTAGTAGGTTTGTGGGTATGGGAGTAAGAAGGTGCGCCCCGGAGGTGAAAGAAGGGGTTCTGTTTTACACGCGCTCATAAACACGCAAGAACTCTTCTCGAGAGATACCTGCCTGCGTGCAGATGGTTCGGAGGGTCGGGCCTTTGATTTTGGGGTGATTCGGCATCGTGAGCGGCGTCGTTGTGCCGTCCGGATTGCTGCGGATAAGCGCGATATGGTTGCCCGTCCTGACGATCTGAAAACCGAGCGCCTCCAGCGTTTTCAGCACCTTCCGCTGGGGCGCATCGTGCGGGAACTTCATCTATACAGCGACTTCGGCGACGAAGGTCTCCATGATGTCGTTGTTCTCGAACGCATCGTTCCCGAAGGTCTCTATGTGAAACTGTATGGCGGATTTCACCTCGGCAAGCGCCTCTTCGTAGGTATCCCCCTCTGCAACGACGACACCCTTCAGACCCAGGGGGTAGGCGACATAGCCGTCAGGATGCTTCTCGACGATGATTTTCAAGGTTTTCATGGACACTTATCTCTCCTGCATGTAATCAGAGTAGAGGCGATCAGTGTGATATTCAACTCGTTTGGCGATATACTTTAGCCCGGCTTCTCCACCGGCGAAGGTTGTTGATTCATCTTTCGTTTTCGGTATTGATAGTGCTTCTTCCTGTTGCCGGGTTCACACTCCCCGGCTCCAGGTTTTCCAGAAGAACACTCCGAGAATCAGCATGACGACGTAGCCCCCGGCGACGTAATAGGGATACTCCACGGCAACCCCGGAAACCTCCAGAGCCGCCAGCACGAGGAGCCACAGGAGGAAACCCGAGGCCGAGGCGGCAAGCCCTGCCCTGCCCTGAAGGCGTTCCGCTTCAGGCATCGTATCGCGGGCAAACAGGTGGTAGCCGAGGATGATGAAGACCGGCAGCATTCCGGCGTTGAGCCAGACCTGCACCATCTGCGGGAATTTGACTATGAATGCTCCCATGGCGTTCGGTTCCGCGAAGAACGTGAAGAGGATCGTCTGAGCACGGCGATCCAGACGTAATACAGGAATAAGCCGAAGAGCGCGCCCAGAACGCCCACGATCCTGTCCGGCTTTTTCTCTGTTTCTGTGGTCATTCCATGTTACCCTCTTCTCCGGTGTTCGGGCGGCACGATTTGTTTCCTCTCTGTGATATCCACCGATTAACAGGCGATCGACCGCGCTACCCGGACCAATTCGTCGCGGTCAAGCGACCCGCGCACGTAGTATGTAGCGTTCCCGGCCGCCGTCCAGGCGATCAGCCGTTCCTCTTCGGTCTCGTAGATCCGCCCCGTATACCCCCTGATATCAACGGGTTTTGGTTCTCTGTCAACGATCTGATCTATTGCGCAGGGGTTGTACCCGTATCTGCTCCAGGTGATTTCGAGCAGCGTCATATCGGTAGTCCACGACGCGTTCTGCATTGTATCGTTGCGTGCGTAGCGCAGAGTCTCGCCGACCGTTGTGTAGTGGCTGCAGGTCTCGTTCCAGACAGTGGCTATCAGGAGGCCGTAGAGAGTATACTCCCCGGGGATGTACGACGGCGGGGAGAAACCCGTGTATTCGGCGGGGTCCTCCCATTCCTCGATCCTGATGAAGGCTGAATCACGGAGTGATGGTGCATTATCGGGGGGGAGTTCGGTTGTGGCGTCCATTGTGGGTGACGGCGTAACCCCTGCGGGATCGGTGGCCACGGGCTCGATGCACCCCGCGGTGAGGAGAATAAAAAAGAGTCCTATCGCGATATTACGGATCTTCATGCGCTTTCCTCCCATGATAGGGACCAGCCTTCAAAAAGCCGCTTATCCCGGCACAGACGAGCAGAGTTCGGGGAAATGTGATCCGTAGAGAACGATATCCTCATCTGACGGAATCACCCCTGCTCCGCGTCCACCCGAGGCTTTCTCCGCATTACGCTCCAGTCCCATGCCAGGTACAGAACGAGAATCGTAAGAAGACCCCCCACCCCGTTGGTCTGATAAGGGATGGCGTAGCCAGCGAGATACAGAACCCCGAGAACGGCGAACCACAGCAGAAAACCCAGGAAGTTGCTCTTAAGCCAGATCACGCTGCGAACGGTCTCGATTCCGCCCAGTTTTCGAGTGTAGAGCAGGTAGTTACCGGCATATGCGACGAACGGGATGAGACCCAGGGTAAACCAGGCCCTGAACGGATTTTGCGTGAATACCTGGCGTGGGAAGAGAGCCTGTCCGATGAGAAACAGCAGAGCAATCCAGATGATCACTAACAGAACCCCAAATATGGCCCCTAACTCTCGATCGTATTTATCCGGGCCCGGCTCCGTCATACAGGAACCTGAACGTGAGGTTATTTATAAATTCTGTCCCGTTGCTCTACGCGTCCGGGGCACTGCTGCAAAAGGAAGCGGAACGAAACGCTCGCTGGAAGAATAGAGCCGGGGGGTGGCGTAGGACGGGAAGGAAGAGCCCGGAGTGCCGGGGGAGGAGGCGCTCCTCCTACCCGATCAGCTTCACCAGCCCGTGCCGGGGCTCGAGCACCTCGCCGCCCCGTTTCAGCTGCTCGAGGGTGTGCTCGATCTTGTCGCGGGAGAAGCCCTGCTGCACCAGGATCTCGATAACCTCGTCGACCCGTGCCTGGCCGCCGGAGTCACCCGAGACGTTCCGGATCGCCTCCTTCACCGACCGGATGATGTCGCGCTGCGACTTCGTGACCCCGGTCACGAGCTTGTCGATGTCGAAACTCCCGCTCTCGGCGTCGTAGGCGACCTGCCGAAGACAGGCGTCCACGATCTTCAGGATCCGGTCGGTATCCTCCGTATCGACGGTGTTCGAGAGCCGCATCCGTGCGCTCGCCTCTGCAAGCCGCACCAGCGCCTCGAGCTGCCGTGCGGTGACCGGGACGGGCTTGTTCCCGCTCGCGAGGTTTCTGAGGCGCATGTAGTAGGCGATCAGCGCCTCCTTCGCCCCGTCGGAGAGGATGGGGAAGCACGTCCGTTTCGCGTAGGCGATGTACTTCCGTAAGAGCTTCGGGTCGATGTCGGGAATGACCGGCGCAAGCGCCTGCTCGATAAATTTGTCGTCGACGTCCGGCAGCGGTTCGTACGCGTGCTGCTTGATCAACTCGCCCACGCTGTGGGTCTTGATGATGTGCTGCGCAATCGCCCCGTCCCGTTGAACCTCCGGCTGATCGGTCATCACGAAGATGAGGTCGAACCGGGAGAGGAGCGACGGCGGCATGTTGATCTGCTCGCCGATCGGGACGAACTGGTCGAACCGCCCGAGTTTCGGGTTCGCCGCGCCGAGGAGGGCGCACCGGGACTTCAGGGTCGCGGTGATGCCGGCTTTTGCGACCGAGATCGAGTTGCCGCACCAGACCGGGATGCCGTTCCGCCGGACGTAGAGGATGTGGTTTGGGACCTCGAGGCAGTAGATCGTGCCCTTATACAGCCGCTTCTCGATATGCTCCTTTCCATTTGTGTTGATGTTCGGCTCGTTCTGACCGTCGCGGATGAAGGTCACCTGGAAGATGTCGTGGGTCGCCGTTGAGGTCCCGCCCCGCGGGTTTGCGGCGACGGTTCCTGCCTCCCGCCTGAGGTAGACGTTCCCTGACCATCCCTTCTTCAGCAGGAGCTCGGTGACGTCGTCGGCCAGTCTCCTCGACGAGGTGGTGTATATCGAGACCCCGGTCGTCTTATTGACGTAACCGTCCCCGAGCATGAGCGCATCGAGGAGTATCTCGATCTGCTCCGGCGGGAGGCTCTTCGCGTAGTCGGGGACGTGCTTCTCGTGGCACTTGCCGAACGGTGCAAGGTGCTCCGCGAGTTGCTTTGCGTTGATCGAGAAGTTCTTGCCGTCGTAGGAGAAGTTAAACGGCAGTCGTTCAAGGCACCGCCGGATCGTTTCGGCAGACTCCGGGTTCGTCTGCGATATGATCACGCGATAAGGAACCCCGGTCTGATGGTGCCGCTGAACCGAGCCCTCGGAGAGGAAGTAGCCCAGGAACTCAAGCCAGTCGTCCATCCCGACCGTGATGGGCTCGGTGAGTTTCCCTTCGGCGTTCTGGTTCGCGAACTTGACGACGGGCGGGATCACGTAGGTCTCCTGCCGCTCCCCTGTCCATGCGGCGTTCTTCTTGAACCGCATCCGCTTGTGGATGGGAAGTTCGTCCATGCGGACGAGCCGGAACCCCTCCCACTCGTCGGCACGCCGGTTCAGGTTGACGTACATCCGGTGGTTCGGCGTGACCGCGAGGTCGACCTGCCGCGACTTGACGTAGTACATCTCTCCGTCATACTCCGATGCCACGAAGTTGGACGGGGGTGCGTACTCGAGCCTGCCGTCGGCAGAGAGCGTCGCGACACGGTCGCCCGCGGTCACGTCGCGGAAGAGTTTCCACCCGCTCTCCGTGAGGACCTCGGTCTCGTCGTCGTAGCACTGCTGTTCCATCGCCTCGTGCAGCGCGCTCCGGTCCTCTTTCTGCATCTTGTCCATCTCATCGACGGCGGCGATCCCCATATCCGCGAGAACCAGCGCACCGGCCTCGAGCGTCCACCGCCCGTCGCCGAACTCGTCCTTGACCGCCGTCGCCGTCAGACCGGCGGATGTCGACGACTTGCCGCTCGTGTAGATCCCGCGGGGCGAGAGTTTCACGACGTACCGCAGGATCTGACTCTTTGCGATACCCGGGTCGCCGACCAGCAGGACGTGGACGTCGCCGCGGAGGCGGGAGCCGTCCGGCATATCCTTCGCGATGCCGCCGAAGAGTTGGAGCGCGATCGCCTCCTTCACGTCGTCGGTACCGTAGATCGTCGGCGCGATCGACCGGGCGATCTTCTTGTAGACCATGGGGTCGCGGGCGAGCGCCATGATATTCGCCTCGTCCTCCTCGGAGATCGAGACCTCCTCGAACTCCTTCTCGGCGACCTCGATGGAGTTGCACTCGAGATAGATGTCAAAGAGCGTGCTCTTCTGGCCGTAGTTGACCCTCTGCACCGACCGGAGGATGCCGTTCAGCACCACCCGGTCGCCCGGCGAGACCATGCCGGTCAGGTCGTCGGTGACGTCGATATCGAGCGTCTGGGGCTGCTCGCCGCCCCGGAGGCCTTCCGGGGACTCCTGGATCCGGAGTTTCTGGGCGTCGACGAACCGGCACCGGTTCATCACCAGGTCGAGACGGGTCTTCCTCTCGCAGTTCGGGCAGAAATCGGGCTCGTCGAACCGCCCGTAACCCTGCGGAACCGGGTCGGTGTTCTTGCCGCAGGTGCGGCACCGGAAGACCGCGCTGACGATCCGGGGGCGCACCTCGGTGGTCTTTCGGAGAATTCCCTCGAGGGCGACGAAAGTGTTGATCTGGTCGGCCCGGATGTCGCGGACGTCGGTCTTCTGCGGCAGGTTCGTGAACCGGATATTGATGAGATCCGGGTCCTGGCCGTCCTTCAGTTTGAGAAGTTTGTTCTGGACGATCGCGTCCCGGATATCTCCGAGAACCTTTCCGGGGCTCCTCAGAAGTTCGAACGCGAGTTTGTTATTCAGGATCTTGCGGTAATCGATGAGGAGCGAGTGCTTGTGGGGGTACTCGCGGGAGAGTTCGGCAAGCTCGCGCTTGTACTGCTTCTTCAGGAACTTCGTCCACTCACCGACGTTGTCGGTAACTTCGACGGTTATCTCTTCGGTCAAGACAGAATCCTCAGCGGTGCTGCTCTGCGGCGAGGACGAACCGTGCGAGCAGCGCCTCCATCTGGATATCGCTGCTCGCCCCTTCCGAGAGGCGGAAATCGGTCTCGCCGAGGGCGTCGATCAGTTTCACTTTGAGCGTCCGGTCGATATCGCGTTTGACCAGCGCACGGTAGCACTGGTTGATCAGCTCGTTCGGGGCGATGCCCCGGACGCGGGTCAGTTCGATGAGCGCCTGCTCCGCCTCGTCGAACTTCCCCGCTATCGAGAGGTCGAGGAGTTCGTCGATCTCTTCCGGGCGGGCGGTCGCGGTGATCTCGTAGACCGTCTCCTCGTCGATATCCGTCCGGAGGATGGCGGCGCCCTGCAGGGCGTTGATCGCCTTCCTCATATCCCCCGAGGCGACGTAGACGATGGCGTCGAGCGCACCCTCCGTGACCGTGAGACCTTCGGCCGCGGCGATCCTCCGGGTCTCCTCGATGACCGCCTCTCTATCAAGCGGCCTGAACCGGTAGATGGCGCACCGGCTCTGGATGGGGTCGATGATCTTCGAGGAGTAGTTGCACGAGAGGATGAACCGGCAGGTTCGGGCGTAGGTCTCCATCGTCCGCCGAAGGGCTGCCTGCGCGTCCGTCGTCAGCGCATCCGCTTCGTCGAGGAAGAGGATCTTGAACGTCGCCCCGGCAAGCGGCGACGTCCGGGCGAACTCCTTGATCTGGTTTCTGACAACATCGATGCCGCGCTCGTCGGAGGCGTTCATCTCGCGGAAGTTCGTCTGCCAGGAATCGCCGAAGAACTCCCGGGCGAGCGCCACGGCGGCGGTGGTCTTGCCGATCCCCGCGGTGCCCGTGAAGAGGAGGTGCGGCAGGTTGCCGGTCTTCACGTAGGACTGGAGGCGCACCACGATCTCCTTCTGTCCGACCATCTCGTCGAGTCTTCTGGGCCGATACTTCTCTATCCAGATGGTGTGGTTGCCGTCCATTTGCATAGGTGTTGGTGCTCGTCCATCGTAAAAGGATCGTCATCCGTTCCGGTGATCCTTTTTAGAGGGTTGAGGGTGAACAGATGAGTACGGAATCGTTATGGAAATACCGGGAGTTCGCGTGGAGATCCGGCAGGTTCTCCCACCCCGGCATATCCGCACCCCCTTCCTCGAACGGACGGATTTATGGAACCGGCAGAACGGGTATTTGCGCAGGACTTCTCCGCCGCGCGGCAGACGGCGGACGCCGGCGACGGCCGGGGCGGCCTGTACGTGGTGACGCCCACTGGTGCCTGGTGTCGCCGCCTCTTCATCATCGGTGCCCTCACCGAGAAGAGGGGGAGCGGCGACGTCATGCAGGCCCGGCTTGCCGATCCCACCGGCGCGTTCCAGGTCTCGGTCGACTGGCAGAGCCCGGACGCGGTCGAGACGCTCGGCTACATCGAGCCGCCTGCGTTCGTCGCCGTCACCGGTCGGGCAACGCTGACCGGATCCGGTGAGAGGGCATGCGCGACGGTGGAGGCCGAAGCGCTCTCTGTGGTGAACCGCACCGCCCGCGACCTCTGGGTGCTTGCGACCGCCGGCGCGACGCTCGACCGCCTCGAAGCGCTCCAGGAAGGCGGCGACGAACGGGCCGCGACCGCCCGCCGCCTCTACGCGACCACGGACGAGGATATCCGCGGGATGGCCGCGGTGGTGCGTACAGCCCTTGCAACCGTCCGCCCGGAGATCGCCGTCGGCGAGATCGCGCCCCTCGTCGCCCGCGACCTCCTCCTTGACGCCCTCGAGGGAGAGGGCGGCGCCCGGGGTGTCGAGTTCGAAGACGCCGTCGCCGCCGGGGTGCGCTCGGGCCTCTCCGCCCGGGAGGCACGCACCGCGCTCGAGGAACTCCTCGCCGCAGGGGAGTGCTACCAGCCCGCATCGGGCATGATAAAACTGATCTGACACGATAATGCACCTTCATTTCATCGAGAACGGCCCTGCCCTCCTGGTCGAGAGCGACCGGCGGGTGCTGGTCGTCGCCGACCTGCACATGGGCATCGAATCGGGCCTCGAACGTCACGGCGTCCATATCGCGAGCCGGAGCGCCGCCCGGGCCGACCGGGTGATCGCCTGCATCGAAGAGACACAGCCCGACCTCCTCCTCCTCCTCGGGGACGTCAAGCACAACGTCCCGACAACGAGCAGACAGGAGTACCGGGAACTCCCCGGCGTCCTCCAGTCGTTCCGGGAGTGGGTGCCGATCGCCGTCGCCCCGGGCAACCACGACGGGGGTATCGGGCGGTTCCTCGAGCCCGGGGAACTCCTGCCCGCCGACGGCACGCTCATCGACAGCGTCGGCTACCTCCACGGCCACACCCATCCCGCCCCCGAGCTCCCCGGCCACCTCGTCGTCATCGGCCACCACCACCCGGTCGTCTCGCTCGTCGATACCGTCGGGTGCGCCGCACGCGCCCGGCCGGCCTACCTCTACTCGACGGTCGAAGAGCCGTCCGGGGAGCGCACCCGGCTCCTCTTCGTCCCGGCCTTCAACGAGTTCGCGGGCGGCATCGACGTCGGGAGATTGCGGGAGAGCGGGCTCGGCCCCCTCTCCCGGTGCATAGACCCAAATTCAGCGGAGGTGTTCTTGGCAGATGGTACGTACGTCGGCTCCCCGGCCACGCTCTGCCCCGCAGACGACCGCTGACCTCCTCGACCCGCGGGTGCAGGAGGTTGTTTGGAGGCGCGGATTCACCGGGTTCTCGGCAGCGCAGGAGCAGGCCATCCCGCGGCTTCTTGCGGGAGAGAACCTGGTCCTGGTGGCACCGACCGGCACGGGAAAGACCGAGAGCGCGATGCTCCCGGTCTTCGACCGGCTCCTCGAAACCGTCGGCGCGGGGTTCAAGGCGCTCTACATCACCCCCCTCCGGTCCCTGAACCGGGATATCCTCAACCGGATGGAGTGGTGGTGCCGGGAGCTCGGTCTCTCGGTCGGTGTCCGGCACGGGGACACGCCGCAGAACGAGCGGCGGAAACAGGCGCTGAACGCCCCCGACCTGCTCATCACCACCCCGGAGTCGCTACAGGCGCTCTTCATGGGCAAACGCCTCAGGGAGCACCTCAAGAACGTGAGATACGTCGTCATCGACGAGATCCACGAGCTCGCCGACAGCAAGCGGGGAGCGCAGCTCGCGGTGGCGATTGAACGCCTTGCCGAATACGCGGGAGAGTTCCAGCGGATCGGCCTCTCGGCGACCGTCGGGAACCCCGGCGATATCGGCCGGTTCCTCTGCGGGGCGAGGGCCTTCTCGCTCGTCGAGGTGCCGGTCGCGAGCAGCCTCGATATCGGCGTCCGGTTCGCCGGGGAAGACTTCGGTGCCCAGGCGCGTGCCGTCGGGAAGTGCCTGGACGCGCCGGGCTCCACCCTCGTCTTCGTCAACACCCGGGTGACCGCCGAGGCGCTCGGCCACCACCTCTACTCCCGCGGCGACGTCGAGGTTCATCACGGCTCGCTCTCGCGGGACGTCAGGGTCGATGCCGAGGAGCGGTTCAGGAAAGGCGAAATCCGGACGCTGATTGCCACGTCATCGATGGAGCTCGGGATCGACATCGGCCACATCGAGCACGTCGTCCAGTTCGGCTCTCCCCGGCAGGTCTCGCGCCTGGTGCAGCGGGTCGGCCGGGCCGGCCACCGTCTCGACGCCGTCTCGCGCGGAACCGTCCTCGCGACGGGGTTTGACGACCTGTTAGAGTCGCTCGTGATCGCGCGGAGAGCAAGAGCGAACGAGTGCGAACGGATCGTCCCGCCCGCCGGCGCCGCCGACGTCCTCGCGAACCAGGTGGCGGCGATCGCGGTCGAGTACGGCGAGATCGAGGTCTCCCGCGTCCGGGAGATGATCGAGCGGTCGAACGTCTTTGCAGGTTCCGGGTCGCTCCTCGACGACGTCTGCCGCCAGATGGCCGAGCACCGGCTGATCCGGCTTGACGGCACCCGGATCGTCCGGACGGGGCGGGCGCGGCGCTACCTCATCGAGAACCTCTCGATGATCCACGACGAGAGGAAGATGGAGATCTTCGATATCGTCTCGCGCCGCACCGTCGGGACGCTCGACGAGTCGTTTGTCCTCGGGTGGATGCACACCGGCGCGGTCTTCATCACAAAGGGCCAGCTCTGGCGGGTGCTCGAGATCGAGGGCACGAGGATCACGGTCGAGCCGGCCACGAAGGCAAAAGGAGAGGTTCCGTCGTGGGAGGGCGAGCAGATCCCGGTGCCGTTCCCCGTCGCCCGGGAGGTCGGGGCACTCAGGAGAACCCGGGCGTTCGGCCGCTACTCCGATATCCCTGCGGCGATCGCCTACGCGGAGCGGTTCATCTCCCGGATGGACGAGGGGCGCTACCCCGTCCCCTCGGACACCCTCATCACCCTCGAGAACGCGGACGAAGGCGTGGTCTGCAACGTCTGCGGCGGGCACAAGGCGAACGAGGCGCTGGCCCGGGCGCTCTCGGTCCTCCTCTCCGCCCGCTACGGGACGACCGTCGGGATCGAGGTCGGGGCCTACCGGTTCCTCCTGCGCCTGCCGCCGGAAGTCCGCTCGCTCGAGGTACAGGAGACCCTTGCGGCGCTCGAACCCGAACACCTCCCCGGGATCCTGAGACTCGCCCTGAAACGGACGGCGCTCTTCAAGTGGAAACTCGTGCAGGTGGCGAAGAAGTTCGGCGCCATCGACGCCGACGCCGACTACGAGCGGTTCAGCATCCACCGGCTCATCGACCTCTTCGACGGCACGGTCATCGCGGCCGAGGCCTACCGCGAGCTCTTCAGCACCTCCATGGACACGGACGCGGCGCAGGAGATCCTCACCGCCGTCCATGACGGCCGCATCGCCGTCGCCACGGGACGGCTGAGCCCGCTCGGGAGCGACGTGCTCTCGTCCTCGCGGGACATGATCCCGCCGCCGATGGTCGACCAGGCGGTTATCGGGACGCTCATGCGCCGCCTCGAGAAGGAAGACGTCGTCCTCTTCTGCATGAACTGCCGGAAGTGGAAGAGCCGGACGGTCGTCGAACGTGTCCCCGATAGGCCGCAGTGCCCCCTCTGCAGCGCCCGCCTCGTCGCGGCGCTGAAACCCTGGGACGAAGACCTGATCCCGGCGGTGAAGAAGAAGAACAAGTCCGAGGAGGAGCGGGCGATCGAGATCCGGTTCCTCCGGAACGCAAACATCGTCCTCTCCAGCGGGAAGAAAGCGGTGACCGCCCTCGCGGCCAAAGGTGTCGGCCCGGATGTGGCCTCACGGATTCTCGCGACCCTCTCCGAGGGGGACGCCTTCTACCGGGAGATCTTGAAGGCCGAGCGGAACTATGTGAAGACGCACAGATACTGGTAAAGGGGGATCACGGGGATGTTGGACGTGAGGCGCACCTTATCGGTGGGCTGAGTATAGTCTGTGGCTGGAAGGCGGCATAGCTAGTGGACCGTGGGTGTATCGCCATGACTGCCCCCGCCCCTTGGGGCGGGGGAGGAGGCCGAAGGCCGGGTGGGGTGGGGGTTGCAGAGATCAGGTTACGAGTGGAGACAGGGGAGGGGGGCGTGCCCCCCTCCCCGTCAGCCCCACCCCCAATGGCGATGCCCAAACGGAAGCCGTGCATGTGAATTGCGTGCAAGAACAGCACTCTTGTGTAGGATCGACGGCGCACACTTGACGGCACAAGTCCCCTCGATGCGGCCACCGAAGAGATCCACTTCAGGTCAGGATACTCCGCCGGCACATGCGGGCAGGCTCTCCCGGCAACCAGACCGCAACCGCAAAAAAAGAACGGAGGCTCCTGCCGCTCTTCTCCTGATAAAAAGAATGTGACAGAAAAAAGTTACATAATATTTTCGAGCCGCTGCTCCAGGAAATCAAGCCCTCTCTTGATATCCTCGATATTTTTCCCGCCGGTCAGGATGATCTTGCCGGAACTGAAGAGAAGGGCGACGATCTTCGGATCGTCGATGCGGTAGACGAGCCCCGGGAACTGCTCGGGTTCATACTCGATGTTCTCGAGGTTGAGGGTGATGACCACCTTGTTCAGGTTGATGTACCTGCCCATGTCGTACGAGCAGACCATATTCGTGATCGCAACCTGCGGCACATCGTAAGTCTCGACGCCGGCATCCCGGAGCGACTGCATAATAATCTCCAGGCCCGGGCGGAGGTCGGATTTCTTCCTGATACCGGTGAGCACCACTTTTCCCGAGGAAAATATCAGGGATGCGATCTTTGGATTTTCGATGCGGTAAACCGCCCCGGGGAACCTCTTCGTATTCAGTTCGCAGTTTTTTATTTTATCTGATACGTTTTCGAGGTCGATCGCGTCGGCAATCACCCCAGAGGCAACGATGTTCTCAATTTTCAGTGACTCGTATCCCTTCTCAGCCATCGATATGAGTATCATTTTTTGAACCATAATACTAATGGGTAATCTTTATGCCTATTCCGGATACGGAGGCCGTTTCAACTTCGTGAATGCTTTAAACCATAAACGCGCAACTTTTAACGGATCGCGTTATGGCAGATGAAGAGCAAAAACAACCGTCCTACGAAGACCTATGCGCCAGGTTCAAGATAGACGTCCCTGAATACTATAACTTCGGCTTCGACGTGATCGACGCATGGGCGAAGAAAGACCGGAACAAGCTGGCAATGATCTGGGTTGACCAGAAGGGAAACGAGAAGAAATACACGTTCTTCGACCTCATGCGCCTCTCGAATCAGGCCGTCAACATCTGCCTGAAGTACGGGATCAAGAAGGGCGACCGGGTCATGCTGATGCTCCCCCGGACACCCGAATGGTGGATCTTCACCATCGCCCTGATCAAACTCGGCGCGGTCTACTGCCCCGCGACGACGATGCTGACCCCGAAAGACCTGAAATATCGCATCCAGGCGGCCGATATCAGGATGATCATCACCATGGCCGAGCACGCCGATAAGGTCGAGGAGATCCGCGAAGAGTGCCCCACGCTCGCCGTCCGGCTCATGATCGACGGCGTGCGGGACGGGTGGGTCAGCTATCCCGTCGAGCTCGACTACCCCGCGCCCTGCTCGCACAAACTGGTGAACCTCCCCGGCATGCACCGGACGAAATCGACCGACCCGCTGCTGATCTTCTTCACCTCCGGCACCACCGGCGAGCCGAAGATGGTGGTTCACGCCCACTCCTACCCGCTCGGGCACCTCGTCACCGCGCAGTTGTGGCACGACCTGCACCCGAACGACCTGCATCTCACGATCTCCGATACCGGCTGGGGAAAGAGCGCGTGGGGGAAACTCTTCGGCCAGTGGATCGTCGGCGCCTGCATCTTCGTCTACGACATCCGGGGCCGGTTCCACGCCACCGAGATCCTCCCCCTGCTGGAGAAGTACGGGGTCACGACGTTCTGCTGCCCCCCTACCATCTACCGGATGCTGATCCTCGCCGACCTCGACAAGTTCGATCTCGCCGACATGCGGCACTGCTGCAGCGCCGGTGAAGCTCTCAACCCCGAGGTGATCCGGGCATGGGAGGAGGGAACCGGACAGACCATCTACGAGGGCTACGGCCAGACCGAGACAGTGCTCTGCATCGGGACGCTTCCCGGCATGAAGACCAAACCCGGCTCAATGGGAAGGCCGATGCCGGGCTGGCAGATCGAACTCCTCGACGACGACGGCAACCCGGTGGGCGTCGGGGAGGAAGGGCGGATCGCGATCAGGGTTGATCCCCGGCCGGTCGGGCTCTTCTCCGGGTACCTGAACAACGGCGACGAGAACCACAAGGTCTTCTCGAATGGATTCTACTTCACCGGCGACAAGGCCTACGTGGACGAGGACGGCTACTTCTGGTTCATCGGTCGCGACGACGACGTCATCAAGTCCTCCGGCTACCGGATCGGACCGTTCGAGGTCGAGAGCGCCCTCATGGAACACCCGGCTGTCCAGGAGGCGGCGGTCGTCGGGTCGCCCGACGTGCTCCGCGGGCTGGTCGTCAAGGCCTTCATCGTCTTGAAGCCCGGGTACCGGCCCACGGAGTCGCTCGTCAAGGAGATCCAGAAGCAGGTCAAGCGCGTGACGGCGCCCTACAAGTATCCGCGCCTGATCGAGTTCGTCGAGTCGCTCCCGAAGACCATCTCCGGCAAGATCAAGCGGCACGAACTGCGCGAACTGGAGATGAGGCGGTTTATGGACAACAACTCCCGCGACTCTCCGGGCATCGGAGAGGGCGGGGAGTAATTACCTTTATTTTGTTGGAGATACTACAGTATTAGGCGCGAGGAACGCCGGGACACGCCAACGGCGGAGGTTCGCTACACATTCGCGCGAGAGTTGCCAAGCCAGGTCAAAGGCGCCAGGTTCAGGGCCTGGTCTCGTAGGAGTTCGCCGGTTCGAATCCGGCCTCTCGCATGCACTTTTTCAGGATTGATCCGATCACGGGATACGTTCAGCGCCGTCGTCCGGGGAGTTTGAAAACGGCGCTCAGTAAACGATCGTATTGTCCGGTTTCGGCTCTTCGTTCTCCTGCTTCCGTGTGATGATGAGATCGTCCGCGTCCCAGCAGAACCTGTCCGCGGGGTTCGGCATCTTCTTCTTCGTCTCGTCTGCCATATCGGCTACTCCTCCCGTCGGGATCTTCACATTAGGGCATTCGGTGATTCTTCTGTATATTCTTATGGAAAACCGCCTCATGACATCTCCGCCCACACCCCGGCCGGCAGGACGGTGCCGCAACCCTCCCCCGGGAGAGACTCGAGCTCTTTTAGTCCTCCTGTGCCAACCCTTGAACCAGGAGAGGCTACCGTTATGGATACGCGCACCTTCACTGCAAAGGCGGTCGGCATCGTGCATGCCGACAACGAATCGTTCTCGATCGAGGTTGCCGGGCCGTTCCGGCCCGCGCTCCAGGAACTGGAGGGGTTCAGCCATATCGTCGTGCTCTGGTGGGGAGACCGGGTCGATACGCCGGAGCGCCGGAACGAGACGGTCTGCAAAAAACCCTACACGAGGGGCCCGGAAACGATCGGGATCTTCGCCACCCGGTCGCCCGCCCGGCCGAACCCGATCGCGCTCTCGGTGGCTCCGGTCATCGATATCGACATCGCATCGGGCATCATCAGGGTCGCGTATATCGATGCCGACGACGCGACGCCGGTGCTCGACATCAAGCCCTACTTCCCGGCCACCGAACGGGTTCGGGACGTGAGCGTGCCCGCATGGTCGTCTCACTGGCCGCAGTGGTATGAAGACAACGGAGAGTTCGACTGGGCGGCGGAGTTCACCTGCGAAGAATGAGGGATACAGAGAGTCGCGACTGACCTTGCGGCGCAAAAAAAAGTAGGGTTATTTGACCCTGCCGAACTCCTGGCTCACGTCTGCTGCGGACTGGAAGGACTTGTCCTGGAACATCTCGAGAACCTGGATCACCGCGTCGGGTGCGTTGTTCTTCCGTGCGTGGCTGATCAGGTCCTGTTTGCCGGCCGGATAGTCCATGCCGCTGAGGAACTTCTGGAATGCGGATGCACTCAGATCCCGGACGGAAGATGCCTGTGCTGCAGAGGCCATTCCGCCTTTAACTGAAGGTCGCTCTTCTGCCATGGTTCTCACCACCTTTTTTGCCTGCATCCCGCATCGCGAGACACAGGCCGCCACCATAGCTCGGATAAAATAAAAAGGTTGCTGTCGCGTATGGCGAAAATACCTGCAATCCGGCGAGAGAACGTTTCGGGCCGGGAGTGGTGACGGCTGTGTCGGGCGGGGTAGGGCACTCCACCTCCCACACAATCCTCGCGGAGACAGTCTCCTGACGGTAGAAAGGCGATACCTCAGAGCCGACGCGGGTCGAGTACGGCGAAACGGCGCACAGGCCGGAACCAGGAACAGGATCGTCCATACCGGACAATCAGAGATGAGGTTCGCATGAACCCCGGCTCTTCAAAAATGTGGGATATTCGGAATACTGTTCTTCGGAGATATGCCTAGTACCGCCGGAAGTCGCTTCTTGGTCTCGGGGGCCGAGCCTCATCGATCTTCATGGTCCGGCCTTCGAATACGGTGTCGTTCAGGGCTTCCTTTGCTGCCTCAGCCTCTTCGGGGCTGGACATCTCGACAAACCCGAAGCCTTTGCGCTCGATGACTCTGACGTCGTTTACCGTCCCGTACTGGCTGAACAGTTCTTTCAGTTGCTCTTCATTTACCGAGTAGGTGAGGTTGCCGACGTACAGCTTGTTGCTTTCCATTCAAAGATCCTCTTCACACATGTACGCTCAAACCTTAATTATTCTTCGGAAGAAAAACCGGAGAGCGGTTTGGGGTCAGCTCTCCCGGCAAGGGTCACACCCGCTACCGGGATCATGCACCCCCGGTATAGATGCGGCATCTCAAAGACCCGATCCATGGTGTGACACCTCCGAACCGGAAGGCGTCCACCCCCGCGGGATCGCGGTTGTGGGGATCATCCCCGGGATAGATACTTTAATAGTGACCCGGGTCATTGATATACACTCCCAGTAACATATGGGCGGGATGCGCCGCCGCCTTTTACGGAGTTGATTAACTGACAAATACAAGAGGAACACACAATAACGGAAGCGAAGAGATCGTACGCGTACGGTTACCGAAGAAGAAGAATCGCGAGATCTTCGCCCGGGCCGACCTGATGCTCGGGGCAAACCACATCCGTGTCCGCTGCGAGGACGGCGTCACACGCACGGGAAGGATCAAGGGCAAGATCAAGAAGCGGCTCTGGATACGCGAAGGCGACCTCCTGATTGTCGTCCCCTGGAGTTTCCAGGACGAGAAGTGCGATATCGTCTACCGGTACATCAAGCCTCAGGTAGACTGGCTCAAGAAGCACAACTATCTCAGCCAGTAACTTCCGCATTTTGCGCGCCGGGGTTGAGGCAGCGTCGCCTGTCTCCGGCAGGGCCCCGCACCTGATCGGGATTGAACTCAATCCGGCTTTTGTTCTTTTCGGGCATCGTTAGCGATAGCGCCTGAGATATCCGCCGTGGTATCGGTATGCACCAGTACAAACGTTCTGCTCACCGACGCCGTTACGCTTGCCGCTATCTGCATGGTGAGCATGATGAGACGCAACGCATCCCGGATCGTTCCCCCTTCCCACATCCCCTGGATACACTGGTCGGCGACTCTCTTCGTGATCTCGTTTCCCAGCACCACGAAGTTGCTCGCTCTCCCTTTCTGCGTCACCTGCAGCCGGGACTCGACGACCTCGGCGATCGCGTAGCTCCCCTTCGTAGCATAAAGCCTCTTTCTTGAGGTCTTCACCCCCTCCGTCTCGGTCACCTCGCCGACGAGCATCCCGTCCCGCTGCGAGACCTTGGCTTTGTCGTCCCGGACACGGATTGCCACTCCGATAGCGTCCGCCCGCTCCGCGAGGTCTCTGTCGGAGGCGATCGAACCATCGTAGAGTTCGCGTTCCAGCTCCTCGATGAGGGAATCGTCCCCTCCGAATGCGATCTCCCGCATATCCCCTGCCATTACGGCGCCCTGTTTTCCGATGAAGGCAATCACAAGCGTCATACTATGAACCCTCAACCCCCGGCACGGGGCGGGGAGTTGCGCTCATCCCAACTCCTTCGTATCCGTATCAATCTGTCGATGCCCCTTCGGATAGCCGTTTCATGCCTCGCCTGCCGCGGTCTGAAGATCGTCCCCCGGCAAGATGCCGGGCGGACCTCTGCGTGAAAAACATTCACTGATTGCAGCGAGCATATGAATGATATTCACGTGTACATATATACTGGAATTCAAGGACGGCATGATTTCCGGGAATTCTGGATATTATGTTTAAATGTGCATAAAAATGCCTGAAATCGCGGATCGGCTATTTAGATCCATTAAAATCTGATATTTTGGACGAGTATCATTTTTTTGTCAATGGGTAGATTAATATATTAAAATGAGAAACTATTCTCTCATGGCTGAATCCTTCTCGCAAGATATCGGGGTATTCCAGGACGGCCTCACCATCCAGATCCCGATGTTTTACAAACTTATGGCGAGCATGCTCACCGTTGCAGTCATCCCCATCTTCCTGCTCGGGATCGTCTCGGCAGGGGACACCGGGAGTGTCATCGCCACGCTCGGCCTGCAAAACAGCATCATCATCATGACCCTGCTCACGGTTCTCGTGGTCTTCATGTGGAGTTTCTTCCTTGCAAAGAGCATCACGAACCCCATTGAGCAGCTCTCGAAGGCCGCGACCAGTGCAAGCCAGGGCGATCTCACGAACGTCGAGATCACGGTGACGAGCAACGATGAGATCGGCGAACTCGCAGTCGCGTTCAACCGCCTGATCAACTCCTACATGATCCTCGACACCCTTGCCAAGGACGACGCCGAGTAGGGGAAACGGGCGGTGAGGACGCTTGTTTTCGACACATTGGATGCGTTCGGGCAGGATTGTAAATGACGGATAAAATGCCGGAGGGAACGGCCATCGGGGAGATGCAGGCGCCGCTCCGGTGGATCTTCTCCCATACGACCCGTTTTTCCGGGATGGTACGGATCAGGATGCAGGACGGAGAGGGGTTCATGCTGGTGCGGAAGGGCGAGCCTCTCGCCGCACAGTTCATGCACCCGCTGAAGTCCCTGAGCGGGCCGTCGGCATTGAAGTACTTCGGCAGCCAGCCGATCCTCGACTTCGGCCTCTTCCGGTACGAGCCCGGGGAGATGCAGGAGGCTCTCGCCGTATCTGTAGAGATGCAGGCCCTCGTGCAGCCCGGCAATGGCTCTTCCATGACCGGCCGGTCTGCAGAGAATGACAGGCCGGAGGATATCATGGCCGGGGCCGTGGAGAACGACAGGCCGGAGGATATCGTGGCCGAAACCGTGGAGCACGAAGACGCCGTACCCCACGATGCAACGTTCGGGCAGGAACCCGATCAGTTCGGGGCGTTGCTCCGGCATCCCGGGGTGACCGCCATCGCCTGTTTTGCCGAGGGCCTCTGCACCTCATCGTACGGGAAGATCGATGCCGACTATACCGTTGCCGTCGCCGAGGATCTGCTCCGGTGGGTGCTCCGCCTGCAGTCGGCTGTGCCGTCAAACGGGGAATTTGTACAGATGACACTCTTCTACCGCGGTGGAAACATCATCATCGCTCCCTACGGCGATGAACATCTCTGTATCTTTACCCGGCCGGAGGTGCAGTTCGGCCAGGTGCGGCGGATTATCAGGGAGATGCAGGGCGGGGTAGGATCCTATCCTGCACGGATCCCCTGAAATACCCATCCGTTTCGCCGTGTCGTCCTGCCTGATTCGGTAGTGTTTTGCTGTTTTGACGGTGGAATTACCCTTTTATAGTCGATGCCCCATTCACCCGCACCTCATGGTGAGAGACGGATGACGGCAGGAGAGAGCGTGATGGGCGGGGCAGGGGCCCGCCGGTATCGCCCATCTCACGAACAGGTAAAACCCAATCGGCCGCGCGGAAGAGAACGGCGCGCCGGGCGGGGGTATCCCCGGCCTGCAGCGGATGCAAGAGGCGCCCGTTGAGACAGATGATCGGGGGATGACGGTATGACCGGAAAGAAGGGATTGGCAAAACGAGGTCTTGCATCGGCCAACAAAGCGACCCGGCAGCGGGTCGCGAGAATCGGCGGGATGGCGGCGCACACCGAACGGGGGCTTCAGGCTGCAAGTATTGAGACCCGGCAGAGGGTCGCGAGTGCCGGGGGCAGGGCACCGCACACCGAGCGGGGACTTCAGGCCGCCGACGAAGCGACCCGGCAGCGGGTTGCGCGGGCCGGCGGAAGAACCCCGCATGTGAAGCGGGGCGCAGGGGAGGGCCGAAGGAAGGGGGGCCGTAAGGGCAACCGCTCCGGGATCGCCCCGGAGGTCTCCCCATAGGAGGCCCCGGCGTCTCACGTGCTCACGGGGAGAAGAGATCGTCAGCTTCTTTTCCCTGTACCTGCGGGTTCCAGACCGGCGATTGCCGGGGTTTCACCGTCGCCGGGTTTGGAGCGTATGCCGCCCCCGCGGCCTTCAGGAGCGACGGGTAGTACCGGCCGACGTACTCCTTCACCATCCGGCGGGATGAGAACCGGGGGCCGTTGCTCTTGATCGCCTCTTTCATCATCGTTACCCAGCCGTGAGGGATATCGTCGATGGAACGGTCGTAGTAGAGCGGGACGACCTCGTTCTCCAGGAGGTCGTAGATCGCCGCGGCATCGACGCCGTCTCTTGCCTCGCAGTCGGCTGCCGCTTCCCCGAACGCCCATCCGTTTCTGCCGTTGTAGCCTTCAATCCACCACCCGTCCATGATGGAGAGGTTCAGCACCCCGTTGAGCGACGCCTTCATCCCGCTCGTGCCGCTCGCCTCCATCGGGGGCAGGGGGTTGTTCAGCCAGACGTCGACGCCGTGCACCAGGTACCGGGCCACCTGATCGTTGTAGTCCTCGATGAACACAACCCGTCCTCCAAACGCTGGATCCTGCGTGTAGCGGTAGATCTGCCGGAGTACTTCCTTGCCCTCGTTATCGGCCGGGTGCGCCTTGCCGGCGAAGATGATCTGGACGGGGCGCCAGGGGTTGTTCAGGATGCGTTTCAACCGCTCCAGGTCCTCGAAGACGAGGTATGCACGCTTGTAGGTCGAGAACCGCCGGGCAAACCCGATCGTCAGGACGGAGGGGTCGAGGAACGCGCCTTCGATTGCTGAGTTCGGCACCCCGCCGGGGCGCGTCGTCCATCGGAGCCGTTCGCGTTCACGGAGCCGGTTGATCAGTTTCGCCTTCAGCCAGAGATGCAGTTGCCAGAGTTCGGCGTCCGGTATCTCGTCGATGAGTTCCCAGATCGCCGGATCGTCGTGCTCCGGGAGCCAGTCAGGAGAGATCGGCCCGATATGCCGGTCGTAGAGAGCCTTCATCCGGGGGTTCAGCCAGGTCGGCACGTGGACGCCGTTCGTGACGTAGTCGATGGGCGCCGCCGCTTCCGCGGCCCCGGGCCAGAGGCACCTCCACATGTCGGAGGCGACGGCCCCGTTTGCGCGCGAGACGCCGTTATGGTGCGCCGACGCACGCAGGGCGAACGCAGTCATGTTGAACCCCGAGGCGGGGCTTTCCGGGTGGACGCCGAGTTGCAGGAACCTCGTCCGGTCGATGCCGAGCGCCGCGTAGTAGGGCGCGAAGTAGCGGTCGATGAGGTCGACGGAGAAGACGTCGTGGCCTGCAGGGACGGGCGTATGCGTGGTGAAGACGGAGGTCGCCCGCACCTCGCGGAGCGCCTCCTCAAACTCCATCCCCCGGTCGACCCGCTCGCGGATCCGTTCGAGCAGCGCGAACGCCGGGTGGCCTTCGTTCAGGTGCACCGCCGCGTACTCGATACCGAGGGCGTGGAGCACCTTCCGCCCGCCGATGCCGAGGACGATCTCCTGCCGGAGCCGCTGCTCCCGATCGCCGGCATACAGCCGGGACGATATGCCACGGTTTTTGGGGTCGTTACAGGGGATATCCGTATCGAGGAGATAGAGCGGGATCCTGCCGACCTGCACCTTCCGGACGGCGACGTAGATGGGCGGGTCGATGTGGGGAACCCGGACCAACAGGTCTTCGCCGTCGGCATCGAGCACGGGGGTTACGGGCGCCGCATCGCGGTCGAAGGGCTCGGTGACGTCCTCCTGCCAGCCGTCGTGGTTGACCTGCTGGTGCAGGTAGCCCTGCGAGTAGAGGAACCCCACGGCGACCATCGGGAATCCGAGGTCGCTTGCCTCTTTCAGGTGGTCTCCGGCGAGGAACCCGAGCCCCCCCGCGTAGATGGGAAGCGAGTGGTGGAGCCCGTACTCCGCCGAGAAGTAGGCGACGGGGAGCGGGGGCCGGTCGCCGTACTCTTCAGCGAACCAGGTTCCGGCGGCGCTCATGTACTTCCTGAACCGGTGCATGACGATATCGTAGCGGTGGCAGTAGGCGGGATCCTCCGCCGCCCGGTTCAGGAACTCGACCGGGATCTCGGATAGCATACGAACCGGGTTGTGGACGCTTGCTTTCCAGGCCTGGTTGTTCAGTTGCTTGAAGAGTGTCCGGGCTTCCGCGTTCCAGCTCCACCAGAGGTTGTATGCGAGGTCGACCAGCCCGGAGAGCCGCTCCGGGACATGATCGAATTGATTGGGTATGGAGTATTCCATGAATCCTGTCCCCTTTTGGTTGGAGTACTCTCCCTGTTTATTATTATATATGTTTCCATATTTCATCAAAATGGTGAGAAAATAAAAAATAAAAGTTAATATGCTGCTTGTTGAGGGGTGTCAGGGTCTGGACGGGTGCCGTGGTGAATGGTGTGGCGGGGGTCTGTAGGACGCTCTGAAAGGAAGAGAAGGAGGTCTGGGGTGCAAGGTGCTCGCCACTTCCTGGTGTGATCCTGCCTCAGGGCGGTCTGGCGACGATGTAGGGTGGGTTTAACTCCCCTGTTGATTGCTTCGCTCTTATCTGTTGCAGAGGTCATCCCGAAAAAATCCTGAACGTTCTGCATCCCCTGATCGGAACACTCAACTCCGAGGTTTCTCCCATCTGTTCTATATCCCGAGCAAGGGGGGGTGAAACGGCTTCCCATCGGGTATCGCCACTTGGGTGAGGGATCGGGGAGGTGCGACCGAAGGGAGCTTGAGCACCGTCAGGTGCGAAGTGCGAGTGTAGCGAGCATGAGAAGCCATCAGGCTTCGAAGGGGTGTCCCCCTCCCGGCAAAGAGGTTTTGGGACAACTTCGCGTATAGTGTGCACGGATTTCCGCTGGATATCGCCGCTCGGGGTGGGGCTGACGGGGAGGGGGGCGCAGCCCCCTCCCCTGTCTCAACCGCAGAAGGCCCTACCTGTGACCCCCACCGCCCGCGCTTCGCGCTCCTCCCGCCCCCATGGGGGCGGGCAGTGCGTGGCGATAGGTGACTGACCGAAGGTACCCAGCCTCGCAATCCCGCGCGTCAGGCTCTGTCATCGTTTTCTGGCTGGTGCGTCTATCTGCGCTCGAAATTTATCTTTCGAACCCCAACGCCCCTTCATCCCCTCCCGTAGATCCCCGTCACCTCGGCGAACTCCCGCATGCCCTCTTCTCCCGCCTGATCCGGCCGGAGCCGCCACTCCCAGTTCCCCTCCCTCGTGCCCGGCCGGTTCATCCGCGCCTCCTCCCCGAGACCGAGGACGTCCTGCATCGGGACGATGACGGTATCGGCAGGGGAGAGCATCGCGAGACGGATGAGGATCCGGTGTATCTCATCGCCGCTCACCGGCCCTCCGATGTAGCGGAAGAGGAGATTCTTCTGCTCCTCGGAGGTCTCGCGCTCGAACCATCCGCGGACGGTGTTGTTGTCGTGCGTCCCCGTGTAGGCGACGGAACCTTCCGTGATGTTATGAGGCGCATGGGGGTTGTGCGCGACGTCGCCGGCAAAGCCGAAGGTCAGGATCTTCATCCCCGGGAACCCGAAGTACGCCATCATCTCGTGGACGTCGGGAGTGATGTGGCCGAGGTCTTCGGCGATGATGGGAAGGCACGGCCTGCTCCGTGCAAGCAGGGTGAAGAGATCCCTTCCGGGCGCGTCGACCCAGCGCCCGTTCCGTGCGGTCTCTTCCCCGGCCGGCACCTCCCAGAACTGCACGAACCCCCGGAAATGGTCGAGGCGCAGCCGGTCGACGAGAGTGAGGGTGCGATCGATCCGGCTCTCCCACCACCCGAATCCCCGCTCCCGGTGCGCATCCCAGTTGTAGACCGGGTTCCCCCAGAGCTGCCCGGCATCGCTGAACATATCCGGCGGCACGCCCGCGACGGCGGTCGGTTTCTTCTGCTCGTCGAGCTTGAAGAGCCCGGGGTTTGCCCAGAGGTCGACGCTGTCGTAGGTGAGGTATATGGGGATATCCCCGATGATCTGGAGGTGGCGCATGCGGCAATGGTTCTTGAGCGTCTCCCACTGGCGGTCGAAGACGTACTGGAGGAACTTCTCCCGGAAGATCCGGTCGGCAAGTTCCGCGCCGTGTTTCCGCAGCGCCTCCTCGTGCCGGTCCCGGATCCCGGCCGGCCAGTCGCCCCAGACCCTCCCGGAGAACCGCTCCCTGAGAGCCATGAAGATAGCATAGTCGTTGAGCCACGACGTGTTGTCGGCCGCGAAATCCTCGTAGCGAAAATCCGAGCCGCGCTCCTTGAACCGTTCGAACGCCGTATCGAAGAGACCGTTTTTGTAGTCGAGAACCGCACGGTAGTCGACCCGGTCCACAGGAAAGTCGGGCGGGTCTGCGATATCCTCGGGGGCGAGGAAGCCGTCCGCGACCATCTGCTCGGGGCTGATGATCCAGGTGTTTCCGGCGAACGCCGAGGTGCTCTGGTAAGGCGAGTTGGCGAACTCCGGGCACGTCGGGTTGAGCGGGAGGATCTGCCAGTAGCGCTGCCCGGCACTGCTGAGGAGATCCGCGAACCGGTACGCCGCGGGCCCGAGATCGCCGATCCCGTACGGCGACGGGAGCGACGTTATGTGCAGGAGAACCCCGCTGCTCCGCTTGTTCATACCCGGATCACGCTCACGTCACCCGCACGCCGAGGCATGCCGCCGCTCTCCTGAAGGCCTCCGCCCATCGTTCTGCACCCCCGTCACCCCTGCCGGCGCGCTCCCGCACCTCCGCATAGTGCCCGCGCATCCCGACGCAGATGTTCTGGCTCTCCCATAGAGCGAGCGGCAATGGAAATACCTTTGCACACCCGACGATGCGGGAGACCTCTTCGAGCGGGGCAGGATCGTTCGGTCGGGCCGATGCCGCCCGGAGAGCAAGCGTGATCCGCCTGCTCGCCGCCTCTCCGAGGGCCGCGAGATCGGGTTCGATGCTCTCTCCCCGCACCTCCTCCGCGAGCACGTAAAACCGCTCCGGGTCGGTGCATCCCTCTTCGAGCATCGCGAACAGCCATTCGGCGCGGGCGTGCGCCAGGAGACGGGCGACTGCCCCTGGTAAGGGGATCGCGAGGTCGTCAAGCGTCCCGATCAGCGCCGCCGAATCACGATAGACCCGGGAGACTGCGTCCCCGATACCGGGCGCGATCTCGCGGGCGATCGTCCACCGCTCCTCGTCGGAGAGGTCGGGCGCGGTGTAGACCCGGGAGAAGGTTCCGGCTATCGCTCCGGCCGGATCGGAACCCTCCCATACCGTCCTGAACGTCTCGCCGCCCCCGGGTTCGCGCACGCCGATGACGACCCGGTCAAGCCCGTCGAAGCACGCGGCCGCATCGAAGAGCGCCTCTTCCCCCGTCGCCCGCGACCGCACCCGGACGGTCCCGAGAAGACGTCGTTCTTCCGCGTTCAAGCGGTACGGCCAGTCTCCATGAACGGCGTACATCCCCGACGCGGCCGCGGGATGCTCGAGGCCGAAGAGCGCGTAGAGAGCGGCCCCGGCCGCGATCCGGGAGAGATCGACCGCCGCCGTTCGGACGAGGGCCTCGTAGACCTCCGCGCCGGTCGCGTACCGCGGATCGTTCACCGGAGCACGGCGGAGGATCTCGACGAACGCCGCCTCGATGTCGAGGTCGAGAACCTGCCGGGCAAGATCCATAGCCCGTTTCGCGTGACGCATCACCTGAACGCTCCCCGGTTCCGTGATGTCGTCGAAGAACCAGCCGCAGCTCGTCTGCATCAGCATCGCCTGCCGTTCCAGCTCAAGGAGGGAGAGCACCCGCCGCCGCCCTTCGGCATCGATGCCGCCGGGCGCGTGCCGGGAGAAGAACGCCGCCACGCTCTCATCCGACCACCGGCCGAGGACGAGATCGGCGGCGGCGTCGCGGACACCGGCCGCGAGCGCCTCCTCCGTCCGAGGAGCGAGAGCGTCCCTGACCATGACGATCGCCTCCCGGAGCGGGCACCGCCACGCCTGCGACCACCCGGGCTCTCTCCCGGTACGGCACCCGCACTCCCCCCGCCACCGCTCGACGCCGTGGGCACAGCTCCACGACGTCCCTTCACGAACCAGTGCCTCGTGCGTGGGCGGATGGCCGTCGAGGTACTCGCCGTAGACCGTGAGGCGAACGTCGCTCTGCGCCTCGATGACGCGGAGACAGCGGGCGAGCGCCATCTCCCCGAACGTGCGGTGATGGCCGTAGGTCTCTGCATCGGTTGCGATATGCACGAGTTCCGGGCGGCCTCTCTCCCAGGAGAATGCACCCAGCAACCGGTCGGCGAACCGCCGCCCGTCGGAGAGCAGGTCGCCGAACGCGACGTCCCGGGCGATTGTCCCGTTGTAGAAGAAGACCGTGATGCTCCGCCCGGACGGGAGGCGGCAGAGGTAGGGCATCCTCGTCTCGACCCGCCCGCCGGAGACGTCCGTCCAGCCCTCCTCCCCGATCACCCGCACGCCTGCGGCCTGGTGAGGGGCGAGGATGGTGTACCGGATTCCTGCTGCCGCCATCAGGTCCAGGGACTCGATATCGACCGCTGTCTCCGAAAGCCAAATCCCTTCGGGTTCCCGGCCAAATCGTGCCGTGAAATCGCGCACACCCCAGGCGACCTGGGCCCGTTTGTCCCGCCGGGTCGCAAGCGGCATGATGGCATGGCTGTAGCAGCAGGCGATCGCAGAGCCATGGCCACCGTAGCGCTCCCGGCTCGCGCGGTCGGCATCAAGGATCGCGCCGTAGATATCCGGACGGTGGCGCTCGAGCCAGGAAAAGAGCGTCGGTGCGGCCGTGAAACTGATCCGGGAACAGGTGTTCACGAGTTCCTCGATCAGCCCGTCGTCATCGAGGATGCGTGCGGCGGTGTTCGGGGCGTAGCACTCCGCGGTCACCCGCTCGTTCCAGTCGTGGTACGGGGCGGCGGAACGCTGCACCCCGACCTCCCCGAGCCAGGGGTTCTCGCGCGGGGGCTGGTAGAAGTGACCGTGGATGCAGACGGCATGTTTCACCACTCACGCCCCCTCGGGACAGAATATCACCGCCCCGAGCGGGGGCAGGGTAAGCGGGAGCGAACACGGCCGGCCGTGAACCGGAACCCGTTCCGCCTTCACCCCACCGAGGTTCCCGACGCCGCTCCCGCCGTACTCGACCGCATCGCTGTTGAGCACCTCCTTCCAGAACCCGCCGAACGGGACGCCGACCCGGTAGTCGTAGCGCGGCACCGGGGTGAAGTTGCAGGCGACCAGGACGACGTCGTCGGCCGACCGCCCTCGCCGCAGGTAGGCGACGATGCTCTTCTCGACGTCCGAGAAGTCGACCCACTCGAACCCAGCCGGATCGGCGTCCCGCTCGTGGAGCGCGGGCTCCCGCCGGTAGAGGCGGTTTAAGTCGGCGACCCACCGGAGGATCCCCTGGTGCGGGGCGTACTCCAGGAGGCGCCACTCAAGTCCGGTCTCGTGGCCCCATTCCGACCACTGCCCGAACTCCCCGCCCATGAAGAGGAGTTTCTTTCCAGGGTGCGTGAACATGTACCCGAAGAGCAGACGGAGGTTCGCCCGTTTACGCCACTCGTCGCCGGGCATCTTCCCGATGAGCGAACTTTTCTCGTGAACGACCTCGTCGTGCGAGAGGGGGAGGACGTAACGCTCGGAGAACGCGTACCATATGCTGAACGTCAGGAGATCGGGGCGGTACTTCCTAAAGACCGGGTCGAGCGTGAAGTAATCCAGCGTATCGTGCATCCAGCCCATGTTCCACTTCAGGTCGAACCCGAGCCCCCCGGTCGCGGTCGGGGCGGTCACCCCCGGCCAGGCGGTCGCCTCCTCGGCGATGACGAGGACGTCGGGGAAGTTTGCGTGGACGGTCTCGTTCACCTTCCGGAGGAACGCCATCGACTCGAGGTCCTCCCGCCCGCCGTAGGCGTTCGGCGTCCACCCACCGGCGCTCCGGGCGTAGTCGAGGTAGAGCATCGACGAGACCGCATCCACCCGGAGGCCGTCCGCGTGGTAGCGGTCGAGCCAGAAGACGGCGCTGCTCGTGAGGAACGACCGGACCTCGTTCCTCGCGAGATTGAAGACGTAACTCTTCCACTCCGGGTGGTAGCGCCGGCCGGGGAGGGCGTGCTCGTAGAGGTAGGTGCCGTCGAAGTAAGAGAGGCCGTAGCCGTCGGAAGGGAAGTGGGACGGCACCCAGTCGAGGATCACCCCGATTCCACGCAGGTGAAGGTGCTCGACGAGGTGCATGAACTCCTGCGGGGTGCCGTATCTGCTCGTGGGGGCGAAGTAGCCGAGCGTCTGGTATCCCCAGGAGGCATAGAGCGGGTGCTCCATGATCGGGAGGAACTCGACGTGCGTGAACCCCGCCTCGAGCAGGTAGTCGGCGAGTTCGGTTGCAATCTTCTGGTAGTTCATGCACCGTCTCTCCCCTTCCGGCATCCGCCACGAACCGAGATGGACCTCGTAGACCGATATCGGGGCGTCCGGTGTGTTCACCTCCTCCCGGCAGCGCATCCACGCCCGGTCTCGCCAGGCGTAGGAGAGATCCCAGACGACGGACGCGGTCTTCGGCGGAACCTCCCAGAAACGGGCGAACGGATCGCCCTTCTCCACGCGGTAATCGTGGTACCTGCTCCTGATGTGGTACTTGTAGAGCGCCCCCTGGCCGAGTTCCGGGATAAACCCCTCCCAGATGCCGGAGTCGTCGCCCCGCGCCGCGAGCGAGTCTTCTCCCGCCTTCCACCCGTTGAAGTCCCCGATGACCGAGACCTCCGCGGCGTTCGGCGCCCAGACCGAAAAGTACGTCCCCTGTGTGCCGCCGGAGACGGCGAGGTGCGCCCCCATCTTATCGTACAGGTGTGCGTGGTTCCCCTGCCGGAAGAGGTAGACATCGTAGTCGGTGATGAGGCTCCCGGTCTTCGTGATATCGGGCAACGCCTGCTGCACGCTCTCACCCATCCCAGGTATCGTCATCGCGGCCCTCCCGGGGGATGTCCCTGTAGACGCCGAGCATCCGTTCGCTGACGACGCTCCACCTGAACCTCTCCATCACTTTCCTCCGCCCGGCTTTCCCGAGTCTCTGCATGGAGGCCGGGTCGTCGATGAGGTGGCAGATCCCCCAGGCGATCGAGTCCGGCCGGACGGGAACTTTGATACCGTTCCTGAAGTTATCGATGTTCTCGGCGAGCCCCCCGACATCGGTCGCGACGACACAGCGCTCCGCGCTCCAGGCCTCCGTGAGGACGAGCCCGAAGGGTTCGTTCCTGCTTGGTATGACGACGAGGTCGCAGGCGTTCAGGAGCCGGATATGCTCCTCATCGGAGACGTAGCCGAGGAACTGCACGGGAAGACCGTGCGCCATTCCCTCCAGGTAACCGCGCATATCCCCGGTGCCGGCGAAGAGGAACTGCACGTCCCAGCGTTTGGCCAGGATATCGGGTATGGCCTGCATCAAGAGATCGGGCCCCTTCTGGTAGGTGAGGCGTCCGACGAAGAGGACGACGGGCGCGAGCGGGTGGATACCGTAGTGCTTCTTCACCTCGCCCGGGTCGACCCTGGTGCGGTAGGCAGAAGGGTCGATCCCGTTCGGAATGACGGTGATCTTCCATCCCGGGACGTTATAGAGCCACATCACCTCGGTCTTCGTCGAGTTCGAGACGGTCGTGACCGCCTTTGCGATGTAGCCCCCATACCACTCTTTGCCCGATATCTCCTGAAACTCCCACCAGCCCCCGAAGTTCCCCCCGTGCCGCCCATACTCGGTCGAGTGGTAGGAGAGGACGGTGTTTCGGTCACGGAGGGCGTGCAGCGCCTCCACGACATGCCAGTCGTGGAAGTGGAGGATGTCGAAAGCCGGGGTGTCGCAGGCACGGAAGGCATCCACGAGCATGTTGCTCATGGTCCTGCAGTACTCGACGATGTTGTCGCCATAGGGAAGGCAGTAGTGGTAGTGGACGTTATTGATCGCCGCGTCGTCTCCCTCTCCCCGCGTGAAGAAATGGACCTCGTGCCCCTTCTGTGCGAGGCGTTCGGCGAGGTGGGTCGCTGCCGGCGCAAGGCCGCCCACCTTGAACGTGGCATTGAGCGACTCCCAGCAGAAGAAGGCTATCTTAAACGATTCCATAGCCTTTCAATCCTCTTCTGGATCATCGTTCGGAGTCTCGTGCGGTCGGAGATACCCCAGATCTTCTGCGCCAGTTGCGTATCACCGATGACCTGGGCGATCCAGCGGTTGAAGTCCTCCCGCTCCACGTGGTACCGGATGACATCGTCCGGGGCAAACTCGAGCATATTTGCAAGTTCCTGGAGACTGTGGGCGGCGTACCCGGCCGGCCGGTCATAGGACGAGAAGTAGAACGCCTTATCCGGGGGGACGCAGCGGAGCGAGAGAGCGGCCTTGGGCGACCGGGCGATGGTTGCAGACCGCTCTTCGAAGTCGGAGAGCACCCGCATAAAGGAGGCGAAGTGGTCGTGGGCCGCCTGGTGGCTGACGGCGTGGAGCGGTCTTCCGCACGAGGCCGAGCGCATGGCCATCCTGCGGAGATGGTCGGTATCGAGAAGGCAGCGCCAGATGTTCCTGTCCGCGACCAGGATGCCGGCCTCCTCGAGCGCCTGGAGCGCGGACTGTTGCAGGATGGTCATCTGCAGGTTCTTCGGTTCGGCTGTCTCCCCGATCTCCCCGTGCGCCGGAAATGCTGCTGCCACTGAGGGGTGTACGGTCTCTATCCCCTCCCCGGCAAGGGCGGACGGGAGCGCCTGCAGAAACTCGAGGATGCCCGTCTCGGCCCCGATGGCATCCCCGAAGACACGGTAGTCGAGGAAGAGCGTGACGCAGTCGCCGGGGGATACGGAGAGCCACTCCGCGTACCGGTCGGCCATGAGCGGCCATTTGTCCCACCCGCGCCAGGGAAACCGGACGGCGATGTCGTCGGCGAGATCGCAGTGGGTGACGATGACGGGAAGATCGCGGTAGGTGTATGTGTAGTTCGGGTCTCTATCGAGAGCGGGCCCCTCGCTCCCCTCGATGGCGGCCGCCCGGATTCCGGCATTCTTGAGCACCTTCGCGGTGGCGGGGGTGATGGGGTAGTCGGTATGCGCGAACGTGGTCGGCGAAACAGAGAAGAGTTCCTTCATCAGGTCGCGGTGCATGAGGAGTTCGGCCTCGAACTCAGCGAGATCGGCGAACTGTCCGGCGACGCTGTGATAGTAGGTCTGGGCGAGGAGTTCGACGTTAGGGTGGGTGGCTGCGCGGGAGAGGAGGTCGAGCGTCTTCGGGTACCACTCCTCGAGGTGCTCCACGACTGCCCCGGAGATGCTGAGGGCGCAGGTAAGCCCGCCGTCGAGCAGATCGAGGAGGATCTCCGTTGCCGGCTGAAAAGAACAGTCGATGACGTCTCCCAGGTCATCCTTCATACCCGGGTTAAAGTACCTGTCTTTCGCATCTTTCGTTCTCTTTACCGTATCTGGCCGAAATCCGGGATTGAGGTAACAGGGATAGTGGATATCGAATCCCAGACAGACCTTTGGTGAATTTGACCCCTCGCCTGTCATCGGGGGTAGATGTCCGTTTCCGTATATAAATGTCGTCGGTTCCGCGGCCATGTCGATCCTTTCCCTCTCTCCCGGCTCCGGTACACCAACGGCGTGCGGGTGCTCTTCCGGCAACCGATCGAAAGAGCCCCGTCCCGTCATCTTCCGGATGGCTCAAATCCAGGGACGATCCATCGCATAGTGAGGAAGAACGTGAGCGGCGATGGATTTCTTGTGAGGACGATGAACCGGCGTGAGGTCGAGACCGCCGTCGACTGGGCGGCGGAGGAGGGGTGGAACCCGGGGATTCACGACGCGGAGCCCTTCTACGCCGCCGATCCCGGGGGGTTCTTCGTCGGGGAACTCGACGGCGAGCCGATAGGCTCCGTTTCGGTCGTCAACTACGGCGGGACGTTTGCCTTTGCCGGACTGTACGTCCTGAAACCCGAGTACCGGAACCGGGGCTACGGGAGCAGGCTTTTTGCCGCAGGCATGGCCCATGCCGGTGACCGGAACGTCGGGGGCGACGGCGTCGTCGCGATGCAGGAGAAGTACCGCACGCGATCCGGGTTTAAGCCTTCATACCGTAACATCAGGTTCGAGGGCACCGGCGGCGGGAGCGTTCCCGAAGGCACGGTCGACCTCGCGGAGGTGCCGTTCCAGCGCCTCTGCGCATACGATGCCCGGCACTTCCCGGCGCCGCGCCCCGCGTTCCTGAAATCCTGGATCCGGCAGGAGGGAACGCTGGGCCGTGCCGTTCTCGCGGACGACGGCGATGTCAGGGGATACGGCGTCATCCGGCGGTGCCGGAGCGGCTATAAGATCGGGCCGCTCTTTGCGGAGACGCCGGGGATCGCGGAGGAGATCCTCCTTTCGCTCTCTTCGCAGGCAGCGGGCGAACAGGTCTATCTGGATACGCCGGAACCGAACGCCGCCGCCGTGGCGCTCGCCCGCCGGCACGGGATGGTTCCGGTCTTCGAGACGGGGCGGATCTACACGAAGGCGATCCCCGACCTCCCCATTCGCGAGATCTTCGGCGTAACGTCGTTCGAGCTCGGGTGACCCGGCCAAAAGATTCTAAAACGACCTCTCCCGATCACCCTCCGGGAAGTGTGGCTGCATGGACTACCTGGAGGAGTTTCCCGTTCTTGTCATCGACGACGAACTGCACTCGGATACCGCAGAAGGACGGGCGTCGCGGGAGATCGTGAAAGAGCTGAAACGCGAGAACTTCCCCGTCATCGAGGCGCTGACCGCCCGCGACGGGGTTCACGCATTCCTCTCGCACCCCCACGCGAGTTGCATCGTCATCGACTGGGAACTCTCCTCCGAGGCCGCGGACGGCACGCTCACCGCGCGAGACCTCATCACCCTCATCCGGGAGAGGAATCCGAAGATCCCGATATTCCTGAACACCGAGAAACTGGCGATCTCCGCGATACCCCTCTCCGTCATATCCCGGATCGACGGCTACATCTGGAAACTCGAGGATACTCCCGGCTTCATCGCCGGCCACATCAAGCGGGCGGCAACGAACTACCTCGCCGACGTCCTTCCACCGTTCTTCCGGGGGCTGATGGACTACGTCGAGGAGTACCGCTACTCCTGGCACACGCCGGGGCACATGGGCGGCGTCGCATTCCTCAAGAACGCCGCAGGCCGGATCTTCTACAACTTCTTCGGGGAGAACGCTCTCCGGGCAGACCTCTCGGCCTCGGTGCAGGAACTCGGTTCGCTTCTCGAGCATTCCGGCGTCGTCGGGGAGGCGGAGCGGAAGGCCGCGGAGGTCTTCGGGGCCGACCGCACCTACTTCGTCACCGGCGGCACGTCGGCCGCGAACAAGATCGTCTGGCTTTCGACCGTCACCAGCGGCGATGTCGTCCTCGTGGACCGGAACTGCCATGCGTCGGTGATGCACGCGATCGTCATGACCGGCGCCGTCCCGATCTACCTCATCCCGGCCCGGAACGAGTACGGGATCATCGGCCCCATCCGGAGCAGCGAGTTCCTTCCTGCAGTCGTCGCGGAGAAGATCAGGAACTGCCCCCTCATCGACGACCCTGCGTCGCAGACGGTCAGGATGGCCGTGGTCACGAACTCCACCTACGACGGGATCTGCTACAGCGCGGAGAGGATCGAGGAGCAGCTCCAGGACACCGTCCCGTACATCCACTTCGACGAGGCGTGGTCGGGCTACGCCCGGTTCCACCCCCTCTACGCCGGGAGGTTCGGGATGCACGAGACGGACGCGGTCGGCCCGACGGTCTTTGCCACCCAGTCGACCCACAAGGTTCTCGCGGCATTCTCGCAGGGCTCGATGCTCCACGTCAGGCAGGGCCGGGGGAACGTCGACCACCCACGGTTCAACGAGGCGTTCATGATGCTCACCTCGACCTCCCCCCAGTACACCATCATCGCGTCGCTCGACGTCGCCGCCAGGATGATGGCCGGGCACTCGGGGAGGTTCCTCGTCGAAGAGGCGATCGAGGAGGCGATCGTCTTTCGAAAGAAGATGGTGACGGTGGCCGAAGAGATCCGGGCAGGGAGCCGGGCCGGGGAGGACTACTGGTGGTTCACCGTCTGGCAGCCCGACTGCATCATGGACGAGGAGACGGAGAGGCCGCTTGGTGAGGCGGACGCTGCGCTCCTCCGGGAGCACGCCGGCTGCTGGCTCTTAAACCCCCACGATACGTGGCACGGCTTTCCGGGCATCGAGGAGGGGTACGCCATGCTCGACCCGATCAAGGTGACGATCCTCACCCCGGGGATCGGGCCGGGCGGGAGGATGGAGGAGCGGGGAATACCGGCGGCCGTCGTCACGAAGTATCTCCGGGAGAACGGGATCGTCGTCGAGAAGACCGGGTACTACTCGTTCCTGGTTCTCTTCACGCTCGGGATCACCAAGGGCAAGTCCGGGACGCTGCTTGCGGAGCTCTTCCGGTTCAAGGCGCTTTACGACGGTAACAGCCCGCTCGAGGAGGTCTTCCCCGATCTCGTGCGGGAGCACCCGGCCCGGTACGCGGGCCGCGGCCTTGCCGACCTCTGCCGGGAGATGCACGGCTACCTCCGGGACGAGTCGATCGCCGGCACGCTCAGGAGCGTCTACGCAATGCTGCCTGAACCGGCGATGACGCCGGCGGAGGCCTACCGCCGCCTGGTGCGCGGCAAGGTGACGCCGGTGCCCGCGAACGACCTCGAGGGGAGGACGGTCGCGGTGATGGTCGTTCCCTACCCGCCCGGTATTCCCGTCATCATGCCGGGGGAGCGGTGCGGGGCGGCCACGCGGGCGATCGTCGATTATCTCACGGCGTCGCAGGAGTTCGACACCCTCTTCCCCGGGTTCGAGAACGAGGTGCACGGGGTGGACGTCGTGACGAGGGAGGGGCGCCGGGTCTACTACGTCTACTGTGTCAGGGAGTGATGGGGCCGGATGCTGCAGGACTGTTCTCAAAAGAGTGTATGCAGGGCGGGTACACCCTGATCGATCTCCCGCCGGAGCCGTGGAAGAGCCTTACTCTCCCTTCAGCATCGCGTCGATCGCCGCGGCCGCCTTCTTCGCCGAGCCCATCGCTTCGATCACCGTCGCGGCGCCGGTGGCGATGTCCCCGCCGGCGTAAACATGGGGGATCGAGGTCCGGCCGTTCTCGTCGACGACAACGTTGCCCTTCCGCCCGCGCTCGAGCCCCGGGATCAGGGAGACGAGGAGCGGGTTCGGGCTCGTGCCGATCGCCTGAACCACCATGTCCACGTCGAGGATGAACTCGCTCCCCTCGGTTGGCTTCGGCGACCGGCGGCCGCTCGCGTCCATGCCGCAGAGGGACATCTTCACGCACTCGATACCGGTGACGCACTGCTCGCCGAGGATCCGGGTCGGGTTCGTGCAGGTGAGGAACTCGATCCCTTCCTCCTGTGCGTGCAGAACCTCGGCCCTCCGTGCCGGCATCTCCTCCTCGCCGCGCCGGTAGACGAGCGAGACCTTCGCCCCCAGGCGGCGTGCCACCCGGGCGGAGTCCATCGCGACGTTTCCGCCGCCGATCACCGCGACGCGGGCTCCGTGCATGACCGGCGTGTCGAACTCGGGGAACGCCTCGGCGTGCATCAGGTTCACCCTTGTGAGGAACTCGTTTGCCGAGTAGACACCGCTCAAGTTCTCGCCGGGGATGCACATGAACGCGGGGAGCCCCGCCCCGGTCGCGAGGAAGACCGCATCGTAAGCGAGGAGCTCGTCGACGCTGACGCTCCGGCCCACGAGGTGGTTCTTCTTCAGCCGGGCGCCGAGGGCGAGAACCTGGTCGATCTCTGCCCTGACGACGTCTTTCGGGAGCCGGAATGCGGGGATGCCGTAGGTCAGGACGCCGCCGGCCTCGTGGAGCGATTCATAGATCGTGACAGCATGACCGGCACGGGCGAGCTCGGCCGCGGCCGTCAGCCCTGCGGGACCGGAGCCCACGATCGCCACGCGCTTCCCGGTCGGCTTCGCCACGTCGGGGAGGGTGGGGTCGTTCGCCCGCTCCCAGTCGGCCACGAACCGCTCGATTGCGCCGATCCGGATCGGGGTCTCCTTGTTGCCGAGGATGCAGACACCCTCGCACTGGGTCTCCTGCGGGCAGACACGCCCGCAGATGGCGGGGAGCATGTTCTGCTCCTTGAGCGCCCGTGCGGCCGCGGGGAAGTCCCCCTCCGCGACGTGCCCGATGAAGGCGGGGATGTCGATGCAGACGGGACAGCCCCTGACGCAGAGCGGTTTCTTGCACTGCAGGCAGCGTTCCGCCTCGGCGACGGCCTCGGCGGGGGAGAGGCCGCCGTCGACTTCCTTGAAGTCCTTAACCCGGACGTCGGCCGGCCGATCACTCATGGTGGTGGCCTCCTTCGCCGCACCGGCACCGGTGCTCCGCGAACCGCTCGAGCGAGGCCTTCTCCTGCCCGGTGTAGATCCGCTGCCGCTGCATCAGTTCGGCGAAGTCGACCTGGTGGGCGTCGAACTCGGGGCCGTCGACGCAGGCGAACTTCGTCTCCCCGCCGACGGTCACCCGGCAGGAGCCGCACATCCCCGTCCCGTCGACCATGATCGGGTTGAGGCTGACGTAGGTCTTGACGCCGTAAGGCGCCGTCGCGCCGGAGGTGACCTTCATCATGATGGCGGGGCCGATGATCCAGACCCGGTCGATCTTCCTCTCTTCGAGCAGTTTCTTCAGGACGTCGGCTGCAAACCCGTGGATGCCCTTGCTCCCGTCGTCGGTCGTGATGAAGAGCTCGTCGCAGATCTCCTCCATCTCGTCTTCGAGGATGAGGAGATCGGCGTTCCTCGCCCCAATGATCCCGATGACGTGGTTGCCGGCTTCTCTCAGTTCCTTTGCGATGAGGGGAGTGCTCGCGATCCCGACACCGCCGCCGATGACGCAGCAGGTGCCGTAGTTGCCGATCTCGCTCGGTTTGCCGAGCGGCCCCACGACGTCGCTGATGCTGTCGCCCGCGCCGAGGGTCGCAAGTTCCTCGGTCGTCTTGCCGACGGTCATGAAGATCACCCGGACGGTGTCCCCTTTGACCGCGGAGATGGTGAGCGGTATCCGCTCGCCCGCTTCGTGCAGGCGCAGAATGACAAACTGGCCCGCCCGCGCGTGCTCGGCCACCTGCGGCGCCCGTATCCAGTATTCGTAAACCCGGTCGGCGAGTTTCGTCGCCAATTCTATCTTATACAACCGCTTCACTCCTGATGATGTTGGTCGTCGTAACGTCGAAATGCATCTAACGCTTCGTACATATTGTGGCTCCAGCCTCTTTACTGCAGCTGCTCGACCTTGAACGTACTCCATGACCGATCGGAGCAAGTATGGGTATGGAGCAAAAAGCCGAAGAATTATCCACTTATCCGTCACAGGGATAGGTATGCGGAGCCAGGTAATCTGGGGGATTGCCCTGACCGCCATCGGCGCGGCGATCGCGATCGTCGCGGTCCTGGGGATCCCGTTCCTCCTCATCTACAGCATCCCGCTCATCGTGATCGGTCTCGCGCTGATCATCTGGCGGGGGCGCGAGGAGATCATCGAAACAATCAGGGAGTGAACAGATGATAGTGACGACGACAGAAGAGGTTCCGGGCTACGCCGTGGGAGAGGTTCTCGGCGTGGTCTCCGGCAACACGGTACGATCGAAGAACGTAGGAAGAGACGTCATGGCCGGGCTAAAGAGCCTGGTCGGCGGGGAGCTCGAGGAGTATACCGCCATGCTCTCCGATGCCCGAACCGAGGCGTACAACCGGATGGTCAACGCCGCGCGCGACCTCGGCGCCGATGCGGTGGTGAACGTCCGGTTCGCGACGTCCCAGACGATGGCGGCGGCGGCGGAACTCCTGGCCTACGGGACGGCGGTGAAGCTCGTCCCGAGGAAGTAAGGGATTTTTGGGGTTTTTGGCGGCGGGGGAGACTGTCGTTCTTTTTTGTTTGGGATTTGCAATACGGATTTGAGGCCGCGGGTTTCGGAAAGGCGCATGACTTCTTAGTAGGTGTAACTACCTTTGCGGCAAGGAGAACCGGAGATGAAGTGACCGTGGGGCATTGTGTAGACCCATACACGGATTTCCACTGGACTACGCATCTTCGGTCGGTCGCTAAGCCCTGTATAGTGGACCGTGGTGGATATCGCCCTTGGGGGAGGGGCTGACGGGGAGTGCGATGGTTCGTAGAACCGGAGCTCGACCACCGTCAGGTGGGAAGGGGGGGCACGCCCCCCTCCTCTGTCTCCACATTATACGGGATGCCTGTAACCCCCCACCACCCGCGCTTCGCGCTCCTCCCGCCCCCCTAGGGGGGCGGGCAGTGCGTGGCGATAGCCCATGGAAATCCGTACATGGGTTTATTCAATTGGCGGGAGTTAGAGTGTTGCAGACACAAAAAGACGCTCTGCAGCGACTCTAAAATTAACCACTGTAAAAATGAATCCCAGTGGGAACCGGCCCCCCGACCCCCTCACTCCCCGAGCTTCTTCACTTTCCTTACCCTGATCGCGACCCCGCGCTTCGACCGCAGCATCTCGTCCGCGCCCATCGTTGCCCGGCCGGTGGCGATCGCGAGCGGGCCTTCGACCAGCACCTCGTCGCCTTCCCGTATCCGGGGGTCGCACGCCGTGATCCCCGGGGCGAGGACGTCGCCCTGCGGCACGAACGAATCGATCCTGACCCGGTAGCCCTCCGGGATCAGGTCCCAGCCCTCGAACGTCGGGCGGAAGAGCCCGGTTCCCGCGTCGATGCTGAAGAGCTGCTGCTTGCCGCGGAGCACCGCCATCTGCATGCTCCTTCCCCGGAGCTGGAGACCCTTTGTGTTGATGTCGGTCGCGAACTGCCAGGAGACCGTGCCGCGGATGGTGTCGGTCTGTATCCGCCGCTCGCCTTCGAGGGCGGCATCGAGCGCTCTAAGCGAGCCCGGCGCCGTCGGGTGCCCCTTGCAGGTCACCTCGAGGTCGATCCCGCAGGCTTCCGCCGCCATCTCCGCAACCGTGAGCGCCCCGCCTTCGAGGTGGGCGATCACCCGCCGGTAGGGATGCGCAGCGAAGTAGCGGGTGAGGATATCGGCGATGAAGGCGCACTCCTCGCGGTCCCAGTAGCCGGTCACCGGCACGTCGTAGTGCGCCGCCGGGTAGACCCGCTCGAGTTCTCTCGGCACGAGGCCGAGGGGCGAGGTGACGATCAGTTCGTGCGCCCGCCGGTTCACGGTGTTCACAAAAAGCCGGTGGCTCCGTGAGAGCGAGTAGGGCTTCCTCGCCGAGCAGGGGAGGAGGACCGCGACGTCTGTCCGGGTCGGGACGAACCGCTCGATCACCCGGTCGGCGAACCGCCGGACTTCTGAGCGGTTCTGCGACTCGGCGGTGTTGGCCCGCATCGGGATCGCCCGCGCCACCGGGAGTGAGCGCTCCATGAATGCGTAGTTGCGGTCGAGGAACCGGAGAATGCCGACCTGTGCGGCATCCGTGCGGCACCGGGCCTCCATCAGTTCCCGGAGCCTGCCGGCCTCGACGTAGTGCCGTACGAGGGCAAGCTCGCGGTCGAGCGCGAGACGGTTATGCCTGAGAAGGTCGCCCTCCCGGCAGCCCTCGCACCCGCAGACCCCGGTCTCCATCAGCGAGGCGGGGAACTCGCCTTCGGAGAGGCAGAACTTCTTCTGCGCGGAGGCGAGATCGACTGCCCGGTAGTCGAAGAGGTCGAAACCTGAGTAGACGAGGAGGCAGGCGGTCGAGGGGAGCGCCGCGGCCGGGGCGTACCATGCGGTGTCCGGCAGGATCTTCTCTTTCATGGCAGCAAGCCATCCCACGTAATTCCGGGGGTTCTTCTCCGCCGTATGCCAGTTCGCGACCATGATGCAGTCGCCGGACTCCGCCGAGGCGGCGAGCGGGTGGACGGTCACCGGCTGCCCCTCGCCGGGGCTGAAGTAGTTCTCCACGAACGCCGGGTCGATGGCGAGCGGGACGTTCGAGAGAGCCCGGTCGCGGAGCGTGGGGAAGAGGGCATCCGTATCGAGGGCGGCGGGAAGGGATACGCTCGCCTCTTCGTGCTCGTAGGTTCCTATCCGGGCAAGGCCGTCGCGCTTTACCGCCTCATACCTGCTCATGGAACACCTCCGCATCCGGAACCTCTTCGAGGACGAGACGCGCCCACTCCTCGCCGCACCGGACGGCAAACCGGCTCTCCGGGTGTGCCTCCATCAGCGCCCGGATGCCTGCGCAACCCGACCTGACCATATCGTCGTCCCACTCCGGAACCTCGCTCTGGCCTACCGGGAAGGTCTCGGCGAGTTCCACCGGGTAGGGCCCGAAGGGCGGTTTGAAGTTCAGGAGGGTGTCGAACCCGGACGCTCCCTGCCCGTCGAACGAGACGAGCACCCGCTCGCCGACGGGGATTCTCGGGATGACCTCGTGGAACCGGAGCACCTCGGTTCTCCGGCAGGTCTCCGAGCCCCGGTAGAAGAACCGGCGTTTGGAGACGGGGTCGTCGCGTTCGAGTTCCGCAACGTGGGCGAGGAGTTCCCGGTAGCCGTCGAGCAGGCGCGGGTGGCTCCGGCACCGCTCGTCGACGAGCTCCCAGAGTGTTCCGTCCTGGATCGCCTGCCGGATGCGGGCGATCTCCGCAAGAGTGACGTGCAGGTTGTGGAGGGCGAGCAGCCGCTCCCGGTCGTCGGACTTCCGGAGTTCGTCGGCGGTCATCGAACGGCAGACCCGGCAGGGGCAGGGGAGTTCCGCGAGTTCGTCGATCTTAAGGCTCCCGTGCGGGGTGATGTAGCGCCCTTCCCGGGCGAAGAGGGCGTATGCGGCCGAGTCGAAGAGGTCGCAGCCCATCGCGACGGCGAGGGCGAACATCGACGGGTGGCCTGCGCCGAAGAGGTGGATGGCGGTCGCCGGGGAGAGGCCGCGTTTCGCCGCAAGGACGACCTGCACGAGTTCCTTGTAGCGGTAACTCTCCATCAGCGGCACCACGGCACCGATGGGTGCGAAGGCAAAGTCGAGGTCCCGGACGGCCCGGCCCGCCTCCTCGCGGAGGTCGGTGAAGATGCCGCCCTGCACCGGCGCTGCCAGGTTCGCGTCGGGGAAGAGTGTCTGTGCCTCCCGGATCCGCTCCATCGTGACCGCGAGTTCCCGTGCCGCCCTCTCATGCCCTGCGTCCGGCGGGGTGGGGATGTCCAGAGGGACGACGATGTCGCTTTTTATCGCCTGCTGGAACTCGAGCGTGTCCCGGTTGCTCACCTCGACCTCCCCGTAGACGGAGAGCTGAAACGAGCCGGAGTCGGTCATGATGACGCCGTCGAAGTCGAGGACGCCGTGAAGCCCTTCCGCGATCGCCCGGTCGTGATATGCCTCGCTCCGCCTGAAGATGTAGGCGTTCGTGATCAGCGCTTCGACGCCCATCTCCTGCATCTCACGGGGGGTGACCAGGGGGAGGTGGGGATTGACGACGGGGAGGAGCGCGGGCGTCCGGACTGTTTTATCGTTCACCCTGAGTTTGCCGACCCGTCCCGCAATATCTTTGTGTATGACCTCAAACGTAATTGTCATTCGAGTTAAACCGCCTTTTCTTCAAATATCTGCCCCTCGAACGTCTGCACGGCGACATCGCCGCGTTTCCAGCACCCGGGCGGAAGCCCCGCCTTGGCGCAGGTCTGGTCGAGGAACTCTCTGCTGCTCCAGCCGTACTCGGTCGGGACCTGCGGGAGGAGAAGACCTCCTCTCCCGAGGCCGCTGACGATCAGGCCGTGCTTCCCGACTTCGACGTGGTCGAGGCGCTCCTCCGGCGGGCAGTCGAGCGTCAGGGGAAGCGTGAGCACCGTCACCTCGAGTTCGAGGGCGTCGAGTTCCGACCGCGATACCGGCGGGAACCGGGGATCCTCGAGGGCCGCCGATGCTGCCGCCTCGACGATCGCGTCGCCGAGCGGTTTTACCGGGTACGGGAGGCCGATACAGCCTCGGAGGTGCCCCTGCCGCTTTATCGTGACGAAGACGCCGCGCTTCTCCCCAAAAATCTCCGGGAGATCGGGAAGCACCATCCGTTTGCCGTCGACGGCCTTCTCGATGGCCTGGCGTGCCAGTCGAACTGCCGTTCTGCCTTCTTCCGGGGTCAGCATTTCCATCAAAATGGGTTGTATGATATTGAATACTTTTAGTCTTTCTCGGGTGAAGAGGAAGCGGGAGCATCGAGAGAAGAGGTGACGGAACAGGGCACGTTGCCCTCGGGGCGCACCAGAACGGTCAGGGTCTCGCCCGCGGGGATGGGCCGGTCGAGGCAGAGGCGGATCATGCACTCTTCCCCGGCACCGAGGAGGTTACCGCCCCCGGGCGTTGCCGCCGACCATGTCCCCGGTTCCGGGAGGAGGTCTTTGGACGGGGCGAGGATCTCGAGGTAACTCCCTGCCATGACCGTCACGGTGGCCCGGGCAAGGTCGACCGGATCGCCTTCCCCGGTATGGGCGACGCGGACGGCGACGGTATCGACGAAGGCCCCGGAGGGCCCCGGAACCGACGAGGAGCCGGTGACCCCCCCGACCGGTTCAAGACATGGTTCGCCTGCAGTGCAGACAGGATACATATTCGAGTCAAGCGTTGAGCCGCCGTTCATGCCGCCCACCCCGTACGAGACGAGCGAGAAGAGTGTGGTGACCGCGACGAACGCCGCAAAGATTGCCGCTAGCTCCAGGTGTGTATGAACTTCGTTTCCCCCCATGGTAACGCCAATGGTAAGACCCCGGAACCGGTATAAAAACGTATCTCCATCCTGGGTATGCGCGGCTGAACGTGAAATGCCCACAAAATGGTTCTATTTCCGGCAGATCCGGGTGAACCCGGGCGGAGCACCCGTACGGGTATATACTCCCGCGATGAATAGTATAGGGGAGAGGGAGAGTGCGGCCGACGGTGGCACATGCTTGTGCCGCTGAGGAAAGTCCTCCCACCAGCCAGACACGCAGCCGCATGCAAGTGCGGGTGGCGAGAGTCACGGCAATGACACAGAAACGACACGGCCCGCCGTCAGTGATGAAACGATCGAGCCTCCGTCAGGAGGCGAGCGGCGCGGGTTTCCGCGCAACTCGTTGAACGCAGCGGCGGGAAACGATGAAACGGTGAATCCCTGCGGGTGCAAGCCAGAATCGGGCATATGGATCGTCTGGTATCCGCCCAGGTATGGCGCGTAGCTGAATGCCGCACCGAACAGAAGGAGGCTTACTCCTCCCACTCTTCACAATCGCGAGCTCTTTTCAATAAAACCGTTATAGAGCCTCAGCCGCCCCGCGGTCTCAGGTCAATCTCTTCAAACGTCACGACGTGCGAATCGAAGACGTCGCCCCGCTCGTTTATGGAGATCTGGACGAAGATCTCGGCGGGTGCGTTCTCCATGGATACGACGTCGCCGTGCTCCGCCCTGACTTCGAAGCCGATGACCTCCAGTTCGCTCCGGACGGCGTCCCGGGTGTAGTAGGTCGAGAGGATATCCCTGACCTTCATAAGGACGGCCTGCTGTTCTTCCTCCGTTACAGCCATACCCTCCCATGCCCCCGGGGGTATATTAACCTCTCCGGTGCCCACAGGCAAATATATACGTAAAAATTACCTTTAGTAATAAGATGGAGATTCCCACCCCGGCGGAACTGCGGGAAAAAAGGCTCCGAATGGGCTTAAAGCAGGCTGATGTGGCCCGCATGGCTGGAATCAGCCAGTCCATGGTCGCGCGTATCGAGGCGGGCAGCGTTGACCCGAGGGTGAGCACGCTCGCCAAGATCGTGGACGTCCTGCGGGCAGCGGAGCACTCGGCAATCACGGCGGCAGACGTGATGCACACACCCGTACTCTCCGTCGGCCCGGACGATTCCGTCGGCCGCGCTGTCGAGATCATGGGCACAAACGGTATCTCCCAGCTGCCGGTGCTCGATAACGAGGTTCCCGTCGGGTGCATATCCGAATCGGCGATCATGAACGCCATGGAGGAAGGAGGGCTCCACCAGACGCACCGGAAACTGGTGCGGGACTACCTGGAACCCGGGTTTCCGACGGTTCCCCCGTCGGCGCCGATCGATACGGTCGTTCACCTCCTGCACCACAGCCACGCGGTCGTCGTTATCGAGAAGGGGAAGGTGCAGGGCGTGATCACCAAGCACGACCTGATATCGTTGATCACCTGATTTTAGAGCAGCGAGACCAGGTCCCGGAGAACCGCTTCGGGATCCTCGGCCTTGACCACGCTTGAGGCGAGGAGAACGCCGCATGTCCCGAGGTCGACGGCGATCTTCACGCACTCGCCCGACTGGATGCCAGCCCCGGTCAGGACTTTCACGTCCGGGTTCACCGCCCGGACGGCGTTGACCGACCGCTCGATGATCCCCGGGTCGGCCTTCGAGACCGAGACGCCGCTCCCGATCAGTTCCGGTGGCTCGATTGCCACGTAGTCGGGCCGGAGGGCTGCGGCGGCGGCGCTCGTCGCGTCGTTGTTGGTGCAGACGACCGTCTCGAGGTGGAGCCTCCGGGCGCTCTCGACGCAGGCGTCGATATCGGCCAGGGTGAGGCGGCGCTCGGAGTGGTTGATCAGGGTGCCCCGTGCGCCCGCCGACCGGACGGCTTCCGGAAGAATATGGCCGGTATGGGCACCGGGCGTAATCGCATCGATGTGCTGGGCGTAGACCGGGATCGCGTAGTGGTGGCTCATCGGGTGGAGCTCGGTGAAGACCGGCGCGATGCCGATGACGGCTCCGCTCTCTTTTGCCACGATCTCGGCCGCAGCGGCGATTCGGTGAGCGTTGCTGCCCATACCCTCCTGATAGGTCTTGAGATTGACCAGAATGAACGGGGAATCCATATTTATAACCTCATAATAGACGGATACATGCCATACATCGTCATTATCCGTCCTAGCGTGAGTTGTTATTCTATCACGGTGATGATAATACCACTGCATGAATGTATGAACCGTTTGCAGATGCTGTTAGAATCATGATTTTACTCTGTGGAATGATACTGTTTTGGCATTAGATGGTCAAGACATGCCAGTTCCTTTAGTTTTTTGCGGACCGCCATTCTTATAAATGGTGTGACCCTTGGACATCGTGTAACATCACATAGTTCCGCTTTAGTAATTTCAGCTAAACTTGTTCCTAGTATTGAATTGCAATGATACTGTCCCACAAATATTTTTTCTGGGGCATTGGTGATCGTTGGATAGCAAAGGTTCCCACTTTTAAAGCCAAGGAGATTTCTTTGACCGTGTCCAAAAATCCATATATGCGATGTATTAGAACTCTCAATCGGGATCAATGCTTCCTCCTTTGTAATGACCTCGTATATTTTGTACGGAATCGGAGGTTCGCTGTTAATAAAATGTTCAATCAAAATATCGATGCCGTCCATATAATCCGATTCTGGATAGTCTGATTCTGAGTGGTGTTTTGAAAAAAAATGGGTCTTTTTAATTAATCCTTTGGAATGTGCGACGATTATTGCATGGTGGTTCCCATTGCTATTTAGTTCGGGTTTACTGCAGATGAGCGCTTTTGTCTCAACTGCTCGGCGGGAGTAATAATGTAGCACAAGCGCAGATATGCAGACTAGGGCTACAAGAGAAATAGTGAATCCAATAAGACCAAAAAAGGTCGTGACAAGAGCGATTATTGGTGCAACTACAATAAAGAAAGTGCCGCAGATCAAAATCGCCCCAATGATAACAATAATGTAGCTACCTATTCGGTTAATCAGCCTCATTTTAAAGCTGCATTCTTTCACATATGACTGTTACTAGTGCGGATTAATAAGGCAATGGTAATTGCTCCTGTAACATGCGCGGCTGCTGATCTCGATGATATACTATCTTATTCGCTGATTTGTGTAGGACGCATCATTCAGATGGTTTTATTGTGAGCGGGCGTCACCGGTCTCCGGTCAGTTAGTTAGCCTAAGGATCACCGGGTATCGGAGATGAGCCGGGCGCGGCCGCCGGCGACGCCCCTCACTCCTCAATCCCCCGGACAAAGTGCCCGCCGGTGATGCCGCCGAGTGCCCGCCGTTTCACCTCGTCCTTGAGCGCGGGAAGGGCACGGGTCTCTCCCCGGGCCGCGGCATCGATCGCCGTTTGGTAGAGTTGGGTCATCTCCGCTGCGTAGCGGGCCCCCCGTCCCCGTGCGTCGATGGCGACGGTGTCGATCCCCATCCCTGCGATCCAGGGCAGGCAATCGATGAGAGAGGTCTCGACGGCGTTTGCGATATACGTCCGCCCCTCGTTGTCGCACCGGAGCGGGAAGACGCGGTTTCTTCCGTCCTGGAGGCCCAGGAACTCTTCCCCGGCGACCGCCGCCGCGAGCCGGTCCTCGGTCACCATCGCCTCGACGTTGCCCTGCACGAGCACCTCGAGTTCGGGGGTATCCCCGGCCAGGGCCGCGAGCCCGCCAAGGTCGTCGGCCGGGAGTTCGGGGGAGGCCGTACACCGCAGGAAGAGCGGCGCCAGTTCCGCGGCGGCGCGGTGGTTCCAGAGGTTCAGCCCGGCGGCGCCGTAGAGCGCCATCCGGGGTTCGGCCCGCCGCACCGCGTCCGCTGCGCCCGTCCCGCTCACCATCACCCCGCGGACGCCCGCATGGTAGAGCGACGGGAGGAGTGGGGCTGCAGCGTCGAGGAAGGTGCGCCGGGTGATCGACGGCCATTTCCAGACGAGATCCGCTCCTGCCTCCCGGCAGACGGCGGCGGCCTCCTCGAGGAGGCCGGGAACGGAGACCTCCAGGTAGACGGTGCGGGCGCCGCCCCGGACGGCGGCCGCTGCCTCTTCGAGGGTACTGGTGTAGACCGAGACCGACGGAAGCCGTTCTTCTCTTCCCGATCCCGCCGGCCGCTCCAGCCCGGCGATGGCCTTCCCGGCCCGTTCCCGCGCAGCATGCACCGCATCCTCCCCGGGACGCCGTGCGGCGAGCACCGCCTCCCCGACTCTCTCCAGGAATGCTCGCCGGACCCGGTTCAACTCGCCAAGCGGCGCGAAGAGCCCGCCGGGGTAGCGGAGCGTCAGGTTCCGGATCGCAAACGGCGTCCCCCCGGTCTTTGTCAGCTGCTCCGCAATCTGCTCTTCGATGAGCGGCCGGCTCCGTGCCGGCTCCATCACGAGGTCGGAGCGGTAGCGCACCCGGAGCGGTTCGCCGCTGTCCGGGTCGACGACCGCCTCGAGGTCGGGCGTCCCATCCTCCCAGACGACCGTCACGTCGAGCGGCAGTGGTTGCAGGGGCCTTTCCAAGATCCGCTTCGTCCGCTCCTCGAGATCCGCGCTCTTCGTCAGGAAGACCCGGGCGCCGGGATCGACGGGTGCAGGGACGGAGAGCCGCACCGTGCCGGAGCGGACGGCGGGGGTGCCGCGGACGACCGCTCCTGCGTCGCGGTCGGGGTCGTCGGTGCAGAAGGCGAGCCCGTCACCGGAACGCGGCACGAGATCGCCCGTAAGGCGCACGGTCGCCTCCCGCCTCCGCGAGTCGTAACCGGTGACCGTGCCGAGCGGGAGACCCCGGTTCCCGGGCCGGTCGCGGGCCATGATCTCGCGGGCGCCGAGGATGTAGCCCTCCGTGAACTCCCGGTTGAACGCAAGCGCAAGGTCGCGCATATCCTCCCGCGAGGGCGACCAGTCTTCCCCGGCGGCGATCGCGTCGAGAGCACGCCGGTAGATGGCCGTCACCGTGGCAACGTACTCCACCGAGCGCATCCTCCCCTCTATCTTGAGCGAAGCCACCGGCGCACGTGCAAGAACGTCGAGGCGGGGATATACCGAGAGATCCCGGGTCGAGAGCAGGTAACGGTCATCTCCGGGCACGGCACGGAGGTTCCTCGGGCGCCCGTACTCATCCGTCCCGGCGGCCATGAGCCGATAGGGCTTCCGGCAGGGCTGGGCGCACATCCCGCGGTTCCCGCTCCGCCCCCCGATGACCGAGGAGAGGAGGCACTGGCCCGAGTAGCAGTAGCAGAGCGCCCCATGAGCGAAGACCTCGATCCCGATCCCCCGCGCTCCGGCATCGGCCGCGATATCCTCGATCTCGGATAGGGTAAGCTCCCGGGCGAGCACCGCGCGGGAGAACCCCTCCCGTGCCGCTCGCGCCACACCCTCCCGGTTGTGGATCGCCATCTGGGTCGAGGCGTGGAGTATGAGGTTCGGGACGATCTCCCGGGCAAGCGCCGCCACCCCGAGGTCCTGCACCAGGACGGCGTCGACCCCGAGCTCGTAGAGATGGAGGAGGTAGCGAGCGACGTCGGGGAGTTCGGCGTCCCGGACGAGGACGTTTACGGTGACGTAGACCCTGACACCGTGGAGGTGCGCGTAACCGACGGCTGATTCGAGTTCCTCGTCGGAGAAGTTCGCCGCGTAGTGCCTGGCTCCGAACCGCCGGCCGGCAAGGTAGACGGCATCGGCACCGGCGGCAACCGCTGCGGCCAGGGCCTCCGGCGACCCGGCCGGAGCAAGCAGTTCCGGCAACACGGACGTCTTATGGTGATCGTGCGGCATCTGTTCCGTACCGTTCGCTCTGGCGGCCTATATACCCACCCCGGATGAAGCGGGTATCCTTTTTGGGCAGGAGAACGATCTGGAGAGGGGCTATTGTATGGATTGCACAGGAATTATCGGCTACGGGCACATGGGCGGCATGCTGGTGAACGGATTTCTCTCGTCCGGTGTGCTCGGCATCGATGAGGTCGTGGTTACGTCCAGGAGCCGGGAGAGCCGGGATGCATGCGCCGCAGCGTGGCCGGGCATCGGCATCGCTAGAGCGAACAGGGAACTCGCCCGGCGGTGCCGCACGATCGTCCTCGCCGTCAGGCCGCAGGAGATAGAAGAAGTCCTCCGCGAGATCGTCCCCGTGATGGACGGTGACGAGCATATCGTCTCGCTCGCCGCAGGCATCAGCCTCGCGGAGCTTGAGGGGACGTTTTCGGGTTCGGTCACCCGGGTCGTTCCCACGATCACCTCCACGGTCGGGCGGGGGACGACGCTTATCTGCCACGGGCGGCAGGTGGGCATGCACGACGCTCGCCGGGTGGAGGAGCTCTTCTCGTCCATCGGGAACGTTATGCTCGTCGGCGAGGAAGAACTCCCGGCGGCCACCATACTCTCGAGCTGCGGGCCGGGGCTGCTCGCCGCCATCATCGAGGAATTTGCGGCCGCAACAGTCCGTGCGAGCGGTCTTACGCCGGTTCAGGCACTTGGCCTCGCAACGGAGACGGCGGCGGCTACGGCCGCCTACCTCCGGGAGACCGGCGAGACCCCCGGCGATCTGGTCGGGCGGGTCGCGACCGGCGGCGGCGTCACGGAGGTCGGTGTCAGGGGGCTCCGGGAACGGCTGCCGGAAGTCTTCGACGAGGCGGTCGCTGCCATGCTGGAACGCTACGGTACGGTGGGGAAGTGACGGCAGGCCGGAACTCCTCCCGATCTCCGGGCGACCGGAGGCAGACTTTTAAGTGATAGGGCGGGAATACATCCGGTAACTATGAAGATCGTCGTCTCTGTGGAGGATGCCGCCGCTATCGACGAGGTGGCGGAGTACAACCCGACGTTCATCGAGATCAGGCTTGACAGGATGGAGGGGGATCTGCTGGATCAGGTTCGTGCCATCCGGGAGAAGACCGATATCCCGCTGATCGCCACGCTCAGGAGCAGGGACGAGGGGGGCCGGTTTGTCGGCGATGCGGATCTCTGGGCCCGGATCGTCGGGCCGATAGCACGGTACGTCGATATCGTGGACGTGGAAGCACGTTACCGGGATCACGCGCCGTTCATCAAGAGTCAGGGGGTCCAGATCCTTGCGTCGCTCCACACGAACGAGATGCCCACATCGCCGGAACTCGGGAGGATCGAGGAGATGCTCCGGTCATACGGCGATATCCCGAAGATCGTCGTGCGCCCTAAGACCCGTGAAGACCTCTTCGAACTCGTCCTCTTCACCCACCAGGCCCAGAAACCGATCTGCACGAGCATCATGGGCGCCGAGTTCCGCTACGCCCGTGCAATCCTGCCCCTCTTCGGGTCGGAGTTCACGTTCAGCCATGCCGGCACCCCGACGGCCGAAGGGCAGTACCACATACGGGAGATGCGGCAGCTTGCGGATCTGTTGAAGTGAGGGGGGGGTTCGACATGATCCGGGGTGGGATTTTTGGAGCCAGAGACTGCATCCGGCAAAACAGTGGATTTATGAACACGAAGGTTCGAGTGCCGCTAGGTTCCAGCTCGCGCTGTGAAAACGAAGGACTGTTTACCACATCGCCGACCACGGCTTTCCATTGAGTATCGCCACGCACTGCCCCCGCCCCCTGGGGCGGGGGAGGAGGCCGGAGGCCGGGTGGGGTGGGGGTTTGCAACTGTCAACTTGTGGGCGGCAACTGCCTAAAGACAAGAGTTCGAGCACGGTTTATGCAAGTTGGAGACAGGGGAGGGGGGTCGCCCCCCTTCGCACCTATCGGTGCTCAAACTCGCTTCGCTCGCACTCCCCGTCAGCCCCTCCCCCAATGGCGATACCCCCACGGTCCACCGCATCGGGCCTTACTTGATATCCGTTGGTCTAGCAATCTCGGTTCCACAGGGATAGCGATACCTCGCAAGGCAGGAGCCTTAAAACCCTTCCCTAAAGGGACTGCCCTGCTCCTGCCTTACCCCCCCACTCAAAGACCTCCGGTCTTCTCAAGCTCCGACCCCATGGCCCGTCGCACCAAACCCCCGATACTTCCCCTGCTCGAGCATCGCATCCATGAGAACCATCGCGAGCATGCACTCCGCGACCGGAACGATCCGCGGCGCGATACAGGGGTCGTGCCGCCCTTCGACTGTTATCTCCCGCTCCTTCCCGGCGATATCGACGGTCCGCTGCGCCTTGCGTATCGAGGGCGTCGGTTTGACAGCAAGCCGGACGACGATCTCCTGCCCGGTGCTGATCCCGCCGAGGATGCCTCCCGCGTGGTTGCTTGCAAACCCGGCTCCGGTGATGGGGTCGTTCATCTCGCTCCCGAGGAGCCGGGCGGATCCGAACCCCTCGCCGAGCTCGACGCCCTTCACCGCACCGATCCCCATCATCGCCCCGGCGATGGCGGCGTCGAGTTTCCCGAATACCGGGTCGCCGAGCCCCGCCGGGCACCCGGTGGCCGTCACCTCGACGATCCCGCCCACGGAGTCGCCCGCATCCCGGGCGGCACGGATCTCCGCTTCCATCGCTGCCGGATCCGTCGCGGCGTGCACCTCGATGACGCTCCCGTGGATCGCGATGCCGCAGGGTGCAAGGCAGCGGATCGCCACCGCCCCCGCCGCGACCCGGGCAAGGGTCTCCCGGCCCGAACTCCTCCCGCCGCCGCGGTGGTCGCGGCGCCCGTACTTCGCCTGCCAGGTGTAGTCGGCGTGCCCCGGCCGGAAGACGTCCCGGATCGCGTCGTAGTCCTCCGACCGGACGTCCCGGTTCCTGACGAGAAGTGCGATCGGAGCGCCGGTCGTCTTTCCTTCAAAAATCCCCGAGAGGATCTCCACCCGGTCGGCCTCCTGCCGGCCGGACTCGAGCGGGCTCTTCCCCGGCCGTCTGCGGTCGAGGTAGGGCTGGATATCCGCCTCCGTGAGGGGGATGCCCGGCGGGCAGCCGTCGACGACCGTTCCCACTGCCAGCCCGTGGCTCTCGCCGAACGTCGTGCACCTGAAGTTTCTTCCGAACGTATTCATGCAAGCATCTCCCGAACCAGTTCGGGCGTGACCGCGATCCCGGTGATCAGCCGGAACTGCTCCGTCGCCTGGTGGACGAACATCTCTGTGCCGGGGATCGTCTCGCACCCGGCCTCTTGCGCCGCCCGGATGAGGGGCGTCTCCGGCGGCGTGTAGACGAGGTCGAAGACGGTCGTCTTCCGCTCGAGATCGCAGGGGGCGAGCAGGCTCCGGATGTCGGGCTCCATCCCGACCGGGGTCGTGTGCACCACTACATCGGCGTCGCCCCCCTTGAACTCTTCCAGTGCCCCCCACCGGCACCTGAACCGTTCGGCGAGCGTCCTCGCCGCCTCCGGCCGCCGGGCAAGCACCGTCACGTCCATATCAAGCGTTCTGAGCGCGTAGACCGCCGCAGCCGCTGCACCGCCGGCGCCGAGGACAACCGCCCGTGCCCCCTGCCGGTGGGCGAGCGGGATCTGTACGCCCAGCCAGTCGGTGTTATGGCCGTACATCCTCCCGCCGCACCGGACAATGGTGTTCACCGCCCCGATCGCCGCCGCGTGATCGTCAATCTCATCGAGATGGCGCATTACGTCGGTCTTAAACGGGATGGTGACGGAGAGGCCCTTCAGGGGAAGGAGGGTCGCGAGGCGGATGATGACTCCCGCATCCGGCCACTCGAAGCGGGTGTAATGATAGTTCATCCCGAAGTGCGCAAAGAGCCGGTTGTAGAGGAGCGGGCTCCTGCTGTGGGCACAGGGGTTCCCGGCGATGCCGCAGACCATGAGACCCGGATCCCGGTCGACCATCTCCCGGACGGTCTCGAGTCCGAACTTCGAGAGGAGGTTGTCCCGCTCGCGCCGTTCATCGGGGGAACGGACGCTTTCCCCGTGAATCTGCCCCAGAATGATCTCGGCAGCCTCGTCCGGCGTGCGCCTTCCGGTATCGATGCAGATGTCGGCCGCGCCGAGATAAGCCTCCTTTCTCCGGAGAAGGAGGGTGCGCACCTCCTCCTCCGGGGGGAGAGCGGTCAGCCCCGGCCGGTCGCTCCCGGCGATCCGCTCGTGAATGATCCCGGGCGGGGCGGTGAGGAGGAAGACCCTGCCGTGCCGCCGGAGGTCGGTGACGTTTGCCGGGTCGCAGACCGCCCCGCCGCCGGTGCCGATCACGCCCTCCGCTGCCCGGAGCGACGCGACAACCTCACGCTCGAGAGCACGGAAGTGCGCTTCCCCGTGCTGTCGGAATAGCTCCGGGATCGGCATCCCGGCCCGCTGCTCGATAAGCGCATCGGTGTCATGGAGCGGCAGCCCGAGGCGGCTCGCGAGGATCCGCCCGACCGATGTCTTCCCGGTCCCCCGGAAGCCGATGAGGACGACCTTCACAGCAGCCCCTCCCCGTAAAGCGCCTCCCAGAACCCGGGGAAGGACTTCTCCACGCATTCGGGGTCACGGATCGCCATCCCCCCGACCGCGAGCCCGAGCACGGCAAACGCCATCGCCGTCCGGTGGTCGTCGTGCGGGTCGACGGCCACCCCGTGGAGGGGCGCGGGCGTGATCGTGAGGGAGTCCTCCGTCACCTCGACCCGCGCACCCATCCGCCGGAGGGTCTCCGCCGTCACCCCCACACGGTCGCTCTCCTTGTACTGCAGGTGCGCCGTCCCCGTGATCGTCGTCGGCGACCCTGCCGTTGCCGCCACCGCCGCGAGCGTCTGGACGGTGTCGGGGGACGAGGACATATCGATCTCGATGCCTTCGAGATCGCCTGTCCGCTCCACCGTCACCGCGTCGGTGCCGGAGGTCACCCGGCACCCCATCGCTTCGAGGGCTTCGAGGAACCGTCGGTCGCCCTGGACGGATGCCGGGTTCAGGCCCGTGACCGTGACCCTCCCGCCGCAGACGGCCGCGACCGCGAAGAGGTAGGACGCCGAGGAGTAGTCGCCCTCGACAGGATAGTCCCTCCCCCGGTAGGCTCTACCGCTCTGCACCCGGAACCAGTCGTAGCCCCGCCGTTCGATATGCGCGCCGAACCCGAGCATCACGTCCGCGGTCACGTCGAGGTACGACCGCGAGGCCGGGGCCGCCGGGAGGGTGAGTTCCACGTCCTCCTCCGCGTAGGGCGCCGCCATCAGGATGGACGAGACGAACTGGCTGCTGATGCTCCCGTCGATCGCCGTCCTCCCGCCCCGGAGCCTGCCGGAGATGCGGATGGGGGGAAACCCCGGTTCGCCGACGAACGCGACGTCACCCCCGAGGGCCCGGAGCGCTCCGGCAAGGGGGCCGACCGGCCGCTCGAGCATTCGCGGGCTCCCCGTCAGCACCACCGGGTGCTGCGAGAGGAGCGCCGCCGAGGTGAGGAGCCGCAACGTCGTCCCGGAGTTCCCGCAGTCGATCGTCACCTCTCCCGCCGCCGGGAAGGTGCCGCCGCAGCCGTCGACGGCGATCTCCCCCGGCAGCCACTCGAGCGGCACCCCGAGGGCTTCAAGCCCCCGGGCGGTCAGTTCCGTATCGGCCGCCCGGAGCGGCCGTGCGATCCGCGTTCTCCCCGAGCCGAGCGCTCCCGCGATCAGCGCCCGGTGGGTGTAACTCTTTGAGGGCGGCGCCGGAAACGCCGCGTCGACCGGGCCGGTCTGCGAGACGCGGACGATCATATCGGCACCTCCAGGCGGGCGTAGCACCCGAGTTCCCTGACGGTGGTCATGGTTTTGAGTTCCTCCTTTGCTTCCCGCCATCCTTCGGCGGTCTCCATGTCGATGAAGAACAGGTACTTTCCCATGCCCCGGCGGGACGGCCGCGACTCGATCCGGGTCAGGTTGATCCCGCGCCGGGCGAAGACCGCGAGGATATCGGCAAGGAGCCCGACCCGGTCGAGTTCTGGGTCGACGAGGAGGCTGCACTTCGTGGCTCCCGCGATCTCATGGGGGAGAGCGGATATCTCGACGAACCGGGTGGTGTTGTCCCTGCTGTTCTGGACGTCCCGGGCGACGATGGGAAGGGCGTAGATCCGTGCCGCCGTCTCCGAGACGACCGCGCCAGCGCGGCTCTCTCTCTGCATCGCCATCGCGCTCGCCGCATTGCTGCTCGTGTGCACGACCTCCACCCCGAGGCTGTCGAGGAGGACGGAGCACTGCTCGTGCGTCTGCGGGTGGGCGTAGATGACCGAGAGGCGGGCGGGGTCTCCCCGGGCCGCGAGGTGGTGCCGGACGGGCATGTAAGCCTCTCCGGTGATCGAGACATCGAACTCCATCAGCCCCTGAAGCGTCTCCCCGACGCCGCCCGCCTCCGAGTTCTCGATCGGGACGAGCCCTTTCGCTCCGCCGGAAGCCACGCGTTTGATGATGGCGCGGATCGTCGGCAGGAGTTCGATATCGTCGCCGTAGAGCCTGGCCGCGAGTTCGTGGCTGACCGTCCCGGCCGGCCCGAGTGTTGCGACGGTCATCGGCTCACCACGTGGCTGATGAGGTCGTCGGTCTCTTCCGTTGCGGCCGCGAGGTAGGAGGCGTAGTGGCCGGCATTCGCGGTAAAGAAGTCCTGGAACCGTTCGGCGTCCCCGGACTCGACGATCTCGCGGAGCGTCCGGACAGCCTCCTCGAACTGTGCAAGCACTTCCGGGACGGCCGGGTTCATCTGCAGGATGTCGCCGTAGAGCCCCGCATCCTGGGCGAGAAGCCGCCCGACGAACCCCATCTCGATCCGGTAGACGGGGCTCGTGAACCGGAGGGTCTCCGCGACGTCGGCGCCGGTCCGGCGGATGGCCTCCGCCTTTGCGAGCGTCCCGAAGTGGGTGAGCCCCTGGATCACCGCCATCATCCGGTCGTGGTCTTCCGGTGTCGAGAGGGTGATCGCCGCCCCCTGGTCGCGGAAGACGGATAAGAGTCCTTCAAGGGACTCCGGGCTGCACCTGGCCGGGGTCGCGACGATCGTCTGCCCCCGGAGCGACGCGGCGCCGGGCCCGAACATCGGGTGGAGCCCGATCACCTCCGCACGGGAGGCGAGCATCGCCCGGACGGGTTCGACCTTGAGGGATGTTACGTCGCAGAAGACCTGCTCCTCCGAGAGGAGCGGCGCGACCTCGCGGATCACCCCGACGGTGGCGCGGATGGGAACCGAGACCATGACGAGGTCCGCTGTCTCCGCGACGGCGCGGTTGGTGAGGGAGGTCGCAGTCCCCGAGACAATCGTCTCCCACCCGGCGGCCTCAAAGACCCCGGCAAAGAACCGCCCCATCTGTCCTGTACCGCCGATGATGCCTGCAAGCATTCCCGTCACTTCTCCAGGATCGTCTCTTTGACGGCGACGCCGAAGTGCCGCCCGCCCTCCGCGACGCTGCCGAGCACCCTGTCGCCGACCGCGAGGGCGGCGACCGATACGGCCGTCCCGTCCTCCCGGACGAGCCGGATCGTCTCGGCGTTCTGGAGAACCAGGCTCACTGTCGCGTCGCCGGCCTTCGCCTCGACGAGGAGGAGCGGGCGGCGCTCGATCTTCACCCTGCCGACGACCGCGTCGTGGGTCGGGCCGGTATGCTCCGCGACGAGCACCCTGTCTCCCACCGCGAGGTCGGCAAGGTACGCGGTCTTCCCGCCGGGGAGGAGGATGTAGGCGTGCACCGCCCCGGCGTTCACCCGGAACGGGCGCGGCGCTACGTAAGGGTTCTCCAGGGTCTCGGGATGGACCATCAGGAACGCCGAGGAGGTGTTGCCGACGAGCATCCCTTCCCCGTCGGCGAGGATCGAGCAGGTGTCGACGCAGACCCTATCGCCCATCCCGACGGGGACGATCCGGGTCACCTCGAACGGGACGAGAGGAACCGCTTCGCCGGCGCCGGCGATCGTCTTCGCGACCCGCCGAACCTCCGCCGGATCGTCGGTCGAGAGAAGGATGCCCGCCGTCCCGCGTTCGAGGACGGTCAGGGCGACCTTCGCCTCGTCGGTGTTCCCGACCGCGGCGACGATCCGGTCGGACTGCGCGACGAGGTTCTCGAGCGGGATGACCGTCCAGTCCTGTGTCCTGACGATGACGTAGCCCCGCCGGGAGAGCCGGAGCGCCTCCTCTTCGGATTCCTTGTCGACGATCTCGATCTCGAAGACGTCTTTTCCGGGGACGAGATCGCCATTGTCTGCGACGGTCATCACCCGGCCGAGTTCCCGGACGCGCTCTGCGTCCTCGACGACCAGGGCGTCGGCGCCGCTCTCGAGCGCGGTCGTCGCAAGATCCTTCCTCCACGGCCGGAGATCGACCCAGAAGAGTTTCATCGCTCCGACCCCAGGGCTTCGGCCGCGCTTTTGCCCTCGTGCACCACCCGGGATATCGCAGCGATGAACCGGGCGGGGTCGTCGCGCTGGAAAGCGTTCCTTCCCATGCAGACGCCTGCCGCGCCCGCATCGATGGCGTCGCGGATGGTCGTGAGCGTCTCCACATCCCCGCTCTTCTCGCCGCCGGCGATCATCACCGGCACCGAGCAGGCGGCGGTGATCCGGCGGAACGTCTCCGGATCCCCGGTGTAGTTCGTCTTGATGAGGTCGGCCCCGAGCTCTTCCGCCACCCGGACGCAGTGCCCGATCGACTGCGGCGAGGTGGGGTCGATCCCCTTGCCGCGGGGGTAGATCATGATCAGGAGCGGTATCCCCCAGCGGTTGCAGTCGCGCACCACTTCGCCCGCCGATTCGAGCATCCTCGATTCGTTCGGCGCGCCGAGGTTGATGTGGATCGAGACCGCGTCGGCGCCGAGCGCGACCGCCTCCTCCACGGTGCAGACGATTACCTTATCATTGGGGTCCGGGTTCATCGAGGTGCTCGCGGAGAGGTGGACGATGAGCCCGATATCCTTTCCATGCTTCCGGTGCCCGCCTTTCACCATGCCCTTGTGGAGGACGATCGCGTTCGCCCCGCCCTCGCTCACCGCGTTGACCGTCTCGGTCATGTTGCAGAGCCCCTCGATCTGGCCCATCGTGAACCCGTGATCCATGGGGATGACCACGGCGCGGCCGGTGTTCCTGTCCATTATCCGCTCAAGGCGGATCTCTTTTCCTATCATATCCATCACGTCCGGAGAATCTCAACCGCTTCTTCTGCCGACCGCCCTTCATGAATGATCAGTGCGGCGGCACGGATAAGGCGATCGGGCGCCGGGTGCTGGAAGGCGTTTCTCCCGATCGATATCCCGGCGGCACCCCCCTCCATCGCGCCCTCGACCAGGTCGAGGATCGCCCGATCATCGGTCTTCGAGCCGCCCGCAACCACGACCGGCACCGGGCATCCTCTCGTTACTTCGCGGAACGAGTCCGCATCCCCGGTGTAGACAGTCTTCACGATATCGGCGCCGAGCTCCGCCGCCACCCGTGCGGAGAGTTTGACGCACTCAAGGTCGTGCTCGTCCGCGACCTTCCTGCCCCGCGGGTACATCATCGCGAGGAGCGGCATCCCCCACTCCATGCACGTGACCGCGACCCTGCCCAGGTCTTCGAGCATCTGCGCCTCGGAGTCGGCGCCGACGTTGATGTGCACCGAGACGCCGTCGGCGCCCATTTTTAAGGCGTTCGTGACGGTGTTGACGAGCACCTTGTCGTTCGGGTCGGGTCCGATGCTGGTGCTCGCCGAGAGATGCATGATGAGGCCGACATCCCGCCCGTGCCCCCTATGGCCGTGCAGGGCAAGCCCCACGTGGCCGATGACCGCGTTCGCTCCGCCCTCGGCGACCAGGTCGATGGTTCTCCCTACGTCGACCAGCCCGGGGATAGGGCCGAGCGTCACCCCGTGGTCGAGCGGCACGATGATGGTCCTGCCGGTGTTCCGATCCATGATACGTTCCAGACGAATCTCTTTTCCTCTCATAACCATAGTCCTCCCCGGATTTTGATGATGAAATCTTTCCGGGAGTAGTTAAAACTGGATAAACCAGGTAAAATAGCGATAGAACGCTGCCGCTCCAACATTACGGATATCGGCTGTAGAAAACTTGCAGATCGCTTCTGCGCACGCGGCGGTTACTCCGTTAACCGAGATAAAAGCGGTCACCGGCGAAAAAACATCCACCACGCATTGGCTATACCGTTACGTGTCCTTGTATAAAAATATGCCGGATTTGCACGCGGGAGGAGAATCCCGGGCAGGAGATGGCCCGGCGGAAAAAAGTATGGTGATTTGCCTTATTTCCGGCTCTTCTTGAACGATATGACGTCGCCGACGGTCATGGTCACCCGGCCGGGTCCGCCCGCGGAGGCGGTGTCTTCGGCCGAGTCGATAAGCCTGATATTGAGTGCCTTCTCGAGTTTCTTCCGGACATCGTCCTCGGGGATGAGGTCGCCCTTCTCGATCTTCTTGATCAGGATCTCACGCTCTTTGATCGCATGTGCGAGGTCGAGCGTGGACCACTCCCTCTCTTCCCGGGCGGCGCGGATGCGGTCGGCGTAATCGTCGACGAGTTCTCCTTCCATCAGGTCAAAGACGTCCCGTGGCCTCCTCCTGGCGGCCTGCGGGGCTGCGACTCCCGGCTTCTTCTGCGGGGCACCTCTTCGTCGCGATTGCTGGACTTCTGTACCGTGTTTCGCACATCGAACGCAGACGCAGAGTTCTGCACCCTCGATCTGGATGGTTTTCGACGGTCCCACTATAGGAGCGCCGCATAGTTCGCACTGCATAAGTCTCGCAAACAACTTTATATTCATTTTAACCTATATAATTAATCGAGGAGACCTATGGGAGATATCGCTCGGCAGGCACCAGACAAGGATACCGGTGAAGACATCTACCAGTATCTCCTGGAACGGATTACGAACCTCGAAAACCGAAACCTGGAGCTACGCGAGCAGTTCCGCCAGATGGAGTCCGAGAAACGATACGTTGAGACCCAGAAGATCCGCTACGAGCGAGAACTCCGAAAACTCAAGAGCGAGATCGAACAGCTGAGAAGCCCTCCTCTCGTGATCGGAACCGTTACCGACGTTATCGACAACAGCCGGGTGATTGTGCGAAGCAGTGCAGGGCCGCGATTCCTGGTCCGTACGTCCCAGCTCATCGACCCCGATCTCCTCAAACCGGGTGTGCGGTGTACGCTCAACCAGCAGTCCCTCGCGATCGTGGATGTGCTCCCCACGAGCTACGACGCGCAGATCTACGGTATGGAACTGGTGGAGTCCCCGGAGGAGACCTACGAGAACATCGGCGGCCTTGAACCGCAGATCGAGGAGATCCGGGAAGCCGTCGAGCTCCCCCTGACTAAACCGCAGCTCTTCGAGAAGGTCGGCATCTCCCCGCCGAAGGGTGTTCTCCTCTACGGCCCGCCCGGCACAGGGAAGACCCTCCTCGCGCGGGCGGTGGCCCACCAGACGAACGCGCACTTCCTCCGCGTGGTCGGTTCGGAACTGGTGCAGAAGTACATCGGCGAGGGCGCCCGCCTGGTCCGGGAACTCTTCGACCTCGCGAAGCAGAAGGCGCCGTCGATCATCTTCATCGATGAGATCGATGCGATCGGCGCGCACCGGAACGACTCGACCACCTCCGGCGACCGCGAAGTCCAGCGGACGCTGATGCAGCTCCTGGCGGAGATGGACGGGTTCGAAAACCGGGGCGATGTCAAGATCGTCGCGGCGACGAACCGGATCGATATCCTCGACCGCGCCCTCCTCCGCCCGGGCCGGTTTGATAGGATGATCGAGATCCCGCTCCCCGACCACCAGGGGAGGCTTGCGATCTTGAAGATCCACACCCTGCACATGAGCCTTGGCGAGGACGTCAACCTCTCGGAGGTCTCGCGGCTGACGGAGGGCAAGAACGGCGCCGACCTCCGGGCGATATGCATGGAGGCGGGGATGTTCGCCATCAGGATGGAGCGCGACGCCGTCAACAGCGACGACTTCATGAAGGCGATCGACAAACTCTCAGTGGATTTCGACCGCCACCACTTCCACACCACCTTCGGCGAGATGTTCGCCTGAGGTGCGCTCTCTTTTTTTTCAAACTCGCGTCTTTGGTGCTCACGCACCGGGCAGCATCACGATCACGCCTTCGGGACAGACGTGGGAGCAGAGGCTGCACCCGTCGCACCGCTCCGTCGCGATGACGACCTCTCCGCCCGCCATCGAGACGGCATGATACCCGCCGTCGCGGCAGGCCGTTACGCAGCGGCCGCAGGACGTGCACCGCTCCGGGAACCTCCGGGATGCAAAGAGCCGTCTGTCCCGGGAGAGCGCCGCATGCGTCCCGATTCTCTCGAGAGCGCGGCCCCTGAGCGCCCCGACGCCGGTAAAACGCTTGCGCGAGAGGTATCCGGAGAGACCCTCGTTCATCCCGCGGATGATGCCGGCTCCCTCCCACATCACCGCCGTGCAGACCTGAATCGCCGACGCCCCGGCCGCTATGTACTCGGCAGCGTCCTGCCAGCGGGAGATCCCGCCGATTCCGATAAGGGGGACCGGAAGTTCCCGTGCGATCTGCGAGACTATCCTTAGACCGACGGGTTTGATCGCGGGCCCCGAGTATCCCCCGTAGGTGCCGAAGCCGGCAACCGAGGGTCGAGGCTCGAGCGTCTCGAGATCGATGCCCATGAGGCACTGGACGGTGTTGATGGCCGCGAGGATATCGGCCCCGCCGTCCACCGCAGCCTCTGCAATGGGCAGTATCTCCGTCACGTTCGGGGTCAACTTGACGATCAGGGGGATCCTGGCGACCTGCCGGACCGCACGCGTCACCTCCCGCACGAGATCCGGGTGCTGCCCGATCGCCGCACCGACCCCCCGTTCCGGCATCCCGTGGGGGCAGGAGACGTTCAGCTCGATTGCGTCCGCCCCTGCGTCCTGGACGGTGCAGGCAAGTTCCTGCCACTCGCGAGGGTCAGGCGAGGCCATGATGCTCGCAACGAGGATCCTGTCCGGGTAATCCTCTCTCGTGGCGGCAATCTCCGAAACCCAGTAGGACTCCTCGTGTTTGCTCACGAGTTCGATGTTCTCAAAACCGAGAAGCCCGGAGTTTCCGTCTTTCCAGGTCGCAAACCGGGGCGAGACGTCCCGGATCTCCATCGTGTCCGGTACAATGGTCTTCGTGACCGCACCCGCCCAGCCGAGCCGGAACGCATGCCGGATCCGTTCGCCCGAGGCGGTCGGCGGGCCCGAGGCAAGGAGGAACGGGTTCTTGAGCGCGAGCGGGCCGACGGTTGTCTCGAGGGAGGGGGCAGGTGCGGGCATACGGTTCTTCCTTATCCGAATTGCGCCGGAATACCTTATGGTTCTTGCTATCGGACGGGGCTGCCGCCGAAATTTCCCATTCGTCACCGTTTAGGCATCACAGTCGTAAAGAAAACGGCGGATCCCCCTCTAATCTGCCGGGTACTCCTCTTCGGCGCACCAGACCTCGAGCAGCGTATCCTCAGGCTCCGTCCGGTCGGCATATGCCTCCGGCGTCGTGCCCTTCTCCATCCAGATCGTATCGACCATGTGGTCGCCGGAGATCCGGTAAAGGCAGCGGTACCTCCACGGTTCTGCGGGCATCACGTCGCGTTCGTAGATCTGGCGGGCAAGCCCGGACGAGCAGAATATTCCCACCCCGGGCTCGAAGAGAACCTCATCGACGTAGCGCTGGATATACCACCGGAGTTCGG
>JABNAD010000063.1_pt1 | contig 99812 bp, 110 predicted proteins | sample 7240381 | NCBI WGS metagenome assembly JABNAD01 (sample SAMN11332834, study PRJNA596920) | anaerobic digester metagenome | biome: digested sludge; isolation source: digested sewage sludge-derived enrichment culture grown on H2/CO2 | place: Germany: Goettingen | reverse complement strand
CATATCAACACGTTTGAGGCTGAGGCCGTTGACCTGTGTGCATACAACTGCGTTGAGCCGGGGCGCGACTTCCCGGCCACGCTTCACGCTTAGGAGGGCGTCATGTCCAGCAATGAACTTGAACGGAAGTGGCAGAAGGCCGTGTTCTGGGCGTATGTGGGCGACTCTCTCCGGGCGCTGTTCTGGACGGGGGCCGTGATCTTCGCATGGGGTATCATCAACCACCTGGAGCGTCTGTCATGGTGACCTTGTTTCTTTTCCACAACGGCGAGGCCGTGATTCTGGTTGGAACCATGCCCGCCGTCATTAAGCAGTTGCGCATGTTGTGCCCTGATGGCCCGGTCATTGACGTGTTCAGCCGGAGGAGGGTGCAGTAATGAGAGTTGCGCGCACCGCAAGAGACGCGCCGGAGATTTACCACGGCACAAAGGCGCTTTCAAAGAGCAGCATGGATGAACTCCTGCGCTGCCCGGCGCGCTTCAAGGTGACTTTTGACGCAATGGGCAGCGGCGACCACGACCAGACAGAGGCAATGCTGTGCGGGAGCCTGTTTCATGCCATGACGCTTGAACCTGACACCGTTTCAGACCGTTATCACCGTCGCATCCACAACGGATCTACAAAGGCCGGGAAGGAGGAGGCGGCGCTTGCCAGAGACAAAGGACTTGAGCTTGTCAGGGCTGGCATGTGGGATGAATGCGCGGCCATGTCCAAGGCCGCCAGGGCGCACCCTCTTTTCATTGCCGCATCAAGGTCGGGGACGTTCATCACAGAAACCTCGATTTACTGGCAGGAAGGCCCGGTTCCGTGCAAGGCACGCATTGACCTTATCACTGAGTTGCCAAAGTTCGGGCGCTGCGTTGTCGACCTCAAAAGCACCCAGGACGCAAGCCCGTCAGCCATCGCCAAGAGCGTTTACAACTACGGCTATCACCGTCAGGCGGCCTGGTATCGTCGGGCGTTGTCCGCCGCAGGCCTGCCGGCGCAGGCCTTTATTTTGCTCTTTGTGGAAAAGGCGGCTCCCTATGTGGTGTCTGCCTACAACGTGTCTGAGGCTGCGCAGGGCGTGGCCCTGAATGAAATACGGTACGCAGTTGACCTCTTCAAAGACTGCTCGGCGTCTGGCGTCTGGCCGGGGTACACCAGCGATATCATCACAGAAATAGACCTGCCCGAATGGGCATACAGGAGAAGTGCATGAATGCACCCACACGAATGCAGCCGCAGACCATCGGCCAGCTTATCCAGGGGCAAATCCCTGCAATCGCCATGGTTGTCGGTGGAACGACCAAGGCCGAGCGCGACAGACGGGCAGAGCGTTTTGCCCGCATCTGCCTTACGGCGGTGCGCAACACGCCGAAGCTGGCAAACTGCACCATGGAAAGTTTTGCGGCTTCCATGATGATCTGCGCCCAACTCGACCTTGAGCCGAACACGCCGCAGCAACTGGCCTTTCTTATTCCCTTCGAGAACCGAAAACGGGGCATTGTCGAATGTCAGTTTCAGGTCGGCTACAAGGGGCTTTTGCAGCTTGCCTACCGCTCAGGCATGGTCACCTCTTTCAACGCTGACGTGGTTTACAAGTCCGAGGTTGAATCGGGCATGTTCCGTTATCGCAAGGGCATCGTTCCGACAATCGAGCATGACGTTGATCTGCTGCGGCCAGAACTGCGCGACGGCGAGATCGTGGCGGCATATGCGGCTTGCATGCTTGTCGGCGGCCAGCCCCTGCTGCGTGTCGTGGATGCCAGAGAGGTTGAGCGCGCGCAGAAAACCAGCGCCAGCATGAACGCGGCGAAGAAGTATAACAACGCAAGCGCAAGCCCCTGGCAAACCTCGCCGGAAGCCATGTGGATGAAGACCGCCATCAAGCGGCTTGCCGCATGGATGCCGCAGACTGAAATGTTGGCGCTTGCCGTGGACACCGACGACAAGAGCGAACGCGGCGAAAGCTTGGCGCCGGAGAAATCCGGCACGGAAAAGCTGAATGACGCCTTGGCAAACGCCGTCAGCGGGGCAGACGTTCCGCAGTCGCTTGAATCGGGCAATGACGGCGAAGTGATCGATATGACCACGGGCGAGGTAAGGCAGGCTGAACCCGTGGAAGCGCCGCCCAAGGGCCAGCCAGCCCAGGCGGAAGAAGAACGCACTTTCCTTTGTCCGCGTAAGGATAACGCCCTGGTGGAAGATGAAGATTGCTTCCACTGCCCTGAGCGCGAGGGCTGCCCCTCGCACTCCTAACCCCACCTCACCCCCTGCCCAAGCGCCCGTAGTGTTTCTCTGCACTGCGGGCGCATAATTTTTATAACACTACGCATCTACAGGAGAATGCAATGCTTGAACTCAATGTTGCCACATTGTCACAGGGCGGAGCCGTGGAGCGGTTCCAGGATGAACTTTCGCGGGTCATTGCCAACATCACCGACCCCAACACCCCGGCAAAGAAGACGCGCACGGTCACGCTGAAAATGACCATCAAGCCGAATGAGCAGCGCAACATGGCGGAAGTGCTGGTCGCCACGTCTTCGACAGTCTGCCCGGCAAGCCCCATTGAAACCAGCATCTACATCGGGGCCAACCCCATAACCGGCGAAATCGGCGCTTCGGAAATGGCCAGCGGCGAAAACCCCATGCAAAACATCCTGCCCGGCGCTGAATCGTCCATGACCGGGAAGATCACGAAATTCGCCAACAATTAACCCAAGAAGGAAAGCGAAATGCTTGAAAGTCTTTACAGGGCCATCCGTGGCGATGCCGCCCCCACCGTGATTAAAATCGGCGACCGCAACTACACCAGCAAGGCCGTTGTACCTGTGTCTACCCCGACGCCCGCAAAGCTAACCGTGTCCACACTCACCGGGCTTGTGGATTACCTCAAGTCTAACGTGGACAAACATGAAATCGCCAGCCTGCTTTGCCACGTTGAAAGCCCGTCCAAGGTCACGCTCAATTCCAATTTGCTTGGCGATTTTGCTGACCGCGCCGCTTTCCTCGCGGCAGAGCTTCAACAGTTGCAAATCCCGCTCAACAAATATCTGGATGCCGAGGCCTTCAACATCTTGCTGCAATCCTGCTTTGTCGAGCCGGAAGACCCCATGAAGGCCACAGATCGCGGCCTTGTGTTGAAGTACACCGCCAACGTCAAGACGATGGTCGAAGGCGTTCAGGCCGATGATGGCGTGTCTCAGGCCGTGACCATCAAGAAGGGCATCGCCAGCGTTGAAAACGTGGTGATGCCCAACCCCGTCAAGCTCCGCCCGTTCCGCACCTTTGTCGAAGTGGAACAGCCCGAAAGCAAGTTCGTCTTCCGCGCCAGAAATGACGACGGCATGGAATTCATGCTGGTTGAAGCCGACGGCGGCGCATGGCGCGGCGAGGCCATGAAGAACATCAAGGAATACCTTGAAACGGCTGTGCCCGGCCTGAACGTGATCGCCTAACCCCTTCACCCTACACGACCGCCAGCGCTGGAACCGTTGGCGGGAATTGTGGAGTGACCAAAACATTGTGCATAAACGGAGATAATACCGCAGATTTTAGCCATATATGTACAAATCACGGTAGCCAACCTTAACCCCTACCCGTGGGGCCATGCGCGGGCCGTAGTTGTTTGACCCGTGTTTGACAGCGCCGCCCAGTGAGGCGGCTTTTCTATTGCCCGAAGGAGGCCACATGAAGGCCATAATTTATGGTGCTGATGCCGACCCGCAGAAGTGGGAAGCGTCACGCCGCGCATACGAGAGCATGCTTGCTGATGGTCACAAGGACTGCGCGTACACGTTCCGCAGCGGCGTTAAGGTCTACGCCCAACGCGGAAAGCACTGTATCACGATCACCGTACAGCCGGAGGCCAGCAAATGAGCGCCATGAAAGCGCCTATCAAATATGTGCTTGACCGCCTGAATGACGGGCCGAACCCGACATTCGGGAGCCTACAGTGAGCGATTTGGTTGATGCCCTCGAACACGTAGAGGCACGCGTCAAAGAAGGCAGCGTGACCGAAACCGAAGGAATCTTTGGCGGCCTGCTCGCGGATGTTTGCAAGTCTTTGAAATAGGTAAAGTGAGGTGGTTTGATGATGGGCGAACTTCTAAAAACACCCGAGGTTGCAGACCTGATGGGCATGTCAAAATCTGTCGCCCTTGGCATCCTGAAACAGTTCCACCTCAGCCCGATTGACCTTGGGCCGGGAAGAGGTCGCGGCTTGCGCTGGCATCGCGGGGCGGTTAAGGCTGTCATAGACACATTGCACTCCGAAGCCCAACCGAAGCAAAGGGCCCGCGTGGCAATTCCCAAGGATGTGAGGCCCGTACTTGGGAAAAACCCACAAGCGCTTTTTGACGAACTGTACAACAGGGGGGCTGCCCAATAGGCGGCCCTCTTTTTTTGAGGTGTGCAAATGGCAATCAGAAAACTCGCGAACAGAAAAAAGCCGTTTCAGGTTTACTGGAACAACCCGTTTACGGGAGGGCGGGAGTCCGAAAGTTTTGAAACCGAATTAGAAGCCAAGAAGCACGACGCCCTGATCAAGTATCGCCTCAAGTTTGAGCGTGAAATGTTCAGGCCGGAACGGAAGGAAGAAAAGGCCGCGGCGAAGACGGTAGAATCTGTGTATTATCTCTACCTGAAAGACAAGCGCCTGAGCATGGAATCACTAACGCGCTCCATCGAAAGCATGCGGCAAATACTGGACAGAATCGGCACGCTGGAGATCGAAAAGGTCACGCCTGACACTCTGTCCACCATGAAAAGCTCCATGCTTGAAACTGGCGTAAAGGGCACAACTTACAGGCGCAGAGTGGCGACACTCAAGGCGGCTTTCAACTGGGCGAAAAAGGCGCGGATAATTTCTGCCGTGCCAGAATTCCCGCCCATGCCGACAGCCGACTATGAGCGGCACGTGCCGCCGACAAGAGAAGAACTGGATCGCATGCTCGCGGTTGCTCCTGAGCATATCCGGCGCATGGTTACCATCGGAACGCAGATGGGCGTGAGAGTTGGCCCGTCTGAGTTATTCAAAATAACCTGGGCAGATGTGGATTTGAACAATGCGCGTATCCGAGTTCACTCGGCAAAGCGCAAGACGCAAGACGCCTGGCGGTACGTACCGATCAGGGAATCCCTGTTGGCCGTGTTCAGAGAATGGATGGAGCAGGACGCACACGTAGGCGCTCTGACAGTAATCCATTACCGGGGCAAGCCAGTGAAAAACATCAAGACGGCGTGGAATGCAACCCTGCGCCGGGCTGGGATAGAGCGTAAAGTGTGGCCGTATGACCTGCGGCACGCATTCGCGACGAATATGCTTTCAGCAGACGTTGACCCTGGGACGGTCGCCCAGATCATGGGGACATCAACAGCCATGATTTTTGAGCACTACCAGCATGTGGATAATGCCCAAAAGCGCATGGCCGTAGAGCGGTTGCCCGAAATTGGAAATGTGCACAGATTCATGTGCACAAAAGAAAACGGGTCACTGCTGGAACAGTAACCCGTTGATTTCATGGAGCCCTTGAGCAGGATTGAACTGCTGACCTCATCCTTACCAAGGATGCACTCTACCGACTGAGCTACAAGGGCGTAGCAACGAAGAAAGCTTCTATCCTAACCGTAGGTGATCGTCAAGCATTCCTGCGCAATTTTTTTATTTTTATGAAAAAGCACAGGGTTGGGAGGTAAATATCACCGGGATTACGCTTTCAGCATGCCGTGGATGGCGCGAAAAAGCGCGCGCCGGGCCTGCGGGGAGGTGTTCTCCGCAGCTTCCTTGCGGGCGGCGAGGGTCATGGTCAGGAGTTCATCCTGACCTGGCAGAGCGCCCTTGCCCGATGTCTGCGCTTCTTCTGCGTCCTGCTCCGGCAGTGCCCTTGCGGTCAGCAGGGTTTCCACCAGACCCGCAAGTTCGCCCTGGTCAGCGGTCAGCAGACGGTCGCGCCACTGCTCCGCCTGATGCAGGGCGGCTGTGGCGGCTGCGGAAACCTCGCGGCGGGCATCCAGCATGGCGCGGATGGGCGTGGGGTCAATCTCGCGCATGACGCGGCCAATAAACTGCATCTGGCGGCGGCGGCCTTCGTGGTCGCCTATGCGGGCGTAAAGTTGCAGCGCTTCCCTGAGGTCTGCGGGCAGGTCAAGGTTTTTGACTTCCTGCGGGCCAAGGCGCGTCAGCTCTTCGCCCATGTTTTGCAGGGCAAGGCTCTGGCGTTTTTTTTCAGAGCGGCTGGGCGGCAAGTCAAAGCCTTCCGCCTCATCGCTGGATTTCCATTGGTACTGTTTTTTGCGCGGCATTGCCTCTCCGTCAGATATAGATGCCCAGCAACACGCCAGCCAGTACGACCGGCGAAATGATGCCGTTGATGGTAAAAAAGGCCGTGTTCACGTGGCGCAGATCCTGCGGCTTCATGAGCCTGTGCTCCACAAGCAGCATGACGCTGATGCCGAACCACACCACGTACCAGGGCCAGGAAAGCCCGGCGGCAAAGCCCGCCAGCAGCAGAAAGATGGACGTCATGGCGTGCGAAAACGCGGCCAGCGTCAGGGCTGTATCCGGCCCGAAAGAAGCAGGCACGGAATGCAGCTCAAAGGCCACGTCAAAATCCATGTCCTGAAACGCATAATAGATGTCAAATGCCGCTACCCAGAAAGTGACGGCCCAGAACAGCAGCACAGGCGCAAGGCCAAGACTTGCGGGATTGACCGAGAGCCAGCCAGCAAGTGGGGCAAGACCCAGGGTCGCACCCAGCCAGAAGTGGCACAGGGCCGTAAAGCGCTTGAGCATGCTGTAGATGGCCGCAAACAGCAACGCAGGCACGGAAAGCCACAGGCAGACAGTGTTCAGCGCCGCGCAGGAGGCAATAAAGATAACTGCCATGAGCGCGCAGAAGGCCCATGTCTGCCCCTTGCTGATGACGCCCGTGACCAGGGGGCGGCCCTGCGTGCGCGGGTTGTCGCGGTCAAAGGGCAGATCGGCCAGCCGGTTGAAGGCCATGGCGAATGAGCGCGCCGCGATCATGCCGATGGTCAGAAAAATCAGGCTGCGCGCAGAGGGCAGGCCGCGTGCGGCCAATACCGCCCCTGCCCATGCGTAGGGCAGCGCAAAAATGGAATGCTCAATCTTGATCATCCGGCAAATGTCGCCAAACTGGCCAAAAGGCGTGGAAAGCCTCATGCCGGAACGCGGGAAAAAGCCCATGTTTTCTCCTTAACCGCCGCAGTCGGCGGGGTCGCCCTGCAATTTGGCAAGGGCGTGGGGCAGGGCGGGCAGTACGGCGGCAAGGTTTTCCACAACGGCCTTGCGGCTGCCCGGCAGGTTGATGATGATGCTTTGCCCCAGCGCGCCCGCAGCCGCGCGCGAAATAACCGCGTGGGGCGTTTTGGCAAGGCTGGCGGCCAGCATGGCCTGAGTAAAGCCCGGCAAGGGCGTATCGAGCAGGGCGGCAGTGGTTTGCGGCGTGATATCTCGCGCCGAAAGCCCGGTGCCGCCGGTGGTGCATATAAGGTCAAAACCCTGGCTCAGGGCAAGCTCCGTCAGCAGGGCGCGCAGTTGCGCGGCTTCATCAGGCAGCAAGAATCCCTGGCTGTGGCTCAGCGGCATGGCGGAGCCGACCATTTCAGCAATGGCGGGGCCGCTCAGATCCAGCCGCTGGCCGCGCGCACCTTTGTCCGACAGGGTTATCCATGCAAGGCTATAGCCGGTTTTTCTGGCGGTTACTTCCAGCGGGCCTTCGGGCAGATCAGTCAGGGCGGTCAACAGCAGGCACTGCACCGCGTGGCTTGCCTGCCACGGTTCCTCACCATTGCCGCCGGGGTTTGCCGTGTTGGGCGGCAGGGGCATCCAGGCGCGCCCCGTAACCTTGAGCAGGGCTGTGCCGCAGGCCCCGCAAAAGCATGTGCCCACCCGCAGGTGGGGCATTGCCCACGGCTCGGGCGTCATGAGGCCGTGACTGCGGCAAAAATCGGTATCCGTGGCGGCAACAGGCAGCAGGGGCAGACATTGGCCCCGCTTGCAGGCGTGTACGTGCAGCAGGATATTCATACGTTGCTCCGGGGAACTGGCCGATGGATGGTATCGGATTGGAGTGGGCAATAGATTATTGTAGCCGCAAGCGCAATGGGTTACAAGTCCGATACGCGCCTGCGTTTGCGCAGCCAGCGAGGCCTTTCGCCCGCGCATGCCGCGTCCGCCGCTTAGGCGGCCCCCCAACGCTGCACGGCAGCGTCATTCCCGTGTATTTTAAGGAGTATCCCCATGAGTACCCGCAGCCAGGATCAGACCCAGGACCTGAAGGTTCTTGGCACAGGCCGCCTTCAGTCCCCGGAGGGCGGCCCCAGCGTAGCCCTGCTGGAGGCCTTTCCCAACTGCTTTCCCCAGCGCCCCTATGTGATCAGTATCAGCTTTCCCGAATTTACCTCGCTCTGCCCGGTGACCGGCCAGCCCGACTGCGGCACCATCACGGTGGAGTACATTCCCGATGAGCTGTGCGTGGAATCCAAGAGCTTCAAGCTCTATATGTTCGCCTTCCGCAATCACCAGTCGTTTATGGAAACCATCACCAACAACGTGCTGGAAGACCTGCGCACCCTGCTCAATCCCTGCTGGTGCCGGGTCAAGGGCCTGTTTGCGCCGCGCGGCGGCACGCGTATCCACGTTTTTGCCGAAACTTTCAAGGATACCATGCCCGAAGAGCAGAACCGCCTTGTGCGCGAAGCCGTGGCCGCGTGGAAGTCCGAACCCGATCCGCACCGCCCGTAGTTGCGGCTTGTTTGCTCCCGTTGGCTTTGTTTTGTTAGCAAGGCAAAGCCTACGGGAGTGGAAAATTTTTGTTGCAGGCAGCTTGCTTTCACGTTTTTTGACACGCGCGCCGCATAACTGCCCAGCGGCGCGCTGCCCTGATTTTTTTTGCATGGCTGAAACGAGGAATAATGATCGCTTCTGAAAGCGGCTGCGCGCACGGCAAAGGTGGTGAATCCCCCTCGTCTTGCGCTTCCGGCCCTGCCGAGCACGGCCCCGGGCAGTCTGGCGGCATCGCGCGCACGGCGGCTCTTTTGGGCGGCTTTGCCCTTGTTTCGCGTGTGCTCGGCCTTTTGCGCGATATGAGCATGGCCTGGCTTGTGGGCGGCGGCGCTGCCGCCGATGCGCTGGTGGCTGCCATGCGGCTGCCCCATGTGCTGCGGCGCATGCTGGGCGAAGGCTCGCTTTCCATGACGCTGACGGCAAGCCTTGTGCATCTGGAGCGCATGGGCGCCTCGCCCTGCCATGCCTCGGCGGCGGAGCGCAGCCGCAGCATGCGCCTGCTGGCCCGTGCCCTGGCTGTGAGGCTTGGCCTTGTGCTGACCCTGCTCACAGTGCTTGGGCTGGTGGCCACCCCGTGGCTTACGGATGTTCTGGCTCCCGGTTTTTATGGGACGGAACGGCAGGAGGCCATATACCTGCTGCGCATCTGCCTGCCCTATACGCTGGCGGCTGGTATGGCGGCTCTGGGCATGGCTCTTTTGCACAGCCTTGGCGTATTCTGGCTGCCCGCTGTTTCTCCTGCCCTGTTCAATATTGTCATTCTGTGTTTTGCAGGGGCGGCTGCTCTGGGCCTGCTGCCTGCGGCTCCGGCTCTGGCCGTGGGCATGCTTTGCGGTGGAGTCGCACAGTGGTTGGCGCAGTGGCTGGCCGTGCGCCGTTTGTTGCCGCTGCATAAAGCCGGGCCTGCCGATAGGCTGGGTGCAGCGCCGGGCAGCGAGAGCAGGGATGCATCCACGCTGCACAGCCGCGCGGCATCCCTCGCCTGGAACTGCATTGGCCGTCTGCCCGCGGGCCTGCTTGGGGCATCCGCACCGCAGCTTGCCATGCTGGCCGCCATGTCTCTGGCGTCCAGCCTTGGCCGGGGGCAGGTGGCTGCCCTTTACTATGCCGAACGGCTGCTTGAACTGCCCCTTGGACTGGTGGGCGTGTGTCTGGGCATGGCAAGCCTGCCCACTTTGAGCCGCCTTGCCGCTGCCAGAGAATTTTCGCTCTTTGCAGATCAGTTGCGCACGGCCCTGCGTTTGACCCTGCTGTTGAGCCTGCCCGCCGCCGCAGGATTGTGGGCTGTGGGGCCGCGCTTGGTGGAAGGCCTGCTGCGGCACGGAGCCTTTGGCGACAATGCCGCCTACGAAACTGGCCTTGCCCTGTGGGCCTATTTGCCGGGGCTGCCCGCCTTTGCCGTCAACCGTCCCCTGCTGGCAGCCTGCAACGCGCTGGGCGAGGTGCGGCGTACGGCAGTCAGCGCCGTATGGGCCGTGGTTGCTACGCTTGCGGTCGGGGCCGCACTGGTCCATAGTCTTTCGGGCAGTCTTGGCGTCATGGCTCCAGCACTGGCCGTGAGCCTTGGCCTGTGGCTGCAATGCGGCCTGTTGCTGTGTATTCTGGGCAGGGCGTTGAAAAAAAGTTCCGCTGGCGCGGCATCTGCCAGCGTTTGCCTGCCCCCGGCGGGGGCGGTGCTGCGGCAATGCGCCGCTGCTGCGGCCACGGCCCTTGCCGCATGGCAATTGCTGGAACTGCTGCACGGGCGCAGCCTATGGCTTGGGCTTGCCCTTGCCATCATTGGCGGCGCAACTGCCTGGGCTGTTTGTCTGTTTGTTCTGCGCGATGCTGACGCCCTTGCGGCTGCCCGCGCACTGGCGCACCGTCTGCATGGCAGGCCACACTAACAGTAAGGAGCGCGGGAGCGTGTTTCTCGCGGCAAAGCATATGCCCAATATCTCACACGTTCTGCGCCGCAGGCTTGCCCTGGCTGTATGGGTGGCGGCATTGCTGCTGTTCCTGCTGCTTGGTGTCTGGAACGTCAACGAGGACAGGCAGGAGGCGGAAAACCGCCTTGGCAGCGAGGCCGGACGTACCGCAGCGCAACTGGCGGCTCTGCTTTCCCTGCCCGCCTGGGAGCTGGACGAACTGACCGCGCGCACAATCGTCATGGCGGCCATGACCGATGAATCCATTTACGCCATCAAGGTGCAGACGCCGCGTGGCATGCTGGAAGGGCAGCGGCGCAACTACCAGTGGGAACCCATCCCCTGGGACGATGAAATTGCGGAAAACAGCGTGCAGGGCATGAATCCGCTCAAGATGGAAGGCCGCCCCGTGGGTTCGGTGGAGGTGTACCTTTCGCCCCGCATTACTGATGAAGATCTGGCCCAGAAGGCCCGGCGGGAAGTGGCGCGCTTTTGCCTTTCCGCCCTGTTTTCAACCCTGGTCTTGCTGGCCCTGCTCTGGCACTGGGGCGATCTGGCCCGGCTGAAAGCCTTGTTGCTGGAGCGTACTGCGCCGCGCGGCACTGCGGCGTCCGGCGAACCTGCTGCTGATTCGGCCCCTGCGCCATCGCCGGAACCCGGCCTTGCAGATATTTTTGAATCTGGCTCCACTTGCGACAGCGCCGTCCGCAGGCATGGGGCGCAGGGCGGGAGTGGCGCGCCCCTGAGCGAAGATATCGCAGCCGGGGCTGTTGTGAGCGCCGAGCTTGGGCGGGCCTTTTTGCTGCGCCGCCCGGAAGCATGGCGCGTTACGGCGGGCATGTTCGGCAGAACGTTTGCCCCTGCCCCTGATCTGCTGCTGCGCCTTTACGCGCTGGAAGACGCTGAAAACCTGTGCCGCCTTGGGCGGATTCTTGAAAAAGCAGCGCCCTGCGTGGGCGCGGAGCGGCTGGCCTCTGCCGCGCACGCGATGCAGTGGGCTGTAAATGATTCGGACGCAGCCTCTGCGGCTCAGGCCGTGGAAGAATGCGTGCTGGCGCTGCGCGAAGTACTGGGCGCGCTGGAAGGGCAAACGGCCCGCAAGGAAAGCAAGCCCTCGGTGCAAGAGGGCGGAAGATAAGGAGATCATATGGGTTTTTTCTCTGCCATAAAAAAGATGTTCGGCGGCGCGGAAGATGCGGCCAATGCGGCGCAGGAAGTGCCCGCAGAAATTGACGCAGCTGCACCTGAATCCCTTGCAGAACCTGCTGCGAAACCAGCGGCAGAATCCGCTGCCCAACCTTTTGCGGCATCTGCCGCTGATGAGGCTCTTACCCTGCGCCTGCGCGAGGCTGAGCCACGGCTTTCCGTATGGCTTGGTATTGTGCTTGAGGGCGTGGAGGAAGCGGGCGACCTGCTGTGGCAGCGTCTGTTCTTCTTGCTGCGCGCCCTTGATGCCCCGGAGGCCGAAGCGCAGAACTTTGTGCGTGATTTTCAGGAATGGCTCGCCCGCATGGATTATCGGCAGGTGGAGGAATTCCGCTCTGAATTGCAGTACCGTCTGGCTCTCGCCCTTGATATGGAAGACGAAGAGGACGAGCGCAACCGCCTGTTTCTCAAGATCAGTCAGGGCCTTTCGCGCACCCGCGAGCAGTTTTCCAAGGGGCTGGACGCATTGTTTGCCGGGCATGGCGAACTGGACGACGCCTTCTGGGAAGAGCTGGAAGAACTTTTTATCATGGCCGATCTTGGCTACGAGCCTTCCATTGAACTGGTGGAACGCCTGAAAGAGCGCGCCCGCAAGGAAAAGGTGACGGAATCCGCCATGGTGCGCCAGTTGCTCATGGCTGAAGTGGAAGAAATCTTTCGCGCGCCGCGCCGCATTGCAGCCGTTAACCAGCCCGAAGTTGTGCTGATGATCGGCGTCAACGGCGTGGGCAAAACCACCACCATTGCCAAGCTGGCCCACCGCGACCGCATGCAGGGCAAAAAGGTCATGATTGCCGCCGCAGATACCTTCCGCGCTGCCGCCATCGAGCAGTTGCAGGTCTGGGCCGGGCGCGTGGGCGCGCTGTTCCATGCGCGCACCGCTGGTTCCGACCCTGCCGCCGTGGCCTACGAGGCTATGGATCGCGCGCTTCAGGAAGGCGTGGATGTGCTCTATGTGGACACCGCTGGCCGCTTGCAGACCAAGGTCAACCTGATGGAGGAGCTGAGCAAGATCCGTCAGGTGTTAGGCAAAAAGCATGCGGGCGCGCCGCACCGCACCATTCTGGTGATTGACGCCACCACCGGGCAGAACGCCCTTTCGCAAACCAAACTGTTCAAGGAAGCTGCGGGCATTGATGAACTCATCATCACCAAGCTCGACGGCACGGCCAAGGGTGGCGTAGCCATTGCCGTTGCCATGCAGCACCACCTGCCCATCACCTATGTGGGCCTTGGCGAAAAAATGGAAGACCTGCGCCCCTTTAGCGGCGAGGATTATGCCCGCGCCCTGCTGGGCGTGAAGGAAGACGCGTAGGCCCGGTCAGGATTCAAACCTGCAATGCCGGCGCGATTGCCGGAAGCGGAGCATGCCATGAGAAGAGCGTTTATCTGTCCGTCCAAGTATGTGCAGGGCGAGAACGAACTGCTCAACCTTGGGTATTTTGTGCGGCAGTACGGCACAAAGGCCTTGCTGGTAGCCACGGAAAGCAGCGTGAACAGGGTGCGCCAGACGCTGGACGCCACAGCGGCCAAGTTTGGCGTGACCTTTGTGGAAACGGAATTTCAGGGCGAATGCTCGCGCGTTGAAATCGCCCGCCTTGGCGAGCTGGCGCGTCAGCATTCCTGCCACTGCACCGTGGGGCTTGGCGGCGGCAAGGCGCTGGATACGGCGCGCTGCGTGGCGGCGGGGCAGGGGGTCATTGTGGTGCCCACCACAGCGGCTACGGACGCGCCCACAAGCCATTCTGCGGTGATCTACACGCCAGACGGCGAAATGGAAGACTACGCCTACTTTCCCCGCAATCCCGATGTGGTGCTGATGGACGTTTCCATCATTGCCGCCTCGCCGGTGCGCTATCTGGTATCGGGCATGGGCGATGCCCTTTCCACCTATTTTGAGGCGCGGGCCAACGTGCGTTCGTGCGCTCCCGTCAACGCGGGGCTGCCCTGCGGCGCGCGCACGGGTGACTGCCCCCCGGCCAGAGGCACCCTTGCCGCGCAAACCCTTGCCGCCACCTGCTACCGCACCCTGCTGGAAGACGGCTACAAGGCCGTGCTGGCCTGTCAGGCCAAGATGGCGACGCCTGCGCTGGAAAACATCATTGAAGCCAACTCCCTGCTTTCCGGTCTGGGCTTTGAGAGCGGCGGCCTAGCGGCAGCTCATGCCGTCCACGATGGCCTGACCGCACTGGAAGAAACCCATACCTATCTGCACGGCGAAAAGGTCGCCTTTGGCACGCTGGTGCAACTGGTGCTGGAAAACGCCCCCACGGAAGAACTGGACGAAGTGCTGGGCTTCTGCACCTCGGTGGGTCTGCCCGTGTGCCTGAGCGACATCGGCATTACGGATATCAGCCCCGAAGCCCTGCGCAAGGTGGCCCGCAAGGCCTGCCTGCCCGAAGAATCCATCCACGCCATGCCCTTTCCCATCACGGAAGAGAGCGTAGCCGCAGCTATTATGGCGGCGGATGCGCTGGGCAACGCATTCAGAAGCTGAACGCATTTGCGGATCAAATCTGCAAGACGGTAGTGTGCTCAAAAAAAGGGGGATTCCTGTTCGGAATCCCCCTTGTATTTGGGTTGGGTGTCAGCCTTGCGCCGCTTATTCGGCCCGGAAGGTGAGCTTGTCGTCCGTGGCGTCCACAGTGACGCACTGGCCGTCGCGGATTTTGCCGCCCACCAGCTCCTTGGCGAGCGGGGTTTCCACAGCCTGCTGCACGTAGCGCTTGAGGGGCCGCGCGCCGTACACAGGGTCATAACCTGCATCGCCAATGAACTTGCGGGCCGCATCTGTAAGCTCAAGCCTGATCTTGCGGTCTTCAAGCCGCTTGCGCAGCCGGTTGACCTGAAGATCCACAATGCGGGCAATCTGGTCGCGCCGCAGGGGCAAAAAGACCACGGTTTCGTCCACACGGTTGAGGAACTCGGGGCGGAAGTGCGCCCGTAAATCCTCCATGACCCTTTCCCTCGCGCCTTCCTTCAGCGAGCCGTCGGCGGAGATGCCGTCCAGCAGGTGCATGGAGCCGATGTTGGAGGTCATGATGACTATGCAGTTGCGAAAGTCCACCGTGCGTCCCTGGCTGTCCGTAAGGCGTCCATCATCCAGCAGTTGCAGCAGGGTGTTGAACACATCGGGATGCGCTTTTTCAATCTCGTCAAACAGAATGACGGAGTAGGGCTTGCGGCGCACGGCCTCGGTAAGCTGACCGCCTTCGTCATAGCCCACGTATCCTGGAGGCGCGCCGATGAGCCGCGACACGGAGTGCTTCTCCATGTATTCGCTCATGTCGAGCCGCACCATGTTGTCTTCCGTATCAAAGAGCGCCTCGGCCAAAGCCTTGGAAAGCTCGGTCTTGCCTACGCCCGTGGGGCCAAGGAAGATGAACGAGCCTGTGGGCCGCGCCGGGTCGGAAAGGCCCGCGCGGGCGCGCAGCACGGCATCTGCCACGGCTGTAACGGCCTCGTCCTGACCCACCACGCGCTCGTGCAGCTGGTCGCCCAGGCGCAGCAGTTTTTCGCGTTCGGATTCAAGCAGGCGCGTTACCGGAATGCCCGTCCACTTGCCCACAATCTCGGCCACGTCGTCGGGGCGCACTTCTTCCTTGAGCAGGCGCGGGCCTTCGCTTTCGGCCCCTGCGCCGGATGCTGCGGCCAGCTTCTTTTCCAGCTCAAGCAGTTTGGAGTACTTGAGCTCGGCGGCCTTGTTGAGGTCGTAGGCGCGCTCGGCCTGCTCAATGGCAAGCTTGGTCTGCTCGATCTGCTCCTTGATTTCACGCACGTGGTCGATGGAGCCTTTTTCGCTCTCCCACTGTTTGCGCATGTTGGCCTGCTGGGCGCGCAGGTCTGCCAGTTCGTTCTCAAGCTTTTCAAGGCGCTCGCGCGAGGCGGCGTCTGTTTCGCGGCGCAGGGCCTCGCGCTCGATTTCGAGCTGCATGACCTTGCGGTTCACTTCGTCCAGATCAGCGGGCAGCGAGTCGATCTCGGTGCGGATCATGGCCGCGGCCTCGTCAATAAGGTCAATGGCCTTGTCCGGCAGCTGACGGTCGGTGATGTAGCGGTGCGAGAGCACCACCGCTTCAACAATGGCCGAGTCGCTGATGCGCACGCCGTGGTGCACCTCGAAGCGTTCCTTCAGTCCGCGCAGGATGGAAATGGCGTCTTCCACCGTGGGTTCTTCAACCATGACGGGCTGGAAACGGCGTTCCAGGGCCGGGTCTTTCTCAATATATTTGCGGTACTCGTCCACCGTGGTTGCGCCGATGCAGTGCAGCTCGCCGCGCGCCAGCATGGGCTTGAGCAGGTTGCCCGCGTCCATCGCGCCTTCGGTCTTGCCCGCCCCAACGATGGTGTGCAGTTCATCGATGAACAGAATGATCTGCCCCTCGCTCTTTTCCACTTCGTTGAGCACGGCCTTGAGGCGTTCCTCGAATTCGCCGCGATATTTTGCGCCAGCAATGAGCGCGCCCATATCAAGGGCAAAGAGCTTGCGGCCCTTGAGGCCCTCCGGCACGTCGCCCTTGACGATGCGGAAGGCCAGACCTTCCACGATGGCGGTTTTGCCCACGCCCGCCTCGCCTATGAGCACCGGGTTGTTCTTGGTGCGGCGCGAGAGAATGCGGATAACGCGGCGGATTTCGGAATCTCGGCCAATGACCGGGTCCATCTTGCCCTGGCGGGCTGCTTCCACGAGATCACGTGCGTACTTGGTCAGCGCTTCAAAGGTGTCTTCGGGGGTGGCGCTGGTCACGCGCGCGCCGCCGCGCAGCTCTTCCATGGCTGCCACAAAACGGGCGCGGGCGATCTTGTATTCCTTGAAAACTTCGCCAAGGGGCGAGGAGGGCGCAACATCGGTAAGCGCGGCAAACAGGTGGTCAACGCTTACGTATTCGTCCTTCATGCGGTTGGCTTCGTTCTGCGCGTCGCCCAGAATTTTTGCCAGCCGTTGGGTAATCATGATCTTGTTGGGGTCCATGCCGCCGCCGGAAACAGACGGCCGCTTGCGCAGCGCGCCCTCGATGGCAACGCTGAGGGCCTTGGGCTGCACGCCCATCTGTTCCAGAATGCGCGGCACGATGCCGTTTTCCTGCTGTACAAGGGCCAGGGCCAGATGCTCGGCATCCGTCTCCTGATGGCCCATACCTGCGGCAATGCTCTGGGCCTGCCCCACAGCCTCGCGGGCTTTATCCGTAAATTTGTTGATGTCCATAAGCTTCCTCCACACGCGCCCGCGCTGCGGCGGGCAAAATTTTGTTATTTCTGGCCGGGAGGCTGCATGCTCTCAAACCGGCTATTCGTCTTCAAAATGCTGCAGGCGTTGCACCCTGCGTTCCAGAGAATCTATGCGCTCCAGAAGATCCACAATAATAGTTCCGCCGAGCACGGGTAGCTCAAAGTCGCAACAGATGCGCTCAAGCTTGCGTACACGGTAGATGTCTACATCGCGAAAAAGGAAATCCTGCGCCGCGCTGGTGCGGGCTTCAATCCAGCCAAGGCCCATCAGTTCCTGAAGCCGCTCCGGCGCAATGCCTGTGGCTTCAATGAATTCCTGCCAGACCATGACCGTTGAAGGCACGGGCAGTGAAGGTTTTTTCGGGGTCATGCTCATTTGTGTCCTCCACCAGTAACCGTATCGGTTGCCGCCTGCGGCGGCGCCGCTGGAATATGCATGCAAACCCTGCGCAGCCGCCGGGGGTGTCCGCTGGCGGCTGCCTGATTGTTCCCTACGCGCGGGCCTTGAATGTTGAGATCTCGGCCAGCTTGCTCCACAGATCGCGCTCTTCGTCCGTGATCTGGGCGGGAACCCTAATCATGATCTTTGCCAGCAGGTCGCCCCGCTTGTCAGCAGCGCCCAGGCCCTTGCCGCGCAGGCGGAACTTGCGCCCGGAGCTGGAGCCTGCGGGAATCTGCATTTCTACGCTGCCTTCAAGGGTAGGCACTTCAACCCGCGCTCCAAGGGCTGCTTCCCACGGGGCCAGGGCCAGATCGCATTGCAGGTTGTCTCCGTCCACCTTGAAAACATGGTGGGGCAGATAGCGCACCCGCAAAAAAAGGTCGCCCGGCGTGCCGCCCGGCGCAGGGTCGCCCTGCCCGGCGAGGCGCAGTTTTGCCCCTTCGCGGATGCCTGCGGGCACGTTGACCTCAAGAGTCTTTGCGCCAGCGGGCATGTTGATGGACACGGAGCGCGGGCCGCCGCGCAGCACTTCTTCAAGGCTCAGGGTCAGCTCCGCCTCCACATCGCGGCCACGCCGCTGACGGGACGAAAATCCGCCAAAGGGATCAGGGCCGAAATTGGCCCCGCGCCCGCCAGCTTGTCCGCCCATCTGGCCGCCAAAGGGGCCGCCGAACTGAGCGCCGCTGCCAAACTGGCCACCGCCGCCAAACAGGGTTTCAAAAAAGTCTGAAAAGCCCGAACCGTCAAAATTTTTGCCATTGAACGTGAAATGCACATTCTCAAAGCCCGGTTCTCCCTGAAACTGCTGGCCGTGCTGCCAGTTGGGGCCAAGCTGGTCGTACAGTTTGCGCTTTTCCGGGTCTTTGAGCACTTCATAGGCTTCGTTGATTTCCTTAAACTTCTCCTCTGCCTGCTTGTCGCCGGGATTGAGGTCAGGGTGGTATTTGCGGGCCAGCTTTTTGTAAGCCTTGGAGACCTCCTCGGCTGACGCTGCGCGCTCTACTCCCAGAAGTTTGTAATAATCCTTGTACGATACTGCCATGATGCGTGCTCCCCGTCGGGTCGTTTCCTTGACGTGCGTCCAGAATACACCTGTTCGCCACGCCTGCCCATAAAAAGTAAGGTCAGCCAGCGCATCGTCAATAGGCAAATGCCGTGTTTTTGTCTGGCATTACGCGGGGCTTTCCATAAATAACAACAAAAGCCCCCTGCCGTCCGAAAGGGAACGGCAGGGGGCTGGCATGACAATGAAAGGGAGGCTTACGGCAGCAGCGGGCCGCGTGAGCCAATGGTGTAAAAATTGCGGCCCACGCGGGAGGCTCCGTTGAGCAGGGTGCTGCTCAGGCCCAGATAGTCCGTTTCGGCGCGCGAGCCAGCAAAGTCGGCGTTGGATGCAGATTCCGCCGCCTGGTTGCGCAGGCTCCAGGCCCGCATGTCTTGCGCGTGTGCTCTGCTTTGTCCCTGCTGCTCGGCAGAGAGGGCGTCCAGCTCGCCTTTTTCGGCGGTGTCGAGAGTTTTATCCAGCGTTGAGCCTGCATCGGTCTGCGCTCCTGATGCCCCAGCCTGAGCGCGTTGTGCACCGATGATGCGGGCAGCCTCCTGGCGTTTGGCTTGCGCGGCTTCGTAACCTGCACGGCGTTCCTGCCGGGCGGCCTCGTCTGCCGCCTGTGCGCTCAGTTCCGCCTGCTGGGCGTTGCGGGCCGCAAGGTCGGACTGATATTCCGTCTGCTGGCGGCGGGTTTCTGCCTGCTGCACGGCGCTCACGGTTCCGGCTGCTGCCCCGGCAAGGGCCACGGCGGCGCTGATCATGGCAGCGGTGCTGGTTGCTATGGCCATTAGCTGTCCTCCTCAATTGTTCCTGCTGCCCTGGCTGGCGCTGGCGGCAGGGTTTTGTGCCAGATAGTTTCCGTGGGCCGCGCCCCAAGGCGGCGGTAGAGGGCATGGCAGGGGCGGGACGCTGGCGAGCTGTACTGCACAAGGCTCACGCCGCGCGCCGCAAGGGCCGCCTCCGCATGGCGCAGCAGGCGCAGGGCAAACAGGCCGCCGCGCGCCCAGGGGGCAAGATACAGCCCATCCAGAGCCGCCAGCAGGGTTTGCGGGCAGTGCGGGCAGTCCACCAGTGTAAAGGCGGCGTAGCCCGCCAGTGGAGCGCTGGAGGTAGCGGAGGCTGCGCTTTGGTCGGCCTCGGTCAGTCCGCGCGCTGCGCTGATGTGCAGCATGCCCAGCCGTTCAAGACTGGCATAGCGCTCATGGTCAAGGCGGTAACGCTGTGCGCCGTGCAGGGCGGCTTCCACCTCATCCCAGTGGGCGGCGGCGAGTTGTTCCGCTTCTGCGGATACCTGAGAAAATGTTTCTGTTGTTAGGGTCAGCATGGATTGCTCCTCCTGCCGCATCAGGCAAAGGTTATGTCCAGCGTGAGAGCAAGAACGCGGAAGGGCAGGGGCCTCTGCTGCACCAGCCAGATGCTCGTCTGGTTGTCCCAACCGCCGCTGGGAGCGCACGTGATATCGCCAGAAAAGGGCTGCACGGCCTCGCCCCAGTGTTCCGGCATAAAGGGCAGGTCGTAAAGTTCGTTGCGGCTGGGGCCGTATTGCCCGCCTACGCTGCGGTACAGGCGGAGCGAGCAGGAACCGTAGGCCCGCCCTTGCGCCAGTGTTGTGCCGGAATTGAAGTCTCCTTCCACCGGCAGGGGGGAGAGCACGGATGCATAAGGCAGGCCTGCCTGCACCACAGAGGCCGCGTAGGGCAGGTCTATGCGTCCACCACGCACCACGCAGCCTTCCACAGGGCTGCCGTCCGCCAGTACGGAAAGCGCGCAGCCTTCCAGATGGCCCAGCCCTTCCACGGTCGAAGTTGGCGTATCCGTGCGGATACCAAGGCCGCAATCCACAAAACAGGCTTCGGCAATGGGCTGGCTATCCGCCCAGACGGGGGCCAGCCGTTCGAGAAAATAGCGCGTTCGGCCCGCAATGGTGCGGCGCACCACAAGAGCCAGCGCGTCGCCGTCCTGATCAGCCACTGTTGCGGCAGAAATAACCTCGCCGTCTGTCACATGGCGCGACCAGCCCCAGATGTCGTGCTCCTTCATGTAGGTAAAACCCAGCAGCAGGCCATCATCGCGCACGCACCAGATGGTTGAGCCGGGGGTCTGCTGATAGGCCCACTGTTTGATGGTGTGCCCCTCAAACAGGTGCGGCGCAAGAATGGAAAGGTCGTTGCCCGAATAGCCGTCTTTTTCCAGCGAATAGAAAAGATCGCGCACACGCGAGCCGTGGCGCTGCACATGCAGCACCGAGTTGCCGATGATGATGGGCGCAAGCCCCGCGCTGCCCCAGTACGACTGGGCGGTGATGCTGACCTTCTGGGGCGTGATGGCCGATCCATCGCCGCCGCTGGCCTTGTATTCGCTGCCGGAGGTGCCCACCAGAAGATCGCCGAAGCTGGCAACCCAGGTTACGGAGTCTATGGAGCCGGAGGCGATGAGGTATTCCACCGGATCGTCATCCTGCAAGGGACGCGACTTGCGGAAGGATTCAAAATCGCCTGTGCGCGACATGTAAAATGCCTGCGGTGTGCCGGGGGTGGCCGCAAGCACCATGCGCTGCTGGTGAAAGGCCACCACGCCGGGATTGTTGTTGTCGACAAAAGGATTCCAGTCTTCGCTAGGAGTGTCTGTGGTGTCGGCCTTGTAGTTCTGGTCGCTGAAGCTGGTGCCGGAGGCAACGCCGATAAAGCCGAAGTAGCCCGCTTCCTCGCGATAAACATTGTACTCAGCAGCGCCCTGAACGGCAGGCCAGCTTATGGTTGTGCTGTTGCCCACCACCCAGTCGGAGGGGTGCCGCGCCCCTGTGCACTCCCCGGCAGGCGAGGCGAGGGACTGCCTGCCGTTGGCATCCACCGCAGCCACCTTGTACCGCAGGGTGTAGGAACCGCCGCTGCCAGTAAAGGCCAGCGTTGGCGCGGCGGGGGCGGGCAAGGATGTGTTCAGTTTTACCTGTTCCAGGCTCCAGGTATAGTTTCCACCCGGTGCGTCGCGCCGCACTATTTTGTGCAGCGGATATTTCTGGTGGGCCAGATAGACCACATCGCCCACCTGCGCGTGGCAGAGCGAAAGCAGATCTTCCGCCGCATAGGGGGTCGCCATGACAGGTGCCGTGGTGAATCCGGCAACTGTAGCAACGCGCAGGGTTTTCTCGCCAAAAACCAGAAGGAAATTCTGGCTCGGATGCGCGCTGAAGGTGAAGGGGAGCAACACGGAATACGCCCCAAGCTCAGCCAGAAAGCGGGTACCGGGCCGCCGGGCCACATCCCCGTGCAGGCCGGGGAGCATGTTTTCCATGCAGGCAACGCAGTTGCGGTAACGGGAAAGGTCATACCGGGCCGAGAGCGTGGGCGATATCTCGCCGCCGGTAAAGTTTTGCAGGGCTATGCGCATGACTGTTCCGTCTGCAAAATGTCAGGAGTATCCGGCCAGGGGGTAGCTTCTCCGCCACCATCCCACGGCGCACCGGGCTGTTCGGGCAGGGCGCGCAGGGCGGCCCTGTACGCCTTGACCTGTGCCAGATATCCCTCGCTGATGGGGTAGTCGGCCAGCACATACTTGTCCGTAGCTGCAAGTCGCACGTCACGGGAGGCGCGCAGAACTTCAAAGATGGCTTCCGCAGGCCGTAACGGTTCCTCCCCGGCCTTGTATGGCCTGCCGTCCCAGCCGCGCACTACCTCATAATCAACCTCGACACTGCCGGGGAATGGTTGCGCGTCCCACATGTCAATTTCACCAGCGGCATTGAGCAGCACATGGCAAGACATCAGTTGCCTCCTTCTGCAAAAACAAAGCTCAGATATAAATTCGTGGGGGCCGTATATTCCACGCGAACTGCGTCGCCTTTGCGCGCTGGGATTATTAGGCTTAGTACTTGTCCCGCGGCAGAAGACCAACTAAGTTCATCCAAAACAAAGTTGTTTGTGGACAAGCGTAGGTATTGATTTATTGCTGAAGAAGTACCGACAAACTTGAACCAGCCAGGGGCAGGAGCAGGGGCTGTATAAGCCGTAGACGCGGGAACGGCCACCGCCACTACCCTTTGACTGGGCATGGCGTAGTTCGCCACCTTGGCGGAGCCTGCTGCCGTCAGGTTATCCATATCCAGATTTGCCTTGCCCGCCAGTCCTGCCATGTAATTTGACCAGTCGAACACGCTGGCGCTGTTCTGCGCGGATGCCAGAACCGCAAAATGCCGCAAGCGTACCTGCTCATCGGTGACAGTGGTGGAGTTGCCATAGATAGGGTTGGACGCAGCGGCATTGAACTGGAGTTCTGTGCAGCCAATCCCACCTGTACCGACTGCAACGCCACGCGCTGCGGTTGTTCTTACCAACGCACCAGTAGACCCTTCTGAAATCCCACCAAGAATTGACGTGTACCCACCAGTTGTGCCTGTAATGTTCGGCAGTCCGGCCTTATAACTTTTGCCCAGCTCCGAGGCACTTGCGGCATGCGTGATGGAATCGCCGTTTTTCAGCAGCGGAACCTTGAACTTCTGGGCTGTGGTGTCCAATGCGAATTTGGCGCAGTTGCCTGTCAGGGCCACCTGGGCGGCAAAGGCGGCATAGGTGCAGGTGAGCAGTTTGCCGCCCACAAGATACGTGTCGTAAAACTCCCTGAATTGTTCACGCGTGTATTCCGCAGCGTCAGCCGGAACAGTGCCGTTGGGAACGTAGCCGTCTGCCGCCATCACGCTCATAACGCTACCGATCAGAGTCGTGCCTATGGCTGTAATGCCAAGCTCCGCTGTGGTCAGGCGCGCATCCTGCTGGGAGTTTTTTGCTTCCGCATCGGCCATACGGCTGAGCAAATTGTCCGGCACGGCCTGCTGCGCCGCGTGGGCGGCAGTTTGGGCAGTCTGGGCGCTTGCCGCTGCTATATCTGCCTGCGCAGTGGCGGCGCTTACGCTTGCTTCTGCCGCTTCAGCCACCGTTTGTGCTGCTGTGGCTGCGCTGGCCGCTGCAGCAGCGGCAGAATGCGCGGCGGCGGTGGCGTTTTGAGCTGCTGCATCACGGCTGGCATAGATGGAAGCAACCACTTCTTCCGGCGACTTGTCGCTGGTGGCGGGCATGATGACGGCGCGCGCGAGTTTTTCGTTCAGTTGTTGAAGTTCCGCGGTGGCCTGATCCAGACCGTCTTCTATGACCTGCGGATCAAAGCGCGAGGCGGATATGAGGTCTATGCCCTGCGCAAAGGGCATGTTGCGCACTATGGCAAGCCGCCAGCCTGCGGGCAGGGGCGCTCCATCGTGTAGATAGGTTACAGTGCCGCCGCTCTCGCCGATACTGGCTGTCCAGCCCTGAGCAGGAGAGGTCTCTCCCTTGGGCGATGTGGTGCTGATATTAAGCTGGTCTGTGCTCCAGACCTTGAAGGCAAAGGGAAAGGCCGTTGCTGCGCCATTGCCTTCATACACGGCGCGGCTGGGGCTGTAGGGCAGGGTCATGCCTCGCTCCTTGCTGGTTTGACAGTGATTGCGGGTGCACTCAGCGCACGGCAAGCCAGGGGTCTTCAACCGGACGGTCGCTGCGTTCGGACGCGGCGGCGCTACGGGCCGGGGGCAGGCTGGCGGCATAGAGCTGCTCCAGCTCGGTTGCCTTCTGGCTGCTGCCCTTAAGCAAGGGGGCGGCTATGAGGGCGGCCAGCTTGCGGGCCAGCATGTGCGCAAAGAGGTCATCAAAAAGGCGGCTGTTGCGCACATCTTCCGTGTACAGGGCAAGGGCGCGCGCCGCATCGGTGAGCAGCAGCGAGCCATCGCCCGCCGCGTTCTGCGCAAGGCAGAAGGGGCGGGCCGTAATGCCTTCGTGGCGCACCTCGTGCACCTTGAGGCAGTCATCGGGCAGTGCGTAGGCAAAACGGAATTCCGGAGCGTAGCCTTCGGGCAGCGGCACAAGGGCCATCCATGTTCTGCGCTGGGCAAAGCTCCAGGGAAAATCGCGCAGCACCTGCCGCCGGGCGGAATCCCAATACAGGCGGCATTGCAGGGCCTCTGGCGTATTTTCCTGCTCCGAGGCAACACTGCGCGTCCCCAGAAAGCCCAGCGCGCGGTTCCACACGCTTATCTGGCTGATGGTCATGGCAGTTCCTGTGATGAAGTGGAGAAAAAGCCTCCGGCCTGCCCCGCAGGGGGCCGGAGGCTGTAGACTGACGGGCTGAGTTTTAACCAGCCATGATGGCAGGTTCGTAGGGCAGGTCTTCCTCCCGCGTGAGGGCGGCAAAGATGCGTCCTTTGCTCACGGTTTTGCCGTCAACGGGTGTGACGGCGAAGGCCAGACGCAGCCAGCTCTTGCGCACGCCCTGAGGCAAAAAACGCAGGTAAGGGCGCGCGCCAAGGCCGAGGCCGGGAGCTTCCACCGGGTTGGGCACCGTTACCGAAGCACCGGGAACGGCAGCCCATGGGCCGTCGGCGTGATCCGCCTCCTCCATGCAGATGGTGAGGCTCTGCGTTTCATCCGGGGCAAAGGCCTCGGTAACAGAAAGCCGCAAGGGCATGGGCTCCATGCGTCCCGGAAGCTTCAGGCCGGTAAGGGCCACCGGTTGTCCCGTGGCGTTGGCAGTAAGGGGGCCTTCAAAAAAAACGGAGTTGCGGTCGATAATAGCCATGAAAACTCCTTTGGCAGAATATTGGAAGAACAGCGAAAAAACAGGCGGGTTGCGGCGTGGAAGCTCCGGCAAGGGCTTCCACACGTTACAAAGGATTGTGCCTTAGGCCACCACGCCTTCGCTGGAGAGCACGGCATCACACTGGCGCACAGGGCGACCATGCAGCACCGGCACGGCTTTGGAGTCAAAGAACTCGCCGTACTGCAACTGCACGTTGCCCGCATCGGAATTCTGCAATTCAAGGGCGGTGAGCACATCGGCATTGGCGTACCACACGGCTTTCTGGCGCAGGTGCTGGGGCATGAGGTTCTTGGCCTCGATGGTCAGCTTTTGCATATCCACAAAGCCGCTCTGCCCCTTGCGCTTGCCAAGCGAGGCCACAGGCAGGTTGGCGATGCGAACGATGCCGCGCCAGTCGCGCACGGCAAGGCCGCAGCGCCAGTTGTACTTGTCGCCCACCACCTGATATTTGCGGCCGTCCGGATCCTGAGCCATGTAGGTTTTGAGGTCTTCGTGCGAGAGGCCGCCGTTGCTCTCCTTGGGGTAGACGCCGTGCACGGACTGCGCGCCCCACGAAACAAGCCACAGGGAGGTGCAGCCGCCCTCGTCGCGCCCGCCCGCATCGAGCACGTTTTTGGCGTCCAGCGCGGGGTAGCGCATGGCAAGGCCGTTAAACTCGTCGGGGTTCAGATTGCTGTTGCCGTAAAAAAGGGTTGCAGCCACCTTCTGGCGCATGGCTTCGGCAAAGGCCACGCCTTCGCTCATGCGAAAGGCTTTGTCGCGGCTGCCGTAGAGGCGCAGTTCTTCCACGTCCAGCTCCATGATGGCTTCAAGGATGCCGCAGCCTTCCTTTACCTGGCTCCACTGTGATTTGGAGGGCGGCGTGCCCTGATACAGCCTGCGCCAGTAAACTTCGGGCAGTCCTGTACGGATGCGGGTGAGGTGGCCGTCGCTCTGGTTGGATTCCATCCAGAGCACATCGTCCATGATGTCGTTGGTTTTGTTCATCAGTTCGATGATCTGCCCGGCCTTGTCGCCACGGTAGAACTGTTCCATTTCGGCCAGGGACACCACCAAACCCATGGAATTAGCCATAATACCCTCGTCTGTTTGCAGGTTGCTCAAGAAATTTTGTTGCTGTGCAATGCAATTTGCAGGGGCGCAAATCAGATGCTTCCGCTACGCGAACTCCAGCCCGCGTACATGCGCTCTTCAAGCGGCGGCATGGAACCTCCCGCCTGTCCCTGCACCAGCCCGTCCTCCATGAGGGCATCGGCAAGGCGGTTGAAAAAGCGCAGCACATCAGGGTTGTTGCCGTAGCCGGTCTGTTCCAGCAGTTGGCCGATGCGCTTGCTTTCATCAAACCGGTCAAGGGCAAGCTGGGCGCGCGCAACAGTGGCAGGCAGGTTTGCGCCGCCGATCTGCGGGTCTTCCGTGGCCTCCTTGCGCCATTTGTTGACCTGCTCCTGCCACTGGAGGCGCTGGCCTGCCTCATGCTCGCGCAGGCGCTGGGCGAAGGGGTCAGCCTGCGGATCGGCCTGTGACTTGGCCTGTTCATTCGCCTGGGCGGGATTTTCCGCTCCAGCGGCAGCCTGGGGCGCTACGGCGGCAGGGGCGGCACCGCCGGTTCCTCCATTGCTCTGGTCTGCGCCGGAAAAACCGGTCGCAGAGGGAAAGGCGTTTTCCGCAGTGGTTGAAGCCTCAGAAGGTGTCGAGATCATGAGCGTCGTTCTCCTTGGTTTGCAGCAATCGGGGCAAATGTCCGGGGTTTGCCTGTTGCATGAGGCGCATAAGGCGCATGCCGATCATGCGTTGGCCCTCGGCGTAAAAAAGGCGAGAGCTTTGGCAGGATTCGGGCGCATTGCCCACATCCTCGGCGCTGAAGTTGCGGCACAGATGCAGCAGCCAGCGCAGCAATACGCGGCCCTGAGGCTGGGCCATCAGCCCGTCCACTGCGGCCCGCATGGCCGCATCGAACGTCTGGGCGCGGTTGGCGGTATGCTGCTGCGCCTTTTGTTTTGTTTGGTCCTGCTGCTCGGCCTGTTCGTATGGGGCAAAAACATCCATCAACGATATTCCTCCGGCTTTGCGCCCTTGGGTTCGTCACGTTGCTCCGCCTGTCCTGTTGCCTGTGCCTTTTTCGTATGTTCCGCGCGGGCCAAACCGCCCGGCAGGGCATTGCGCAGCAGCCGCGTGATGCCGTCCAGCACGCTGCCCTGTTTGCCGTCCGGGCCGGAAAGCGGGCTTTGCGAGAGCTGACGCACCATATCCACCCCTTTGCCAAGGGCCTCTGTGAGGGCTTGCGTCTGGGCGGCATCAGCCCTGGCGGCCCGCAACTGCTGGCGTTCCTCCGGCGAGCGCGTGAGGCTCACGGGCAGGCCCAGACTTTCCGCATAATTATCAAGCAGGTGATCCACATTGAGGGTGTCCAGGGCTTCGGGCCACGCGCTGGAAGCCTTGAGGGTCAGGGCCATGTACTGGTCTGCCGCATTGATGCCCACCAGCTTCTGGGCTTGCGCCAGCAGGGAGACAAACTCCACGCGCAGGCGGCGGCCAGCCAGCTCGGGCGGGCAGGGGGGCAGCATGTCCAGCTCGCGCATGCACTCGAAGGTGCGATCCATGAGCGGAATGAACAGTTCATCGTGCAGGCGCTCCAGCACAGGGCCAACAAGCACCAGTTTTTCCTCCTCCCGCGCCGCGATTTCGCTGGCTGTCACGCCGCTGCGGCCATCAAGGATGAGCTTGAACAGATCGTTGTAGAGTCCTTTGCGTATTTGATCCTGAACCGACTCCATAGCCTTGCGCGCCGTGGCGAGGTCGGGGTTTATCTGCAACAGGGGCGTTGCCGCCTGTGGGCTTTGACCCGGCGCGCTGTCCACGTAGTTGACGCCGCCGGGAGTGAGATCAAGCCCAACGGAGCGCAGGCCCGCAGCCACGCTCATGGGCGGGTCAACCGCCTTGTGGATGGCCTTGAGCGTGGTGACGCCCATCTGTTGCAGCATGCGGCAGTCGGGCAGGGCGTCCATGGCGGGCGAGCGCCCGTACACATCGTTGCCCGCCACATCCCAGCGCGGGCCAAAGCCCGGGAAGGAACGAAATCCCGAAACCTTGAGTGCATGGCGGTTGCCGTCGCGCCCTTCCAGCCAGTAGACGGAAGCTACGGGCATGCGGCTTGCGTCTGCCAGCCCGTGCTGCGTGTTTTCACGCGGGTACACAGCCTGAATGACGTTGCGCCGCTCCTCGGGATTGCGGCGCGCCGCCTCGCGCAGGGTTTCGGGCAGGGCCGAAGGGCCGAAAGCCTGAACGATCTGGCGCAGGGTCATGGCGCTGCGGCGGAACACCGTGTCCACCCGCCGCGTTGCATCGCAGTCCAGCGCATATTCCCCCGCGCAAAGGGGGATAAAACGGAACCCGTGCTGTGGATCAGCAAGCTCAAACACAAAGGCCGTGCCAAAGGTGCCCAGTTCGCCATACATGGTGTGCATTGCATTGTAGAAGTTTGACCGCTGGAATACGGTGCGCATCCGGTTGGCCACTTCGTCCAGCCATGCCTGACCGGGGCGGCTGCGGGCCAGATCGGCATCGTCAAGGCTCAGCCGGAACCATGGCCGTGCCGGGCTGGTGAGCCCGCCCTGAAGTCCAGCCGCCAGCGTACGCATGGCCAGAATGCCGGTGGCGTCCACAAGTCCCCGGTTGAGCATGGGGCCTTCTTCCGCCGCGTCCACCTGCGGATTCAGGCGGCAGCGCGTGGGCAAAAAATGATCAGCCAGGCTTTGCCATGCCGCGTCCCAGGGGGCACGACGCCGCAACAGGGCATCGTGCCGCCGGGAAAGGGCCTGTACGTCCACAGCATATTGCGCATGGCTCTGCATGGTATTCTGGGGGGCGGGCTGCCCTGCAGGCGCAACGCTGTTCTGGATGTGTGCGGTCACGCTACTGCCCCAGCAGGGTTTTGCGCGTTGCATCGACGCGGTTGAGCGGGCTGGTGTACACTGAACCGTTGATGCCTGCCGCTTTGGCGGCTTTGTCTTTCTGGTTCTGGCGCGCTGCGGTGGCGGCCTCGGTTACGGGTTTTTCCACTTCCTGCTTGGGAACGGGCGCAACTGCGGGCACATCGGGCGTACCGCCTCCTCCAAATCCCATGACGTTCTCCTTATGTTGAATGATTGCTCTTGATTACTTCTGTATGGTTGCTGCCAAGTCCTGCGGTGTGCAGAGCACCAGTACGCCGTCCACCCATGTATTTTTGCGGGTATGCAGGCATGCGCCGGGCAAGCGCCCAAGCACGCGGAATCCGCAGGCTTCGGCCAGCCTCCATGCATGGCGGTTGGGGGTTGGGCAAATCCCCATAACAGCGGAACAGTCGAGGTTTGCAAAAGCCCAGCTCAAGCCCCCGTGCGCCATGGGCACCGCCAATCGCGCCCACTGACGAAAGGTGGTGAAATCAAACTCCCACACCCGCCCCCTGCGGGGACTGAACATGGCGCAGGCCAGCAATGGGGCCGGGCTGGACAGGCAAGCAGAGGCGGACTGCGGCGGCGGGCCGTAACAGCCCAGCAAAACGCCTCTTTCCGGCGCGGTGATTGATTGCCACTGGGCCAGCGTGGGCTTGAGCAGGGAACTCATGGCGCTGGCTGTGAGGCCTTCGGCTTCCATGTGTTCAAAAACAGCGTCGCGGGCGTGTTGATCCACAATGGGGGCGTAGGTAAAGCGCATCAGTGGCCTCCAAAAAAGTCGTAGTCAGTGCGGGCACGGCGCGCGCCAGAGGCTGTTTCCTGCTGCGGGCGAAAGCCCGTGACGGCGTACCGCAAGGCATCTGCCGCATGGCTAGCCCAGTCATGCAAGGGGCCGGATCCTGTCTGCGCGGCCTGCGAGCCTTGTGCGGAGCCAGCCTTCCAGCGTCGTCTGTAGGCCCGCAGGGCCTTTACACCCTGGGCGCAGGCTGCCGCGTCAAACCAGAAGCGCGGTAACTGGCGGCGCAGGGCGTCTATGCCGTCAGCCAGCGAAAGAGCCGGGGCCAGGGTAAAGCGTATGCCCAGTTGGGCGGCGCTTTCCCAGCGGCTCAGCCCGGTGCCAAGTTCGCGCACGCGGATGTCGTGCGGGGCAATGTGGGTGCCGTAAACAAATCCGCGTCCGCCAATGGTTCCATCTGGGAGATTGGGGGCCGTTGCTTCCGCCGTTGCAGCAGGGCGGGCCTTGGCGGCCAGCACCTGCGCATAGTGCGCCAGCCCCTCGCCGGAAGCTTCGTAGTAGTCGAGGATGCGCCAGCAGCCCGACGGCTCCACCTGAAAAAACCAGATGGCTGTGGCGTCATCCATGCCCAGATCCCAGGCTGTATGCACGGGAAGCTCCGGCGCGTGGGGCAGGGGGCGGATGCGCCCCTCGCGCTCTGCTGCATCCAGCAGAGGTGCGTAATAAGCACCGCGCACCGCCGCTGCAAACGAGCATTCAAACTCCTGAAGATATTCGGCCTCGTCCATGCCCCGGCGCGCCGCTGCCAGCTCCTGCTGCGGCAGGTAGCCGGTTTCTGAGGCGGGAAAGCGGAAGCGCGACCAGATGCATTCTTCGTCCGCGCCTGCCTGCTGCCATACGTCATAGAGCAGGTTGTCCGTGCCTTGAGGCGTGCCGCAGAACAGCGCGCGGCCCTGACGGTCGGCCAGCATGGGGCGCAACACCTGCGTCCATACCTCGCGGGGCATGTCTGCCGGTTCGTCCAGCACCAGATCATCCAGATACAGGCCGCGCAGGGCTTGCGCGTTTTCCGTTCCCAGCAGGCGTATGCGGCCTCCGGTGGGCAGCACGCAGACAAGCTCGCTTTCCAGAAATCGCGTGCCGGGCACGGCCCCGGCAAACTGCTTGCAGTAGTCCCAGGCGACCGCCTTGGCCTGCCCCAGAAAGGGCGCGGCATAGGCTGCCCGCCAGTCGTGCCTGCCCACGCGCAGTGCCTGACGCACCAGATCATTGACCGCCGCCACCGTTTTGCCGAAGCGCCTGTGGCAGAGCAGCACGCAAAAGCGGGTGCGCTCCTCGTGAAAGCGCCACTGCAAAGGGCGGGGGCAGTAAGGGATGACGTGGGGTACCGACTGGGACATGGAAAATATCCTTGTTTTTCAGGGAAACGTTAGTTGCTTGAGCCGTATTGCGGCAGAATTTTCTGCATGGGCGGTTTGCCGGATGCACATGACGCCTTGGATGATGTCCGGGGCGATGCTTCGGATAGATTTGCGGGCAGCCTGCCGGATGCCGCGCTTGGGGGGCCGCCCCACACAACCACCATTCTGGGGGGGGCATCGGGCGAGGCTTCATCGCGCAGGGAGCGCAGGATTGCGTGCAGTTCCTTTATTTCTTTGACAATATCGATACTTTTCTCCGCAATATCAGCTGCGCTGAGGTTGCGGGTGAGCAGGTCGAGCCGCTGCTCCAGGCTGTCGAGCAAGGGGGAGTTGCGGCAAGCACTTTTGCGTTTTGCGGGGGGCATCAGTTGCAGCCCCCCGCAGTATCGGCGCCTGTGCGGCACGCGAAGGTCGCACCACCCTGAGGCACAAGGCGAAGGCGGTCTTCCTGACGCTCAAAGCTGTGCTCAAGCCGCTCAAGCAACCTGTCCAGACCAGAAATGCGTACATTGAGCGCCTGAATTTCACCGCGCAGGGCCGCCAGTTCGTTGTGCAGGCCGGCCATATCTGCGGTATCGGGGGCGAGCCGCAGGTTTTCTTCTATGGCGCTGAGCCTGCGGGTAGTTGCGGCCTCCCGCCGGGTATCGCGCTGTACGTGCAGCAGGTAGTCCTCCTGCCGCACAAAGGCCCGGCGCAGGCTCCACAAGGCCCAGGCAAACAGCCCCTGCACAAGCAGAACAAGCAGGCTTGCCCCTGTGGAAGAAAAAATGTCCATCATCACAGCATCCTTCAGACCTGTTGGCCTGTTCAAAAGTAAATTGGCCCAGTGTGTTGCCAGATCGCTGCAACTATTGACTGGCCTAAAATCCCAGCCCAAGCATGCCCAGCAGCAGGGTCATGATCTGGTTCAGGGCCGAGGGCGGCAGGTGGTCGCTCCAGCCCGGAAAAAGCAGGGGAATAATGATGAGCCTTCCCGCGACCTCCCAGCAGAACAGAAGGGAGAGAATCCAACCTAGGAAGGAACGCCACAGTCGCAACAGGCTTGCTGGCGCGCCGCCCACCTCAGCCTCGTTGATGCGGCTTTGCGCATCGTTCTGCCGGTTGCGGTCGGGCAGAATTTTGCCCACAGCGCCAGTGATGCCGCCCAGCAGATTTCCTAGCAGCGCCCACATGTCAGTTTGCCTCCCGCTCAAGTTCCGCAAGATACTGGGCCAGGGCCTTTACCCTGTTGCGCCAGCCTTCAAGAAACACTTTGAGGGATGGACGGCGGGCAGCCAGATCACGGTAAAAGGTATCGCGCAGGCGCAGTATCTGCCGGGCGGCAAACCACTGGAGGTTGGATGATTCCAGCGCTTCAGCCAGCTCTGCAGTGCGGGGGCCGGAGATTCCGTCCTCGGCGATGGGCCGGTAATGGTCGAGCTGGGCTTCTCCAACGGAATTCATGCCCTGCTGCAGCTGGCGCACGGATCTGGCTGGCCCCATGTTGACCGCGCCATCATACAGGGCCACGGCCAGTGGCAGGGGCAGAGCGGCGCAGCCAAGGGCATCCCAAAAGTGTTTTTTGAACAGCGCGGCGGCCTGCTGCATGGTGCAGGCGCGGATGTCGTCAGCGTCCACATCGCCGTCCATATCCAGATCAAGGCCGTTGTACGTACAATGGGGGGTGCGTGCAGCGGAGCAGCCATCGCAGCTTCTGTGCTGGCGCAGGCATTCCTGCCGGGCCTGCTGGGCAAGATCCTGCACCCAGCGCAGGGAAACTCCGTACTTGGTCAGACCGCCCGGATCAGCGGGATGGTCTGTGAGGCCGCCTTCCCATCTGGCGGTGAAGGCGTGGGCAGTATCAAACAGATTGGGCATGATGAGGCTCCTTGGCATGATGTGACCGCAATCAGCGGCGTGAGGAGAACATGCCAAAAAGTCGGGCGCGCGTAAGACTGAAAGGATTCAGTAGTGTCAAAAGCGCAGGATGCGTTATTTTTGCAGAATTTTAGCGGAAAATGAGGAGTTTGTGGCAAAAAAAGCCAGCATAAACGCTGGCTTAAATTTTTTAAGAGCAGGCAGTCTGCCGTTTTTGGCTTAATTTACAGCGCATTATCTTGCTTGTGGGCAGAAATTTGCGCGGAATCGCCAAGCATCAGCAGAAGTTTAGCCTGCGGGGGAACGGAACTTTCTTTTTTCAGAATCTGCCATACGCGGCGGTCGGATACGCCGTGACGGCGCGCCAGGCTGGACACCGCAGATGTACTGCTTGAACCGCGCCCTGTGCTGCGTGAGAAACCTTTGACGATCTCATGCTGCCGGAGGCGGGTCATAATCGCTGTGCAGCGAGGTACATACAGGCTTGTGCCGCCAAAGGTCGCCATGAGCTTGCGCAGGCATTTAAGGCCAAGAGTTTTGCGCAGCGGATGCGTTCTGTCCTTGGGCACATTGCGCGGTACGCGTATGCATTGCCCACCAAACGCGCGCAGCACCCCCCAGAATTGTTTCATATCGTTCAGGGCCCTCCATATCTGACGCGCATTGTCGGGCAAGTGGTTGATAAGTTCGCGCCATTGTTCTTCTGTTTCGGCCATATGCAGGGCATGGCCCCATGCGGGATTATTTTTGCGGCGTATACGCGAATCACCCTCTGGGGCAGAGGCTTTTGCCGAAGATTTGGCAGGTTCTGGTTGACTGTTGTCGGGCTTTGCCGGGTCAATGGGCCTATTGGTCATGGCGCGTCTCCACTGTTTGGCAGGCGCGCGCGGATATGTTGATTGCGGGCGATTCTGGCGTTGCGGGCGATATTTGCGGGTGGATACTGAATTGCGCGGAAATTTCCTTATCCATCTGCCAGGACAGAAGACGGAAATGTTCGATGACAAGGCGCAGAATAGGCTGCTGGATGGCGCACTCGCCAGTGTGTAAGGAATCCAGCACAGCGCTCAGGTTAGGGATGTCGTCAAGAAATGCGGACATGCTATGCTCCAGAAATAGGAAATTTAATTTAACGGGCCGTAAAATAGAAAAATCACTATTCGCAGGGATAGTCAAGGAAAAGTTTTATTTATAAGAAAAGTTTTAACAATATGAATTTATTTGCATAAATTTAAAAATTTGCAGAAAAAAATGACTTTTTTTAACATAGATTTAAAAGTTTTCTTTGAACTTCAAGGAAAACTTGAAATTACCTAAAAACAAATATAGATGTGTACAAACAGCTCGTTTTTTTTATGAAAAATATGGTCCGCGCTGGTCGGCCATCTACGGCCCCGGCACTTCAGGGCAGCAAACAACAAGGGAAAAACATGAAGAAAGCACAAGCGCCCCTGGTATCAGCTTTTGGCGCGCGTATGCGTCAGCGCAGGGAAAACTTGGGGTTGCACAAGCAGGTACTGGCAGACACGGTGGGGCTGAGCCTGACGACAATTCAGCAATATGAGAACGGGCAGATGCCCAAGGGCAGCCATGCCGTGCGGCTTGCCGATGCCCTTGAGTGTTCGCTGGACTGGCTGCTGGCCGGGCGCGGTGATTGCGGCAACGGTATGGTGCACACGCCTGAAGCGCGGCTTATGATGGTTCCCATGGCCGAGGCCCGGCTCTCTGCCGGGACAGGAAGTTTTGAAACTGGCGGCGAGGTGCTGCGGCACTATGCGTTCAGGTGGGATTTTTTGCGGCGTAAGGGCAACCCTGCGCAAATGGTGCTGTTACGCGTCTCTGGCGACAGCATGCAGCCCCGTATTGTGAACAATGACGTGGTGCTGATAGACCAGAGCCAGCGTGAGCCTGTGCCGGGGCGCATATACGCAGTGGGCGTGGAAGATATGGTCTATCTTAAGGTGCTGGATGCCATGCCGGGCAAGCTTATACTTACGAGCATAAACCCGGATTTCGCCCCTATTGAAGCCGACACCAGCGAGCAACTGGGCGGGCTGGTGCGTATCATCGGCAGGGCCGTATGGGTGGGGCGGGAGCTGGACTGAGCCAATCGGCCCGCATGCGGCCACGGCAGACGCACGCAGGTTTGACCTCGTCTGGAGTGCAGCAGCCGTGCGCGGCAGATATCTACCTCACGAACACTGCCTGGCATAACAATGCTTGAGCCTTATGGCCGAGGCAACCACGGGGCTGCGATGGGACTGCGACGAGGCCGCCTGCTATCAGTTCTTGAGAGCTACGCTGGGGGCGGCGATTTTATCCATGTCGTATTCGCTGGCAAGGTTGCGGTTCCATGCGCGGATGGCTGCTCCCTGCGACACCGACCACTGCTGCGAGGTTTGCCCGCAAGAACAGACAACGCGCCATACCTCCTGCCTGCGACCAGGGGGAAGCATGGATTCCAGATGGACATTGGTGCCGCCGCATGCAAGGCAGGGGCGGATGGTGTGCGGATCAAGCTCTTTCATATAGGCCACCATACCAGTTTTGAACCGGCATCACAAGGACTGCGGCTGCTAATAAAGAGCACCCATGTGAAAGACGCAGCAAAGAAATATTTTTTTACAGGCTGAGGCATTCTTAACGTTTTGCTGACGTGCATATTTGCAATGTAAGTCCGCACGCGACATGTGGCGCGTTGCAATTTTTTTTAGCACCTTTCTGGAGGAAATATGCGTTATCTGCTCGTTATGATCATGTCTCTCATGCTTGCCGCCCCGGCCTTTGCTGCCAACACCACCGATGCTCCTGCTGCTCCTCACGCTGCTCGCAAGGCCAAGGGCGTGACAAAAGTCGCTCCGGTCGATACGGTAGCCAAGGCTTTGGCCGCTGCCAACAAAACCCCTGTGTCCGTTACCGGCACCATCGTGGAACCTGTGCAGGGCAAGAAAAACCGCTACGTCTTTGAAGACGGTACTGGTCGCATGACCGTGGCCCTTGGCAAAAAGGCCGCCGCTGCCGCGCACATTGAAGCGCAGAGCAAGGTTCATCTGACCGGCGTCATGGTGGTCAAGGCTGGCAAGGAAAGCGTGATGGCCGTACGTAAGGCTGAAATGCAGCAGTAGCCCGCGGAATTGCGGCAATTTCCCGATGTCCGCAGGCTGCGCCACAGTGCGCGGGCATCGGGAACTGCTTTTAACATACATTCCACGCCTGCCTTTACTCCCCTCAGTACATTAATCCATCCGGCGGCGCAGCCCGGCCTTTCTGGAGAACAGCATGCAAACAGTGCGCCCCGCTCCGTATCTTTTTATTCTGCTCCTTGCGTTCAGTCTCGTGCTTTCCTTAGAATCAGCCCCGGTCGCAGCGGGTTTTGAAGGACCTGGCGTTGCTGCCACAGTAACGCGGGCCGTTGACGTGCTGGGCGCGCAGGATGATGCGCCATGTGTTCTTGAGGGGCATTTGGTAGAAAAACTGCCCCGTCGCAAGCACCGCTATCTGTTTGAGGATCACAGTGGTCAGGTCGTTGTGGAAATCGACAACAAGGTTTTTGAGCAACTGACGATCACGCCCAAGGACAAGGTGCGTCTGCAAGGGCATGTGGACTGGAACCGCAAGCGCCCCAACGAGGTGGAAGTGGATTCCATATCCGTCATGGGCCCCATATCGCCAAAGGATCTGCCTGAAACAGCGGCTCCGACGCAAAAAACTGGCCCCGCAAGGCGCTGACAATGGCCGTTGCCCTTTTGCTTGTGGAGGACAACGAGGATATTCTCGCCAACCTCTATGCCTTTCTGGAACCGCTGGGATATGAGCTTGACTGCGCGCGCAACGGCAGAACGGGCCTTGCCATGGCGATTGACCAGCACTTTGACTGCATCGTGCTGGACATAATGCTGCCCGGCATTGACGGCATAAGCCTGTGCCGCGAATTGCGCGGCAAGCACCACAAACTCACTCCCATCATCATGCTCACAGCCAGGGATGCCGTGGCAGACCGGGTACAGGGGCTTGAAGCCGGGGCTGATGATTACCTCGTCAAACCCTTTGCACTTAAGGAACTTGAGGCCCGCATACGCGCCCTGCTGCGGCGTGGGCGCATGTCTTCCGGCAATAGCGCCGATGGCGGGGCTGTGTGGACATATGCGGATCTGACATTTAATTCGGGCGAGCACTGGGCCGAGCGGCAGGGCCGCCGCCTGCGCCTGAGCCCCACGGGTTTTCGCATTCTTGATGAACTGATGCGCGTTGCGCCCGGCCTCGTGCGGCGCGAAGACCTGGAGCACGCCCTCTGGGGGGACGATCCGCCGGAAGGCAGCGCCCTGCGCACCCATATTCATGAGCTACGGCGCGAACTGGACAAACCCTTTGCCGAGTCCCTGCTGCACACCGTGCCGCATGTGGGCTATCGTCTGAGTACCGACCCCGGAGACAACGATTGATGCCCCGGCCAGAACCCCCGCTCGCAGGCAGCCACGTAGCCGCACCCCGCCGCAGAACCAGCATCCGCCGTCGTCTGCTGGCGGCTTTTGTGTTTCTGGCCCTGATCATGAGCGCGGCCCTGGGCATAGTGGGGCGGCTTTCCTTTGATTCGCTGGCAACCTATCTTGTGGGCTGGCACGCAAGGCCAGTGATGGAAGCCTTTATTGAGGCAGAAAAACGCGCCTGGGAAGCCGAAGACAACGGCGGCGGCAACCTCTATTATGGCGAAGACCTTGCCGTGGTCATGCACTGGCGTTTTCTTGTGGGCAAGCAGGTTCCGCAGCAGTGGCAGGAGATGCCAGACGGCCTGCACTTCATCAACCACATGGAAGAATTTATTCTTATTGAGCGCAGGGATGACGTCATCTATGTGCTCACTGGCGGAACGGGTGCCTTTCTGGCCCTGAAACAGCGTCTGAACCGTATTTTGCTGCTCTGCGCTGTCAGCGGTCTTGCGCTGGCTGTGGTGCTGGCGGTTGTGCTGAGCCGCCGCCTTACCGGGCCTCTCAGCAGGCTCACCACTGCGGTGGAAAGCCGACCCCCGGAGCGCATGCAGGCCAATGCGCAGGAAACGCCGGACGGCTTGGCTCCTATTCCGCTGACCGGTCTTGATGACGAGGTGGGCGTATTGGCGCGGGCCATTGCTGCGCGCGAAGAAGCCCTGCAACGGTTTGTTCTGCGCGAAAGCAACTTCACGGGTGATGTGAGCCACGAGCTGCGTACGCCGCTAACCGTCATGCAGGGCGGCCTTGAAATTCTTGAACTGCAACTGCAAAAGCTGCCGCAGGCTGAAAGCCTCGCCCCTGTGGTGCAGCGGCTGTTGCGCACCACGGCACGTATGTCCAATACCGTGCGCACCTTGCTGATGCTGGCCCGCCGCCCTGAAGAAATAGAATTTCAAACGCTGGATTGCAGCGCTTTGCTGTGGGGAATAGTGCGGGAAATGGAAGGGGATGGCCTGTTGCATTGCTCTTCTGCATCTGACCGCTTGCCCGATGCCGCTCTTGATATTATTTCTGACTTGCCCTCTGAATTTGCCTCGGGCCTTGCTGATGCACCGTCTCAACCGTCTTTTTCAGGTAGTGATGCCCCCTCCCTTGAAACTGCCACGGTGGCCGCGCCACGCATCGTTGGCAAAAAAGCGCATGGGCGAGGCCCGGAACAGCGCCTGCCTGTAGCTTTGCAGGCTGATATTGCCCCCACTGTACTGGCCCGTGGGCAAAAAGAACTGGCGGGGATCGTGTTCAACAATCTGCTGGACAATGCCTGCCAGTATACTGAAAATGGGCGCGCCAGTGTTTCCCTTTGTCAGGGAGAACTGCTTGTTCGCAATCGCGGGTGTATCCCCCCCGGTGTTGATATTTTTGCCAGGGGTGTGCGCTGTACCCAAAAGGCAGTCAGCGGCAGTGGCCTTGGTCTTTCGCTGGCGCTCAGAGCCTGCGAAAGGCTTGGCTGGCGGCTTGATATGGTTTCAGATCCGGCAGACGGCGAAGCTGTCTTTCGTGTAATCTTTCCTCAGATATCTCATGGAGTTGACATATAATGCCCGGTCTTCAATCTCGGCAGAGCATGGCCTCTGCTTCCGGTTTGTTTTCAGGCAAGCGCCGATGGGTGCTGCTGTTGCTGCTGGCATTGGTTGCGCTGCTGTGCTGGCGTTTATTTTTCAGCGGCAATCAGGCGCGCCGCGGCATGGGTATGGATACGCCGCCCGTGCGGGTTGCCGCCGCTCTTGCTCAGGATGTTCCCCATTTTCTCAATGGCTTGGGCACAGTGCTGCCCTCCAGTGACGTGCTTGTGACCAGCCGTGTGGACGGCCAGTTGCAACGCCTGCATTTCAAGGAAGGCCAGCGGGTCAAGGCTGGCGACCTGCTGGCGGAGATCGACCCCAGGCCCTTTCAGGCCACGCTGGATCAGGCTCGCGGGACTCTTGCCAAGGATCAGGCCCAGCTGGACAATGCCCGCAAGGATCTGGCCCGCTATGCCAAGCTTGCGGAGGGCAATTTTATTGCGACACAGCAGTTTGAAACCCAGCGCGCCCTTGTGCGCCAGTATGAGGGCACGGTAGAGGCCGACAAGGCCGCTGTGGATTCCGCCGCCCTTCAATTGAGCTACAGCCGCATCACGGCCCCCACATCGGGCCGCCTGGGCCTGCGCAATGTGGACGAAGGCAACATGATAAAAGCCTCGGACACATCCGGCATTGTACGCATTACCGAGGTCAGCCCCTGTGATGTCGTGTTCACCTTGCCGGAAAGTCAGGTGCCGCTGGTCGTGCAGGCTCTGCGTGCTCACGAAGATGACGTTGACCGCCGCCCCTTGCCTGTTCAGGCCTGGGACAGGGAGCAGAAACATCTGCTTGATGTGGGCGGGCTGCTTTCGCTGGACAACCAGATTGATCTTTCCACCGGCACGGTAAAGCTCAAGGCGCGTTTTCCCAACACTGAAGGGGCCTTGTACCCCAACCAGTTCGTTAACGCCCGTTTGCAGGTGCGCGTCATTAAAAATGCCGTCACAGTACCCACCTCGGCGGTGCAGCTGGGGTCGCGCGGGGCTTACGTCTATGTGGCGGCCAAGAATGGCAAGGGGCAGGATGCCGTAACGGTGCGGCCTGTAACCCCTGGCATTGCCACGGACGCCCTGACGGTTATTGATAAGGGCCTTGAACCGGGCGAACAGGTGGTGGTAGACGGTCTTGACCGCCTGCGGGATGGTATTGAAGTGAAAATTACGGCCACCGCAGAAACTCCCAAGGCACAGCCTGCGGAATAGCATCCCGGCTTTGCCGGAGTGCCCTCCGTGTCTTTCACCCCTTCCCGCAAGGGGGAGCATCCTCCATATGAACCTATCGCGCATATTCATTTTACGGCCCATCGCCACCTCGCTGCTCATGGTGGCCCTGTTTCTTTCAGGGCTGCTGGGTTACCGCTATTTGCCCGTGGCGGCCCTGCCGCAGATAGATTACCCCACCATTCAGGTCCAGACGCTCTATCCCGGCGCATCGCCTGATGTTATGGCCTCTGTCATCACGGCCCCCCTTGAGCGCCAGTTTGGCCTCATGCCCGGCCTTGTGCAGATGAGTTCCCTTTCCTCCGCCGGCGCCTCGGTGGTGACCCTGCAATTCGACCTCACCTTGCCCCTGGATGTGGCCGAGCAGGAAGTGCAGGCGGCTATCAACGCCGCAAATAACCTGCTGCCCAGCGATCTACCTTCGCCGCCCATTTACAACAAGGTCAATCCGGCTGATCCCCCGGTTATCACCCTTGCCGTCACCAGCGACGCCATGCCCCTCACCCGGTTGGAAGACCTGGTAGACACACGCATGGCACAGAAAATTTCGCAACTGCCCGGCGTGGGCCTTGTGACTCTTTCTGGCGGGCAGCGCCCCGCTGTGCGGGTACAGGTGAACCCCAAGGCGCTGGCCAACGCGGGCCTTACCCTGGCGGATGTGCGCACGGCCATTTCCAAGGCCAACGTCAACAACGCCAAGGGCAGCTTTGACGGCCCGGAACGGGCCAGCACCATTGATGCCAACGATCAGCTTGCTTCTGCCGATGCCTATGCCGAAGCCATCATCGGTTACAAGGACGGCGGCCCACTGCGCCTGCGCGATGTGGCCGAAGTGGTGGAGGGTGCCGAGAACGCCCGCCTTGCAGCCTATGTGGCAGGGGAGGGCATGAGCTTTCGGCCTGCTATTGTACTCTCGGTGCAGCGTCAGCCAGGAGCCAACGTCATAGACGTTGCGGATAGGGTTTTGCGGCTTCTGCCCGTTCTCAAACAGACCTTGCCCGGCAATGTGGACGTGCGCGTGGTTACGGACCGCACCACAACCATCCGCGCCACAGTACACGACGTGCAGCTTGAACTGCTGCTGGCTGTGGCGCTGGTGATCTGGGTCATCTGGCTGTTTTTGCGCAATGCCAGAGCTACCATTATTCCTGCTCTGGCTGTGCCTCTTTCTCTGGTGGGCACCCTTGGCGTTATGCATCTTGCCGGGTACTCGCTGAACAATCTCACGCTCATGGCTCTGGTTATCGCCACCGGCTTTGTTGTGGATGACGCCATTGTGGTGATTGAAAATATCTCGCGCTATCTGGAGCAGGGGCAAAAACCCGTGCAGGCCGCTCTGACCGGGGCAGGGCAGATAGGCTTTACCATTATTTCGCTGACTATTTCGCTGGTGGCGGTGCTTATTCCCCTGTTGTTCATGGGAGATGTGGTGGGGCGGCTGTTCCGCGAATTTGCGGTAACCCTGGCCGTGACCATTCTTATTTCTGCGGTTATTTCGCTCACGCTCACACCCATGCTCTGCGCCGTCATGCTACGGCCCGAGCAGCATGACGGGAACCACACGCAGCAAGGAGACGGCAGCTTTTTTACTCGTCTGCTCGCCTGGTATGAAGAAAAACTCGACTGGGTACTGCAACACCAAAGCCTGACCCTGGCAGTGGCAGTGGGTACGCTGGTGCTCACGGTTCTGCTGTATATTGGCGTACCCAAAGGATTTTTCCCCGTGCAGGATACGGGCGTCATCCAGGGGATGGCCGAAGCGCCGCAGGATACGTCCTTTGAGGCCATGGCAGGGCGGCAACGCCAACTGGCCGACCTCATACTGCAAGACCCTGCGGTTGAGAGCGTGGTGTTTTTTGTGGGTGTGGACGGCGTCAACCAGAGCATGGGCACCTCGCGCCTTTCGGTGGAACTGAAGCCGCTGGAAGACCGCGATGCCCGCGCGCCAGCCATAGCGCGCCGCATTATGGAAAAATCCACCGCCCTGCCCGGCATGACCCTGTATTTGCAGCCTGTGCAGGACCTGACCATTGAAGACCGCATTTCGCGCACCCAGTATCAGTTTTCAATAGAAGCGCTGGACAGGGATCAGCTGGATCACTGGTTGCCGCGCATTGTGAATGCTCTTTCCCAGCGGCCAGAGCTTGAAATGGTCACGAGCGACTACCAGAATCCGGGCCGCATGGCATGGCTGAACATTAACCGTGACGCCGCTGGCCGCCTTGGCATAAGCATGTCGACCATTGACAACGCCCTGTACGACGCCCTTGGGCAGCGGCTGATTTCAACCATTTTCACGCAGACCAACCAGTACAAGGTCGTGCTTGAAACCGCTCCCCGCTTCCGCCTGGGGCCGCAGTCCATTGAAAATATCTATGTTACGGGCGGCGACGGCAAACCCGTGCCGCTCACAAGCCTGGCAACGCTTGAGGAGCGCCCTGTGCGGCTCTCCATTGCGCGTCAGGGGCAGTTCCCTGTGGCGACCATTTCTTTCAACGTGGCGCGCGGCTCTTCACTAGGCGCGGCGGTCAAAGCTGTGGAAGAAACCGAAAAAGAACTGGAGCTGCCCACGGCCCTGCGCACCCAGTTGCAGGGCGCGGCCAAGGCCTTCACCACATCTACGGACAATCAGGTCTGGCTTATTCTGGCCGCGATTATCACCATGTATATCGTGCTGGGCGTGCTCTACGAAAGTTACGTTCACCCCGTCACCATTCTTTCCACCCTGCCGTCTGCGGGCGTGGGGGCGCTACTGGCCCTGATACTGGCAGATATGGATCTTGGCGTGGTGGGCATCATCGGCATCATCCTGCTCATCGGCATCGTCAAGAAAAACGCCATCATGATGATCGACTTTGCGCTGGATGCAGAACGCAACGAAGGCAAGGAGCCGCTTGCCGCCATTCGTCAGGCCTGCCTGCTGCGTCTGCGGCCCATCCTCATGACCACAATGGCGGCCCTGCTGGGCGCGTTGCCCCTCATGGTCGGCTGGGGCATGGGCGCGGAACTGCGGCGTCCACTGGGCGTGACCATGGTGGGCGGGCTTATTTTCAGCCAGGCGCTCACCCTGTTCACAACGCCTGTCATCTACCTGTGGTTTGACCGCGTGAGCCGTCGCTTCAAGGGCCATAAGGCAGCCAGCGGGGCAGGGCAGGAAGGAACCGGAGCCCGGAGCAAGTCACCGCATGAGGCCCGGCCATGAGTACAGACCGGCAAGACGCGGAAAATCCGCCTCTGCAAGGCCGTTCTGTTGAACAAGCCGACAATGCCGCCACCCCGGTCAGGCCGGAGGGACATGCTCGCCCTGGCCGTGCGAGCAGGCTCAAAGCCCTGCTGGAACAGGGCCGCAGGCACCGTTTTGGCCCTGAGGCGCTGCCAGCCAATCTTTCCGCTCCTTTCATCCGGCGGCCTGTAGCCACCGCCTTGCTGACATTTGCCATTGCCCTTGCGGGCATAGTGGCTTTTGGCCTGTTGCCCGTGGCTCCCTTGCCGCAGGTGGATTTTCCCGTGGTGATCGTGCGTGCAAAGCTGCCCGGCGCAGGGCCGGAAACCATGGCCGCCACGGTGGCCACCCCCCTTGAACGTTCGCTTGGGCGCATTGCCGGGGTCACGGAAATGACCTCCAGTAGCACATTGTCCAATACGGAAGTCATCCTTCAGTTCGACCTTGACAGAAACATTGATGGCGCGGCCAGAGACGTGCAGTCGTCCATCAACGCCGCCCGCTCCAATCTGCCTACCATGCCCTCCAACCCTACCTACCGTAAGGTGAATCCGGCGGGCGCGCCCATCATGATTCTGGCCATTACCTCTGACGTGCTGACCCGCACCCAGTTGTACGATGCGGCCTCCACCGTGCTTGCGCAGAAAATTTCGCAACTGCCGGGCGTTGGCGAGGTCATTGTGGGCGGCGGCGCGCTGCCCGCCGTGCGGGTGGACGTGATCCCCGATGCGCTCAACCGCGCTGGCCTGACCATGAGCGATGTGCGCACCGCCCTGGCGGCTGCCAACGCCTTCATGCCCAAGGGGCAGGTGGAGAGCGGCGGTCAGTTCTGGCTGATCGGGGCCAGCGACCAGTTGCGCAAGTCTGAAGACTACAAATCTCTCATTGTTGCCCGCAGGGGGGATAAAACCGTACGGCTTTCCGATGTCGCCGAGGTCAAGGACGGGCCGGAAGACGTGCGCGCCATGGCAGTATCTGACGGCAAACCGGCGGTGCTGCTGATTGTGTTCCGTTCGCCTGGGGCCAACATTATTGAGACAGTTGATCAGGTAAAAGAAATGCTGCCGCAGTTGCGCTCATGGCTGCCGGAGAGCGCTGACCTGGGGCAGAGGCTTGACCGCTCGCTGACCATCCGCGCCTCGCTGCGCGAAGTGGAAAAAAGCCTGGCGCTTTCCATGGCCCTGGTGGTGCTGGTGACGTTTCTGTTTTTACGCAACGGCAGGGCCACGGCCATTCCGGCGGTGGCGGCTCCCGTGTCCTTGCTGGCGACCTTTGGTGTCATGTATCTGTGCGGCTACAGTCTGGACAATCTCTCGCTCATGGCCCTGACGGTTTCCACTGGCTTTGTGGTGGACGACGCCATCGTGGTGCTTGAAAATATCGTGCGGCGGCTGGAAATGGGCGAAACACCCCTGCGCGCCGCCCTGCGCGGCGCTCGCGAGGTGGGTTTTACCGTCGTTTCCATCTCCATTTCGCTGGTGGCGGTATTCACGCCCATTCTGTTCATGGGTGGGTTGGTGGGGCGGCTGTTCCGAGAATTTTCTGTGGTTCTCACCACTGCCGTGCTGGTTTCCATGGTTGTTTCGCTGACCACAACGCCCATGATGAGCGCCCGCCTGCTGCGCTCCAAGGCCCATGAGGAGGCCGCAGCGGATCAGGCTGCCCGGATGGGCGCTGGCGGGGTTGTGGGCTGGTGGAGGCGGTTGCTTGCCCGCGTGGGCGATTTCTGGGGGCGCATGCTCTCCGGCATGCAACAGGGGTATGCCGCAACCCTGCCCGTGGTGCTGCGCCACCCGCGCCTGACCATCTGCTCGTTGTTGCTGGTCATTGCTGCCAATGTGTGGATGTATGTGGTTGTGCCAAAAGGATTTTTCCCGCAGCAGGATACTGGCGTCATCATGGGCGGCATACGTGCCGATCAGAGCGCTTCGTTCCAGGCAATGCAGGAAAAACTGCGAAAACTTATTGACGTCATCAAGGCCGATCCAGCCGTACAGCACGTTTCGGGGCATATCAACGGAGGCCGCGGCGGCGGTGGGGTGTTCATAGCCCTCAAGCCCTTGCCGGAGCGCAAGATAGACGCCATGGGCGTCATCGGGCGGCTGCGCGCCAAGCTGGCTGCGGAGCCGGGCTTGCAGATTTTTTTGCAACCGGCTCAGGATATCATGATGGGCGGGCGCGGCTCGCGCTCGCAGTACCAGTATACCTTGCAGGCCGACAATCTGGATGATCTGCGCTCATGGGGGCGCAAGTTGCAAAGGGCTATGGCCGCCAACCCCCTGTTCAAGGACGTGGACAGCGATATTGAAGAGCGCGGCCTTGAAACGCTGGTCAAGGTGGATCGTGATGCCCTGGCCCGCTACGGCCTGAGCATGAAGGATGTGGACGCCGCCCTTGGCAATGCCTTTGGGCAGAGTCAGGCATCGACTATCTATCAGGATAAAAACCAGTATCATGTGGTGCTGGAATACGGGCCGGACTGGCTGGCCGGGGCCGATGCCCTTGGCAAGGTGCGCCTGCCGGGCGCCAACGGTCTTGTGCCGCTGCTCAGCGTCGCCACAGTGGTCCCCGCTTTTGCGCCCCTTTCTGTGGCGCATCAGGGGCAGTTTGCCGCAGTGACCATCTCTTTCAACCTTGCGCCCGGCGTGTCGCTTTCTCAGGCGCAGGAGGCCCTGTCTGCCATCAAGGCGGAGCTTGCCATGCCGTCTTCTGTGGTGAGCGGTTTTCAGGGCACGGCAAAAATGTTCAGCGATACCGCGGGCAATCAGATTGTGCTGGTGCTGGCGGCTCTGGCCGCGCTGTATATTGTGCTGGGTATGCTTTACGAAAGCCTCATCCATCCGCTAACCATTCTTTCAACCCTGCCTTCGGCGGGCGGCGGGGCCTTGCTGGCCTTGATGGCCTGCGGCATGGAGTTCAGCGTTATTGCGCTTATCGGCGTGTTGCTGCTCTGCGGCATTGTCAAAAAGAACGCCATCATGATGATCGACTTTGCCCTGGAGGCTTCGCGCACGCGCAATCTGCCGCCGGACAAAGCCATTTTTGAGGCCTGCATGCTGCGCTTCCGGCCCATTATGATGACCACGGCTGCGGCCATTCTTGGCGCTGTGCCTCTGGCCCTTGGGCATGGCGACGGCGCGGAAATCCGTCAACCTCTGGGCGTCACCATTGTGGGCGGCCTGCTGGTCAGCCAGTTGCTGACGCTCTACACGACCCCGGTGGTCTATCTGTGCCTTGATCGACTGAGCCGCCGCTTCAACCTCTGGCGCAAAACACGGCGTCGGGCAGTGGCGCGGCAGAGTAATGAAATCATAGTTAAACCGTAAGTTTTCTGTGTAGCCCCATTGCCCTTTGCCTGCATTTGGGAAAGGATATGGTCATTCCCCCACCTGATGATCCAGCGAGGAATGCCATGTACCACCACACGCTGCACATCCTGCTGCTCAGTTCTGATCCTTTGCTGGAGGCTTCGTTGCGCGCTGCCGCACCGCGTCCCGGCTTTGCCCACATATTCAGTACCGGGCAAAATCCCGAGTCTGACACGCTGGCCCAATGCGCCGGGGCCGATATTGTGTTGCTGGACGCGTCCCGGCTTAAGCATCTGCCCGCCATGCGCCGCGCGGCCAGGCCTGACGCCCTTTTCATCTTTGCGGGCGATGCCCAGCCGGAGGCAGAATATCTGCAGCTGCTCGCTGATGTATGGCTTGGCCCCGCAAGCACCAGCCTGTACGACTTCCACGTGGCGCGCCTGCTGGATGCGGTGCGCCAGCGCCGGGATCATGACCTCACAAACCTGCACCTGAACACGGTCATTGATTTGACCACGGACCTTGTGTGGTTCAAGGATGCCAAGGGCGCGCACGTTAAGGTGAACGAAGCTTTTTGCCGTCTTGTGGGCAAGAGCCGTGAGGTTGTTGAAGGGCGCGGGCATTACTTTATATGGGATATTGAGCCGGAGGAATATGCTCAGGGCGAATTTGTCTGTCTTGAGACGGATCAGATCGTCATGAACTCGCGCGAGGTCGGGGTGTTTGACGAAGTGGTCAAGGCTCCGCAGGGCATGCGCCAGTTCAAGACGCGCAAGGCCCCCCTGTTCAATGCCGATGGCAGGGTTATGGGAACCGTGGGTATTGCCCGCGATGTGACCGATATTGCCAACATGGCTGCGGAGCTTGACCTTGTTTTGCAAAGTATCCCGTATGCTGTCATGCTTCTGGACGCGGACAGGCGTATTGTCAATTTTAACGACCGGTTTAGAAAGCTCTTTGGCATCACGGATACGGATTACATCATCGGCGAAAAGCGCGAGGTTTTCCGCAAAAAGGCCATTGAGCGATTGGGCTTTGCCCGTAAGGGAAAGCACGTCAAAATGCGGTCAGCCGTGGACGGACATGAGCGCTTTATTGATATGTATGAGGAGAATATCCTCGACATATTCAACAATGTGATCGGCATGATCTGCATCTATCGGGATGTTACCCGGCAGCGGCAGATTGAAAAGAGGCTCAAGGAGCGGGCCAATACGGATGAACTGACGGGTCTTTTCAACCGCCATTATTTTTTCAGGCAGATACCTGTTGCCTTGCCTCTTGGCGCGGGGCTTGCCTATGTGGATCTGGACAACTTCAAGTACGTCAACGACAAGTTCGGCCACGACACCGGCGACAAAGCCCTGATGCTGACAGCCAAGTTGTTGCGCAAGCACCTGCGGGGCGCTGTGATCGCGCGCCTGGGCGGGGATGAGTTTGCCGCTTACCTGCCCGAAGGGTGTACGGAAGAAAGCCTGCGCACTTGCGCAAGCGATCTGCTGGCCGCCATGATTGACGCGTATGACGCGCACGAGGCATATCAGGGGCTTTCGGCCAGCATTGGCGTTGCGCTGGTTGAGGATCAGGGGCTTTCGCGCGAAGATCTGGTGCGGCGGGGCGATCTGGCCATGTACACGGCAAAGCGCCTTGGCAAGAGAGGTTACTGTTTTTACACAACCAGCCTTGAGTAGCGGGCAGGGCGTTCCCTGTGGAAACGCCCCCTGTCACAGGGCAGACACGGGCCGGGTACGGGCCGGATTCGGGTGCAGACCATGCGTATTCCAGCATTTGAGCTTGAAGTATTTTTTGGCAAATACGAATTTTCCACGCCATATCTTCTGGCGCAGTCAGACTGCGAGGCCATGAGTATTGATGCCCTGCTGGGGTTGGAGCCGGATGCGGCCTCAGCCCGGCAGGATTTTTTGAATACCAGCCTCGGCTATGGCGAAAACAACGGCAGGCCCGATCTTCGCCGCGCGGTGGCGGGCCTGTACGCAAACATGCCCGAAGAAAATGTGGTGCTGTTTACCGGCGCGCAGGAGGGCATTTTTGCCTGCATGAATTCCCTGCTTGAGCCGGGCGACCACGTGGTGTGTATGTTCCCGGCCTATCAGTCCTTGTATGAGGTGGCCCGAAGCATGGGCTGCCAAGTGGACTTCTGGCATCTGCGACAGACGGAGCAGGGCTGGCTGGGTGATATGGACGAACTGGCCGCACTGCTGCGGCCCGACACCAAGGCCATTGTGCTCAATACGCCGAACAATCCCACGGGTTTTACCCTGAACCGGGAACAGACCGGCAGGTTGTGCGAGCTGGCCCGCCAGCGTGGAGCCTGGATTTTCTGCGATGAAGTCTACCGGGGATTGGGCTGGAACCCGGAAAGTGCAAAATCAGGGGCCACTGCAGGTGCGCAGCGGGCAGGAGACAATACGCCCTGGATTGCAGATGCGTATGAAAAGGGTATTTCGCTCGGCGTGCTCAGCAAGGCCTATGGCCTGCCGGGCTTGCGCGTGGGGTGGCTGGCCTGCCGGGACACCGCGTTGATGGAAGACGTGGCGCGCTACAAAAACTATCTGAGCATTTGCGGGGCAACGCCTTCAGAGGCACTGGCCCTTGTGGCTCTGCGGCATGGGGAGCATCTGCTGGCAAAAAACCGGGGCATTATCAGCGAGAACCTCAAGACGGCAGACGCTTTTTTTGCCCGCCATGCCCACCTCTTTACCTATAACCGCCCTCAGGCTGGCCCCATTGGCTTTCCTCGCATACGGCTCAGCGAGCCTGTGGCGGATTTTTGCGAAAGGCTGGCTCATGAAGCAGGGGTTTTGTTGTTGCCGGGTTCAGTATACGGCATCAAGGAACCGTATTTCCGCATTGGCTATGGCCGTAAAAGTTTTGCGGCCCACCTCGCCCGGTTTGAAGAATGGCTGGTGGAAAAGGGAATTGCGTAAAAATGGCTTAAAATGTTTGGGGCTCGCCCCACCATGTGCAGCAAACCCCGCAAGGCTAAGCCTTGCGGGGTTTGTTTTCAGAATTGAGGAATGGCGCTGTCTTTGCCTGCGTTGACGGCATCAAGATACCGCGCCCAGGCTTCGCCAATGGCAAAAAGCTTTTCGCGGGGGATTGCCACGCTGTCATACGTAATCAGTATGGAGCCGCTGACGCTGTTGCCCTCCACCGCATGAACACCGCTGATGGCGCTCATTTTTTCGCGGGCCAGCCGCAGCACGTTTTCGTGCCGCAGGGCGGGATGGCGTATGCGCACCCTGCCGTCTACAAAACTGCGCACATACCTAAGCAGATGGATGGCGTTCATAATGGAACTCCTCGCCGGGCAGGCTTTTCGGCAGGTGGGGGCGCATGGCGTTAAGGGCAACGCCAAGGGTGGTCAGGTTGTGCAGCAGGGCGGAAACTCCCGGCCCAAGCACCATGAACAGGCCTCCCATCAGGAACAGGCTGTTAAGGGTCATTGTGGCCACAAAATTTCCGTGAATGCGGCGCAGGGTGTGGTTGCCCAGCAGGCGGGCGCTGATCAGCCCCTCAAGGCTGGGATGGGTTAGCAGCACGTTGGCAACTTCGCGGGCCAGATCTGTGCCGTCGCTCATGGCAACGCCCACATGCGCCGCTGACAGGGCAGGGGCATCGTTGATGCCGTCGCCCACCATAAGCACCTTGCAGCCTTCTGCCGCCAGTTCCTGCACAATGCGGGCTTTGTCCGTGGGCAGCACCTGAGCCCGAAATTCCGTAATGCCCACCTGTGCAGCTACGGCTCTGGCCGTGCGCTCGTCATCGCCCGTCAGCATGAGCACCCGGCGCATGCCAAGGCCACGCATGGCTTCAACCACACGTGCCGCCTCGGGCCGCAGGGGATCTTCAATGGACACCAGCCCGGCGGCCTGCCCGTCCTCGCTCATGAACAGCAGGGAACGGCCAAGCTCGGTCTGCTGGCCGATAGCTTCAGCAAGGGGCGAAAGGTCAACGCCTTCGTCGTGCTCAATGTAGTGGCGGCTTCCCACCCGCATTTTTTTACCGTGCAGGGTGGAGGCAACGCCGTGCGCCACCACGTATTCCACGTGGGCGTGTTCCTCTGCGTGTTGCAGGCCTTCTTCCTCAGCCTTGCGCACAACGGCGCGGGCCACAGGGTGGGGAAAATGTTCTTCAAGGCAGGCCATGATGCGCAGCACTTCGTCACGCTCAAAGCCAGGGGCCGGGATGACCTCCACAACCTTGGGGCTGGCCTGGGTGAGGGTGCCAGTTTTATCAAAGACCAGCGTGTCAGCTTCGCTCAGGGCCTCAAGGTAACGGCCGCCCTTGATGGCAATGCCGTGGCGCGCGCCTTCGCGCATGGAGGCCAGCACCGCCAGCGGCGTGGCGAGCTTGAGGGCGCACGAGTAATCCACCAGCAGCACGGAAGATGCGCGGCGGAAATCGCGGGTGATCAGCCACACCAGCCCGGCAAGGCCAAAGGTAAAGGGCACGGCCAGATCAGCCAGCCGTTCAAATTTGCCCTGCACGCCCGCCTTGAGCGATTCGGATTCTTCAATAAATTTTACAACCTGCCGCAGGCGTGTGCCATCGCCCACATGGCGGGCGCGGATCACAAGCCGCCCTTCTTCAAGGGCTGTGCCGGCGTATACAGAAGCACCCTCAGTGCGGCGCACGCCAAGGGGTTCACCAGTCATGGACGACTGGTTCACAAGGCCGCAGCCTTCGGCAACCTCGCCGTCCACCGGGATGGAGCCGCCAGCATGCACAACCACAAGGTCGCCCTCGCGCACCTGCGCCAGAGGAACGGAAACTTCTGTGCCGTCTACCAGCAGCCAGACGTTTTCCACATTCAGGGCAAGGCTTTCGGTCAGCGAAGCCATGGAGCGGCGTCTTGTCCAGTCTTCAAGGGTTTCGCCCAGTCCCAGCAGCAGGGTAAGCATGCTGACCGTGCGGAAGTCGCCCATAATGAGCGACGCGCCAATGGCGGCCGCGTCCAGAACGTCAACGCTCAGGGTGCCGCGCAAAAGCGCGCCCAGACCTTTGAACAAAAAGGGCAGCGCGCCCATAACACTGTTGAATACGCGCAGGGCCAGCGGCAAAAAGGGGCGTATAAAAACATAGCGCACCAGAGGCATAAACCCCTGCCCGGGCGAAAGAGCGTTTTCGTAGTGTTGCCCCTGGATATCAAACTGAGCGCCAGCATCAGCCGCGCCCACCAGCAGAGTAAGAGCGGTAACGCGCGTTTCTTCGTTGTCATAAAAAATCAGCAGGCTGCCGATCAGGGCGTTGGCCCGTACTTCGGTGATGCCCTCAAGCGAGGTCAGTGCTCCGGCCAACGCCTCAATGCGCCCCTCGCCAAGGCAGCTTGATGCGCGCACGCGCATTCTGCCGGATTCTGGCGTCGTGATGCCACGCAATTCATGAACAATAAAAAAACGCATGCGCGCTCCTTGAAGCGAGGCGGCCTGGGCCGCACTGTCCTGAACGATCCTCTGCATGCGCGGAGGATGGAGAGTTTGCGTGCCGCCCGAATGTTCGGGCGGCACTGGCAGCTTCAGCACCGGAAAAAGCGGTGCAAACAACTGCGGGATTAGGCCTCGGCGGCATCCTTGGTGGTCTTGCGTTTTTCCGCAGCAAGGCGTGCCTCGGCGGTGAGGTCTTCCACATCTTCCTTGATGGCTTCGACCTTGCTCAGCAGGGCGTCTTTTACGTCCATGCCGCGGCTCAAAAGGTCAGTAGCCAGGGGCTTGAAATCCAGCTTGCCCTTGCTTACGGCCACCGCGCCGAGCACGCCAAGGGCAACGCCCCCCAAAAACCACAATCCGCACTTCATGCCTTCGTTCATTTTCCTTCTCCTTGCTCGTGTGTGTCCAGATTCGGTCAGCGATTCCAGCATGCGGCAGATGGCCGAATCGAGATAATAGTCCAGCCTCCCTCCGGTCGCTCACTTGCGACCGGACGGTAAAACTGGCAAATTTTCAGGGTAGGATGCTTAGATAAAAGCTAGCTGGATGCGCCGGAAAGGTCAACTTTGATGAAGTCGGCTTCGCTGTTGCGCAAGGAGATGGTTACGCCAGAAAGGCGCAAGGCCACAGGATCCTTAAGAGGCGCGCGGCCTACAATAGAGACCGTGGTGCCGGGGATAAGACCCATGTCGCGGATGCGTCTGTTCATTTCGCCAAGGGCTTCAACGGCTGCAATCTTTCCCTGCTGTCCTACTTGCATCTGACGCAGATTGACAATCTGGCTCATGCGTGCACTCTCTATGTTTGATGCTGGTGGCAAATTTGTTCAATGGCTTTTAACCGTTCTGGATGAACAGGCCGGGTGTGTAACCCTTGCTGTAATCCACGGATCAACCTTGCCTTCATTACGGTTCTGTGTCAAGAGAAAAGAAAGTCGTTTTCAAATTTGATAGCAGATCAGGGCGTTAGCCCTGTAACAAGGAGAGGCCATGTTTCCTCAATATGTAGCACATAGTATGGAAGGCCGAGCGCGTTTGCGCCATCCTGCTCTGGGTGAGGTTGCCGTGCGCAGCGCTGTGCAGAAAACGCTTGGCAAAGAGAAGGACGTGCTTGAGGTGCGCCCCGGCTCTGAATCCATGCTGCTGATTCTCAAACCCGGTGTGGACGTTGCCAGCCTGTGCCAGCGGCTAGAGCAGAGCGTGCCGGTTCTGGCCCGTCCTCAGGCTGAGGTGGCTGCTGAGCTGCGCGTCGCGGCACGCGCCCGTCGGGGTGAACCGTGGCGCAGCAAGTGCGGTGACAACGGCGCTGCAACCAAGGGATTTTCCTCGGGCAGCAGGGGCGACAAAAGAAATATCCTGGGCATTTCGCAGCGAAAACTCGAAGTTCGGGCCATGCTGGGCGTGGCAGGGGTGTGCCTTGCTTCCGGCCTGTCCGGACCCAAGCCGCTGCATCTGCTGGCGGGCCTTGCCTGGGCTTTGATGGCCAGCCGCCACGTGTGGGTTCGGCGCAAGGCTGTTTAATGAAAGCTTCCGTTGACAGTGTACGCGCTGCCTGTGCGCGCTGCGCCGCATTTGCAGGCAAGTGGCTGCTGACGATATTTGTAGCTGTGGCAGCCTTTGCCCTTGCGGCGCAGGCTCTGGCTCTGGTGCTGGCGGCTCTTGCTCTTTTGGTAATTGCCTTGTGCCTTGCCTCCATGTGCATGCCTGAAGAAAGCCGGGCTGTGTGGGCGTGGATGCGCGACACGCTGGGGCGCTGGAGCGCTGTGGCTGGAACAGATAAGACGGATGAGGCGCAATCGCCCGATGAACCGCTGCAGAACGAATCGGCGCAAAATGAATCGGTGCAGGCGGCAGATACTGCCCCGCATGACCCGCAGAAAGGCGACTCCCGGCGGGAACAACCAGCAAAGTAATCAGAGTCTCTCAGGGGAATCTGTAAATCCGCAGCCAGCCACGGGCCCCGGGCACTGGTCTGGCGGTAATGTGGCGCGCAGATAATTTTTTTGCAGGCCAGCACCCGGAACATGCCTCAATACCCTGCGTGATCATGCGGCCATGCTCATTTTACCAGTCTGGCTTTGCTGTGCATCAGACAGCAGCACACCCCCGCGATGGCACAATCTGCGGGGGTGTGCTGTTTTGCCGGGACGTTGAGGGTGCGCCCCGGTTAGAGTGCAAAGCCGCTCCGGGCAGCCCTGCACCTGAAGTATCAGACCTGCGCGGTCTCGGCAGCGCCTTCGGGGGCGCTTTCCGTTTCGTGCCTGCCTGCAACAAGGTTGCGGTGTCCTTCAATTATTTTGCCGATAACTTCCGGTTCTGCCAGCGAAGTGGTGTCGCCGATGTCTTCATAGCTGTCGCCAGCGATCTTGCGCAGCATGCGGCGGATGATCTTGCCCGAGGTGGTCTTGGGCATGGCGTCCACAAACTGGATGAATTCCGGGCTGGCAAGCGCGCCGATGTCGCGGCGTACGGCATCACGCAGTTTTACGCGCAGTTGTGCGCTCCACGGCACTTCATCCCGCGTGACCACATAGGCGTAGATGCCTTCGCCCTTGAGGGCGTGGGGCATGGGCACCACGGCGGCTTCGCCAACTTCGGGGCAGGCCGCCAGCACGGCTTCAATTTCTGCCGTGGAGAGCCGATGCCCCGACACGTTGATGGAGTCGTCCACGCGTCCCAGAATCCAGAAGTAGCCGTCCTGATCTACTTCTGCCGCATCGCCTGACGAATAGCAGCCGAAGCGTGAGAAGTAGGACTGGTACTTTTCTTCATCATTATATACGCCCTGCATCATGCCGGGCCAGGGGCGTCGGATGACCAGATGCCCGGCCTTGCTCCCCGCTTCGGCTTCGTCGCCGTCACGCGAGGCCGTGCCAATAACGGCAGCGTCAATGCCGGGCAGGGGCTTGGAGGCCGAACCCGGTTTGAGCTTGGTGGCATAGGGCATGGGGGCAATCATGGCGCCGCCGGTTTCGGTCTGCCACCATGTGTCCACGATAGGCAGCTCACCGCCGCCGATGTTCTTGTGGTACCAATGCCATGCCTCGGGGTTGATGGGTTCGCCCACGCTGCCAAGAATGCGCAGGCTGCGCAGGTCGTAGCGCTCTGTCCAGGCCTCGTTCATGCGCATGAGCGAGCGGATGACCGTGGGCGCGGTATAGAAGATGTTGACCCGGAAGTTCTCCACAATGCGCCAGTAGCGGTCAGGGTATGGCCATGTGGGCACGCCTTCAAACATGAGCGTGGTGGCCCCAAGCGAAAGCGGGCCGTACACGCCATAGGTGTGACCTGTGATCCAGCCTGCATCCGCCGTGCACCAGTACACATCGTCGTCGCGCATGTCGAAGCACCACTGCGTGGAGTGCGCCGCATATGTGAGGTAGCCGCCAGTGGAATGCATGACGCCCGTGGGCTTGCCCGTACTGCCGCTTGTGTGCAGCAGAAAGAGCGTATCGTTGGCATCCATGGGCTCGCAGGGAAAGTCCGGGTTAAGGGTAAAGTCATCGATCAGGTCATGCCACCACACATCGCGGTTGCGCTGCATGTTCACGCCGTCAATGCTGGCATGCTTGACCACAACCACGTGCGCCACCGAGGGGCACTTTTCAAGGATGGGGTCAAGATTGGCCTTGAGGGGCTTGAACTTGCCGCCGCGCACAGCTGCGTCCGCCGTGATGACAACGCGCGCCTTGCAACCCTGAATACGGCTGCGCACGCCGCCCTCCGCATAGCCGGAAAAGATGGCCGTGTGGATGGCGCCAATGCGGGCGCAGGCCAGCATGGCGATAAAAAGTTCCGGAATCATGGGCATGTACAAAGCCACATGATCGCCCTTGCGGATGCGCAGCGAACTCAAAGCATGCGCAACGCGGCACACCTCGGTATAGAGCATCTGGTAGGTGTAGCAGCGAACTTCTGTTTCCTTCTCGCCCTGCCAGATAAGCGCGGCCTTGTTGCGCCGCCCAGAGATGAGATGCCTGTCGATACAGTTAAAGGAGGCATTAAGTTTGCCGCCTGTAAACCACTTGTATTTATGGTTTACCTCATCTGCTTCCAGCACTTTGTCCCAGCGTTTGAACCAATGGATCAACTGCGATGCTCGCGCACCCCAAAAGTCGTTGGGGTCTTCCAGTGCGCGGCTGCAGAGAGCGTCATATTCTTCTGGCCCACATACCCATGCAGAAGTTTTGCCGTGCTCAGGTGGAAGATAGCTGCGGTTCTCATTTAACAGCGTTGTGATCCTTTCCTGGGACATGATTAAATCCTCCCTCCTGTGTGTTGCATAGAATTTCTAGAGGTGAAATAATTCCATGGTACAGCACTAAAAATATTTTAGAGAGGCGTCAAGAGCCCGGAATTGATTGATCTTTCAGTCATGCCTGTGCATATTTTCACAAAAAGGCATAAATGGCAACCTAGGATACCAGTCTATGCGGATTGGAACGCCATACCAATTGAAGAAATAATTCACAATTGGCGGCAAACTTTTTTTCATTTTTTTTTGATTCTTTCGATACCATCTTGGAAAGGGCAAAAAAGCGCTCCTGTCTGTCAAAACGGCTAGGCTGAGGCACAGAAACCATAACCAGGCGTTTGCGGTAAGCTGGTACACAGTGGAAAAAAGGGACATGGCCACGCAGGGAGCGGGGCAGCAGAGAATCTCTTGGCAGGACAGGGCAGGACAGGCAGGACAGGGATAGCAGAATCATGGGCGCATATTTCCATGCTTTCGTGGTGCAAGGACGACCGGTTGTGGGCCGTTGGGGGAGGGAAGGCAGCCATGACACAGCCCGGAGGGCAGCTGTGTCATGGTGAAAAGGGAGTATCTGTCAGGCGCAGGGCAGCATGAGGCCCCTGTCCAGCATGACCTGGGCAAGCTGGGTGACGGGCAGGCCCACTACGGTGCTCCATGAGCCGTCAACGCGCTCAACCAGCACGGCTCCCTGCCCCTGGATGGCATATGCGCCCGCTTTGTCGTGCGGCTCACCGGTGTCCAGATAGGCTTGCAGCACAGGCTGAGGCCAGTGGTGGAAGATAACACGGCTGGTGTCGCTGAATGACAGCATGCGGTACGAATCGATACAGCATTCGTCTACATTGGGGCCAGTATTGGTGCCAGCAGATGCGGCGGCTGCTTGCACAGAGCCAATGGCTGCATCGGCAGGCAGGAGCAGGCACACGGCGCTGATAACTTCATGCCCGCGACCGTTGAGGCGCTCCAGCATGCGCAAGGCATGAGCCGGGTTTTCCGGCTTGCCAAGAATATCGCCGTCCACGGCCACAACGGTATCTGCGGCCAGAATCACGGGCTGCAATTCATGGTTGGCTGCGCCTTGCTGGCGAACTGTATGGCCTGATGCCAGCGCCTTGGCAGCGGCCGCGCGGCGGGTGTACGCCTCCGGGGATTCACCCTGTTCCGGGCGTGGTTCATCAGCATTGGTGAGGGCCAGACGGAAGGGGATCCCCCATTCGTTCAAAAACTGCCGCCTGCGGGGCGAGGCCGAAGCCAGCAGCAGTTCAAGGCCTGAGGCTATGCGGAACAGCGGGCGCAGCTGCGCGGGCGTATCGGCAGGGGCCGGGCACGGGGCAAGATTGTAGGACATGGTAAAACCTGATTAGCGCGGTGCGGGGGCGTGGCGCAAAATTTCGCCGCCCTGCATGTCCAGCACGCAAAAGACGCCGTTTTCTATAAGGCCGTAGGTGCGGGGCGAGCCGCTCTTGGGCAGGGAAAGGGAGCCGGGGTTCCAGAAGTGCAGGCCATCAATGGTTTCGCCGCGCGGCACATGGGTATGCCCGCGCAAGAGCACCGTTCCGGCCTTGATGCCGGGGCACGGCGGGCGCTCTGGCAGGTGGTGCCCGTGGCTGGCAAAAATGCTCAGGCCGTCTGCTTCAATCCAGGTGGATTCTGTGACTGCAAAGGGCAAAAGACACAGATCAACCTCGGCATCGCAGTTGCCGCGCACTGCCATCACCGGGCAGGGCAAGGCCGAAAGATCGGGCATGGTTTGCAGTACAGAGCGGGTGTCGTAGCCCTGCGGCAGGGGGTTGCGCGGGCCGTGGTAAACCAGATCGCCCAGTAGCACCAGTGCGTCAGGGGTAAGCTCACGCGCTTTTTCCAGCAAAAAAAGCAGACTTTCAACAGACCCATGCAGGTCGGAGGCAACAAGCAGACGCATCAGGCGCATTCCTTGGCAGCAGGGTGTTCCCTGTTCCAGTCTTCAAGAGGAATCGCTTCTTCCACAAGCATGATGGGAATATTGTCGCGCACTGGATAGACCACGCCGCAGGCCTTGCAGGCAAAGGCGGCGACTGAACCGTTGTCTTCCAGCGCCACAAGGTTGCCCAGGCATTTGGGGCAAGCCAGAATTTGCAGTAACTCGCGGGTTTCCATAGGCATAAAGAATCCTTCTGTTAATCGTGAGGGGGTAGTCTATCTCCAAGCGTCTTCCAGTTCAAGGCTTGCCCCATATTGTCATTTTGCGGTATAATAATTATCCCATGAAAGATAGTATGAAGTTCATCGATCTGCACACGCATTCCACCGCTTCTGACGGTACGGACACACCGGCCCAGCTTGTGGGCAAGGCCCATGCCGCAGGCCTTGCCGCAATGGCAATTACTGACCACGATACCCTGTCTGGCCTTGATGAGGGGCAGCGGACCGGGTGCGAGCTTGGTATTGAGGTTGTGCGCGGCTGCGAAATTTCGACAGGCACGGAACTGGGCGAACTGCACATTCTTGGCTTGTGGCTACCGGAAAATCCCCAGCCTTTGCTGGAAAAACTGCGCTGGCTGCGCGAAATGCGGGCAGAGCGCAATGTAGGCATAGTAAAAAAGTTGCAGGATCTCGGCTACGACATCAGCATGGAAGAAGTGCTGGCGGCGGCCAAGGGTGAAAGCGTGGGGCGACCGCACATCGCTGCCGTGATGCTGCGCAAGGGATTCGCCAAGGATCCCCGGCAGGTTTTCAAGGAATTTCTGGGCAGCCGGGGCAAGGCATATTTGCCCAAAACCGTGCTGGAACCTGATGAAAGCGTTCGGTTGCTGGCCTCTATGGGGGCGACGGTATGCCTGGCGCATCCGCTGCTCTGGAAGGCCCCCGCCGGGTGGCTGGATTCCATGGTGGCCCGCCTCAAGGAATACGGGCTCAGCGCCATTGAGGCCTACCACAGCGAGCATTCCGAGGCCGATGTACGCACCTGCCTGGCCCTGGCCAAGCGTTTTGACCTTGGCGTTTCCGGCGGATCGGACTATCACGGATCAAACAAGCCCACTATCCGTCTGGGACAGGGCTACGGGGGCTTGCGCGTGAGCTCGGCTGTGCTTGAAGACTTGAAAGAACGCCGCGACGCTGCCGGCCTCCATATCTGATCAGCCCCCCAACCGCCCGTTAGCGGCGGCCAAGTCAAACCTCTTGCGCAATCGGGTCACCCGATGTACAGCGGTTTTCCACACTTATCTGGAAGGCATTGCATGCGTATTCTTCATAAACAGCAACATCTTCCCCCTCTTGAGGGGCCACGGCTTGAGCCGCATCCTTTTCGTGGCGCAGGGGTTCCCCCTGACGAACGAGATGGCGCGCCGCTTGTTCCCGTTGCCCGACCCGAGCGCGGGTCAGCCGCGCAGGGCACTGCCGCCCCCCACAGAGAAGCCCCTTCGGGCAAGGACGTAGGCACAGAAGCCTTTGAATTGCGCCAGCTTGGCGAAGAAGATTTTGAGGAGTTTGAGGCCCTGCTGCGCTACGCTTTCCAGGTCAGCACATCTGAAATGGCCCGCATCGGCTGGTCTGACATGGAGATGAAGCAGTCCAAAATGCCCATATTTGAGGCATCGCACGTCATGGGCTGGTTCTACAAGGGGCACCTTGCCTCGCAGATCGTCATCTACCCGATGGAAGTGAATATCCAGGGCGAAATCTGCAAAATGGGCGGCATCACCGGCGTGGCAACGTATCCCGAATACACGGGGCGGGGGCTGATCCATTCGCTCATCGGCAAAAGCCTTGAATACATGCGCTCGCAGCAGCAGATAGTTTCCTATCTCTGCCCCTATTCCATCCCCCTGTACCGCAAGCACGGCTGGGAAATTGTTTCGGACAAGATGACCTTTGCCATCAAGGACACCCAGCTCCCCAAGCGCCACCCCGTGGACGGGCAGATCGAGCGCGTGGATATCGAGTGCGAAGACCTGCACCGCGTTTATAAGTATTTTGCCCTTCAGGAACACGGCGCGCTTATTCGCGGCAAGCTGGAGTGGGAGGAATACTGGCGCTGGGATTCGGACGACGTCATGGCGGCGGTGTACTACAGCGCCGACGGCAAGCCCCTGGGCTATGTTATCTACTACATCGAGAACGAAGTTTTCAGCATCAAGGAAATGGTCTACCTGAATCAGGAGGCCAAATACGGCATCTGGAACTACATTAGCGCCCATTTTTCCATGATCACCAAGGTGGAAGGCGCCAACTACACTGGCGAACCCATTGCCTTCCAGTTTGAAGACAGCGAAATTGACGAGAGCATTCAGCCCTACGCCATGGCCCGCATTGTGGATGTGCAGCGCTTTATCGAACAGTATTCCTTCCAGTTTGAAGACCCCAAGCTGACGCTTGAACTGGAAGTGAGCGATGTCATGGCCCCGTGGAACAATGGCATCTTCCATGTAAGCTGGCGCGACGGGCGCACGTTTTGCGAAAAGGTAAACACCTGGAGTACGGGGCATCGCCTCTCGCTGGATATCAAAACACTCACAACCATGCTTATGGGCTACAAGCGCCCCACCTATCTGTACAATAATGACCGCATCGACATGGACTATCATCTGCTGAAAACGCTGGAGACGCTGATCCCGCCGGACAAGCCGTATTTTTCGGATTATTTCTGATTTTCGGGATCAGGCTTCGCGGGTTGACACATCTGTGGGCAGATGGCAGTTGTACGCCGTTCCGTGGATGCATTGTTCTGTTCTTTTGGGTTTCCGCAGGCCGTGCCTTTTTATCCGAGCCCACGCAAAGGAGTATTGGATATGGCATGGTTTGCATTGAGTTTGGCAGTGGTTACCGAGATTTTGTGGGCGCTCAGCCTCAAGTGGGCTTCTTCGTTGGGCAACTGGCAGGCTGCGGCAGTGCCCATTGCGCTGAGCTTTGTGAATATGGGCCTGCTGGCGCTGGCCATGCGCGGTCTCCCGGCGGGTATGACCTATGCCCTCTGGACAGGTGCTGGCACGGTGGGCGTGGTCCTGGGCGGGGCGCTTTTTTTCGGTGACAAGGTTTCGCTGCCCCAGCTGTTTTTCATCGCCCTGATTATCATTGGCAGCGTCGGGACAAAGTTTTTTTCATCTCAGGCATAGGACGTTTTACCTGCCGCGCCGCGTGATCGGCGCGCGCGAGTATAGTTGCTGCATACGCACATAGCATGAAACACAAAAGGCGGGGTTGTCCCCGCCTTTTGTGTTTCTAGGTATCGCGCTGTGGCGCAGTATAAATAGTTATTTATCCTGCCCGCAGCACTTTTTGTACTTTTTGCCGCTGCCGCAGGGGCAAAGGTCGTTGCGGCCAATACGCGGCGCGGCCTTGGCGGGCTTCTTGGGGTCTTCCGAAATGCTGCCGCCGCTGGAGTAAGAAAGCTGCGAGCTGCTTTCCTTATGGCGGTATTCCCGCGACACGGGAGAATGTTGCGGCTCTTCGATCGGCGCTTCCACCTCCTGCTGTTCCGGCTCGGCAGGGATAGGCTCAATCTGCACCCGGATACGCGTAAGGGCGCGGAACACACTCTCTCGAATCTGGAACAGCATGGCCTGGAACATTTCAAAGCCTTCGCGCTTGTATTCCAGCTTGGGGTCGCGCTGGCCGTAGCCGCGCAGACCTATGCCGTCGCGCAGGGCGTCCATGTTGCGCAAATGTTCTTTCCAGCAGCGGTCAAGCTCTTCCAGCAGGAAGTAACGAAGGATGTCGGCATAGGTGGGGCCGGTTTCTGCCTTGAGCTTGTCAAGAATGCCCTGTGCCATAACCTCGGTTTCTTCGCGCTCGGGCAGGCGCGCGCCTTCTTCAAGCACCCTGTCAAGGTTGAAAACCTCGCGCAGACGCGCCAGAGCTGCGGCGCGGGCTTCGTCCTGGCCGTCCACAGGCAGGGATTCCAGAGGGCTGTACACGTCATCCAGCACATCGCTCATGAATTCCTGCAAAACAGGCTCAAGGTTTTCCTCAACCATGAGCTCGCGGCGCAGGGTGTAGATAACTTCGCGCTGCTGGTTCATGACGTTGTCATAATCGAGCAGTGTTTTGCGTATTTCAAAGTGGTGGGCTTCCACACGCTTTTGAGCGCCTTCCACAGCGCGGGTAACCATGGCGTTCTCAATGGCTTCGCCATCGCGCAGGCCCAGTTTTTCCATGAGGCCCTTGATGCGGTCGGAGCCAAAGAGACGCATGAGGTCGTCTTCCAGCGAAAGGTAGAAGCGCGAAGAGCCGGGGTCGCCCTGACGGCCCGAGCGCCCACGCAGCTGGTTGTCGATGCGGCGGCTTTCGTGGCGTTCTGTGCCAAGAATGTGCAGGCCGCCCAGATCCACAACGCCTTCGCCCAGCATGATGTCCGTGCCGCGGCCAGCCATATTGGTGGCAATGGTGACGCGGCCTTTCTGGCCTGCCAGCGCCACGATTTCGGCTTCTTTTTCATGCTGCTTGGCATTGAGCACGCTGTGCGGGATACCGAGCTTGCCCAGTCGATGCGAAAGCATTTCGGACGTTTCAATGGAAATTGTGCCCACAAGCACGGGCTGCTCTTTTTTGTGCAATTCGGCAATGGCTTCAACTATGGCGTCAAACTTTTCCTGCCGCGACCGGTAGATAAGGTCAGGATAATCCTTGCGAACCATGGGCCTGTTGGGCGGAATGGAGATAACCTCGAGGCTGTAGATCTGATGGAATTCCACAGCTTCGGTATCCGCAGTACCCGTCATGCCCGAAAGTTTGTCGTACAGGCGGAAGTAGTTCTGGAAGGTGATGGAGGCAAGCGTCTGGTTTTCAGCGGCAATGGTGACATGTTCCTTGGCTTCCAGAGCCTGATGCAGGCCATCTGAATAGCGACGGCCAGCCATAAGGCGGCCAGTGAATTCGTCAACAATAATAACCTGATCTTCTTGAACAATATAATCCACATCGCGCTTGAAAATCTGATGCGCCTTGAGCGACTGCATCACATGGTGCTGGGCCGTAATGTTTGCGGGATCAAAAAGGTTGTCCAGCTTGAGCAGTTCCTCACACCGGGCTACGCCTTCATCGGTGAGCATGGCGGTGCGGGCCTTTTCGTCAACCGTGTAGTGCTCAGGGGTGAGCTGACGGACAATGTCGTCCACAGTGCGGTACATGCCCACCGATTCATCAGATGCGCCGGAAATGATGAGCGGCGTTCTGGCTTCGTCGATAAGGATGGAGTCCACTTCGTCCACAATGGCAAAATTGTGCCCGCGTTGCACCAGCTGGTTGGCGTAGAACTTCATGTTGTCGCGCAGATAGTCAAAGCCGAATTCATTATTGGTGCCGTAGGTGATATCCTTGGCGTATTCGGCTTTGCGCTCTTCGTCATCAAGGCCATGCACAATAACGCCCGTGCTCAGTCCGAGGAATTCATACAACTGGCCCATCCAGGCCGAGTCGCGCTTGGCGAGGTAGTCGTTGACCGTGACCACATGCACGCCCTTGCCTGACAGGGCGTTGAGCACCACGGGCAGGGTAGCTACAAGGGTTTTGCCTTCACCGGTCTTCATTTCGGCAATCTTGCCCTTGTGCAGCACCATGCCGCCGATGAGCTGCACGTCATAGTGACGCATGCCCAGTCTGCGGCTTGAGGCCTCGCGCACCAGAGCAAAAACTTCGGGCAGCAGAGCGTCCAGAGTTCTGGTGCCGTCCTGCACTTCCTGACGGTATTGCGCTATGCGTACAGGAAAATCGGCATCGGCCAGTTGCTGCATTTCAGGCTCGAACGCATTGATGCGCTGCACCATGGGGCGGAGCTTGCGCAAGTAGCGGTCGTTGGTGCTGCCGAAGATTTTTTTGAAAAGAAAGCCAAACATGAAGTCTCCTTACTAGAGCATTTTCACTTTGAAATGCTCGCTTGCCGACTAAGTATATCTACTGTCTCGTCCGTAATGGAAAAGCAACCGCGGCGAGGATTTTTCAGTATCCGCGCTGTGCAGACAAACATTTTCGGTCTGTTCTGTCTAGCACAATGGCCAGTCGCTTGCGCAGCGCAAACACCAATGTTGGGTGCGCTGCGGAATGTGCTGAATGCGCAGTGTCTTACCCCAAGGGGACAATACACGGCATCCCTTAAAAATAAGACATAACATTGAGGTTGGCAATGTGACGCTCCAAAAATATTATTGGTCAAAGAACAGGTGGAGAGGTGCAAGTGCGCCTATACCCGCACCAGCAGGCAACCTCGCAGAATCACTTTTTTGCGCGCTCCAAGCCTTGAAGGGCAAGTTGCATGCCGGGCTTGAGGGCAAGGGCCAACTGAAAAAACTGTACCGACCTGTCACGATCGCCCGACTGAAGAAAGACCGCTCCAAAGTTACAGGCGATGGAAGCGCTGCTCTTGACCATTTCCGGTTCCAGGTCCAGAGCCTTTACCAGATTTGCCTTGGCCTGGATAAAATCCGCGCCTTCGGCAAAGGCCATGCCTACATTATAATAGAGCGTTGGATCGTCAGGGGCGATTTTGATGGCGCGCTTGTATTCAGTGATGGCGTCCTGCCAGCGGCCCTGCCTGCGCAGGCTGATGCCTAGCTGGTTGAACAGGGCCAAATCTTCCCGTCCAAGTCGTTTGCCCTTGGCCTCAAGGCTGCTGCGCAGGAATTTTTCTGCTTTTTCGGGATCCCGCTCGCCATAAATGCCTGCAATACGGCTTGAGAGAGCGCTGAGGCCATCGGCAGCTTCCCGGTTCATTTGCACCACAGCCTTTTCAAAAAAAGCCTCGGCCTTTTCCACATCGCCGTTGGCCAGGTGGGCTTCGCCCAGGCTGACCTTGCGGTTCACGTTGAGGGGCGAGATCGAATCAAGTTTTTCGAGGTAGCGTACCTGCTGGGGCACATCGCCAATTTCCGCATACATTTCTGCCAGGCGCTGGAGTGGGGCAAGATAGAGATCGGCAGATTTGGCGGCTGACTCATAGGCGATACGGGCTTTATCGTACTGCTGGGTGGCGCGGAAGATATCGCCCATGAGCAGAAATGCCGCGGCGCTGCCCGGCTTGAGTTGCAAAACCTTCTGGCAGGCTGTCAGTGCCATGTCGTATTTTTTTTGCGCCAACAGTTTTTTTGCCCCGTCAATGACCTGTCCAAGTTTGCTTTGCGGCCTGAGAGTGAAAGCCATTTTTTCAATGAGTGTGTTGGCAGAAACAGGCTTGGCAATAAAGTTGTCCGCCCCGACTTCGTGAAGCAGCATGAGGCGGTCGCGCTGCACGTCGCTCGTGAGCACGATAATTTTAAGCGCGGTGAAGGCCTGCTTGATCTGGCCCACAAGAAAGCTCAGATCCTGACCTCCAATAATGCGCTCCATAAAGATAAGGGGGGCAGGGTGCCGGGCCAGAATGTCTCGCAGCTCGCGAAGCATCATGCGGGGGTCCGCAATGGCGGTAAAAATGCTCTGAGCCGTAAGGCCCATCTCTTTGGCAAGGGTAAGGCGCAACTGCGTACAAAAGGCCTGGTCATCGCTCACTGCCAGGATATGCCCATTCTCTTTAGTAATGTAATTAATGACAGTGTCTTGGTATGAATTGAGTTTTGCCCTGTTGGAGGCTTCAATCATGGACATGGGATCTCCTGAAAATATTGACAGCTAAGATGACAAGTTAGCGCAAAATAGTGAAGACTGTGCGACAAAAGGGAGTCATCTTGGCAAATTGCCGGAAGGGTGCGCTCTTTTAATTTTTTGCAGGGGTAAGCGTCAAGGAGTAAGATTGGCGCGGCAAAAAACCTGGATGACGTGATAAAAATAATGCAAAAATGGCTTGACGTTCAAGGGGAACTTGGATAGAAAAAATCTCCGCGCGATAAGAAGCGATTTTTATCGGCGTCCCTGGACGGCAGGGAAGGGTGGGTTGAGCCCATTCTGATGCACCCCAAAGCGACCACAGTATCTGGTTGCAGAGGGTTTTGACATGTGCAGGCGTTACCGAATGCCGGACAATGTCGAGCCGTTCCAGCCCAAAGACGGATCCCACCGCAGCCCCCAGGCCGCGCGTGACCCGGGGCTGTAAGGTAGGGGGATAGCCCCCATTTGGTGACCCTGCGGGACCGCTTAGCTGCTCTTTCTATGAGCGGCTTAGCCTGGGCGACGCTGGGGAGCATCACGCGGATGATGCAGGCGCGTTCAGGCGTCCAATCTTCCGAATTCTTCCTGAAATTTCAGGCGTGATGCGCGCATTAGCGCAACCCCTTACGTTGCTCCGTTTTCCGTTCCTTGCCAGGGTGAGGTCGGCCCTTCGGGCCATGCTTCATGGCCCGCGTATGCTGTGAAGGAGCCCGCGCTCGTAGCCCAAAAGGCCGCGCGGGATGTTTTTGCAAACGGAGTAGGCACAATGACGACAGTTAGCAGCGATCGCATTCGGATCAAGCTCAAAGCCTACGATTACCGCATTCTGGATAAAGCCGTTGCGGAAATCGTGGATACGGCGCGCAATACCGGTGCCGGTGTGGCGGGACCAATTCCCCTGCCCACCAACATTCACAAGTACACCGTGCAGCGTTCCGTGCATGTGGACAAAAAGTCCCGTGAGCAGTTTGAAATGCGCATTCACAAGCGGCTCATGGATATCCTGGAACCCACGCAGCAGACCGTCGACGCGCTGGGCAAGCTTTCGTTGCCCGCCGGTGTGGACGTGGAAATCAAGCTCTAGCGAGAGGCAGTCATGGCTGAGAAAATGGGAATTTTGGGTCGCAAACTTGGTATGACCCGCATATTTGACGGCGCTGGCGCTGCCGTGCCCGTCACGGTGATTGAGGCCGGTCCGTGCCCCGTCACCCAGGTCAAAACTGCGGAGACGGACGGCTACAACGCCGTTCAGATCGCGCTGACCCCCGCTAAGGAAAAGCACAGCACCAAGGCTATGCAGGGACACTTTGCCAAGGCTGGCAAGGGTCTTTTCCGCCATCTGCGCGAAATCCGCCTTGCGGGTGCGCCGGAGCAGGAGCTGGGTCAGGAACTGACCGTTGAAATTTTCGCCGCAGGCGATACGGTCAAGGTGACCGGCACAAGCATGGGTAAAGGCTACCAGGGGCGTATGCGCCGCTGGAATTTTGCCGGTTCCAAAGATACCCACGGCTGCGAAAAGGTGCACCGCAACAATGGTTCCATTGGTAACAACACCTTTCCTGGCCACGTTTTTAAGGGTCGGAAAATGGCGGGCCATTGGGGCAATGAAACCGTTACGGAAATGGGCCTGACCATCGTTGATGTGCGTCCTGAGGACAACGTCATTCTGGTCAAAGGTTCCGTGCCCGGCCCCAAGAACGGGCTGGTGCTGATCCGCAAGCAGTAGAGGAAGCAGCAATGGCTACCGTGAAAGTATATGACCAGAACAAGCAGGAAAGCGGCGAAATTACGCTGGCTTCCGACGTGTTCGAAATCGAGGTGAGGCCCGAAATCCTCAATCTCGTGGCGCGCGCCCAGATGGCGGCCAAACGCGCCGGCACGCATATGGTAAAGACCCGTGCGCTGGTTTCCGGCGGCGGTGCTAAGCCCTGGAAGCAGAAGGGTACGGGCCGCGCCCGTTCCGGCTCCAACCGTTCGCCCATTTGGCGCGGTGGCGCCATCATCTTCGGACCCAGCCCCCGCGATTACAGCTTCAAGGTTAACAGCAAGGTGCGCGCCCTGGCCATGAAGATGGCCCTGTCGAGCCGCCTGGCTGCCGCGACCCTGATGGTGGTCAAGGGCATTGAACTGCCCGAAGCCAAGACCAAGCATTTCGCCAAGGTTGCCGACACGCTGGGCCTTTCCAAGGCTCTCATCGTGGCTCCCGCCGAAGACAGCGCGCTGACCCGTTCCGCTCGCAACATTCCGGGCCTCACCATGACCACTGTCGATCGCCTGAGCGTGCTTGAAATCCTCAAGCACAAGCAGCTCGTTCTGCTTGAAGGCGCCATCGAACCTGTTCAGGCGCGTTTCGCAAAGAAGGGGGCGTAAGATGGAAACCACTTCTGTTCTGCTCAAGCCCCTGCTGACCGAAAAGACGACCTTGATCAAGGACGAAGCCCAGCAGGTGGCCTTTATGGTCCACACCCTGGCCAACAAGCTTGAAATCAAGCAGGCCGTGGAAAAGGCTTTTGATGTTAAAGTGGAAGCCGTCAACGTAGTGCGCCGCGCCCCCATGAACAGGGAGCGCCAGGGTCGCGTTGTTGGCCGTAAGCCCGGCTGGAAGAAAGCGTATGTTACGCTGCGCCAGGGCGATAAAATTGAGTTCTTCGAGGGAGTGTAATCATGGCTGTCCGCAAGCTGAAACCGACCTCCGCGGGGCGTCGCTTCCAGACGGTTTCCGACTTTGAGGAAATCACCCGGACGCGCCCTGAGAAGTCGCTCACTGAAGGCCTCACCAAAAAGGCCGGTCGCAACAATCTGGGTCGAGTCACCAGCCGCCGTCGCGGTGGTGGTGTCAAGCGTCTGTACCGCATCATCGATTTCAAGCGCGACAAGACCGGCGTTGAAGCCACTGTTGCGCATATTGAATACGATCCCAACCGTACCGCCCGTATCGCGCTGCTGCACTATTCGGACGGCGAAAAGCGCTACATCCTCGCTCCGGTTGGCTTGAAGCAGGGTGACAAGATCATGTCCGGCATCAACGAGCGCAATGGCGTCGTGGCCGACATCAAACCTGGCAATGCTTTGCAGATGGCCCGCATCCCTGTGGGTACCGTTGTGCACAACATTGAGCTTTACCCCGGCAAGGGCGGTCAGATGTGCCGCGCCGCCGGTACCTACGCCCAGCTGGTCGCCAAAGAAGGCAACTACGCCCTGCTGCGTTTGCCCTCGGGCGAAGTGCGCAAGGTGCTTGCTACCTGCGTGGCTACCGTGGGTCAGGTGGGCAACGTGCATCACGAAACCATCTCTCTGGGCAAAGCTGGCCGCAACCGCTGGCTGGGTCGTCGTCCCAAGGTTCGCGGCGTTGCCATGAACCCCATCGACCACCCCCTGGGCGGTGGCGAAGGCAGAAGCTCTGGTGGACGTCATCCTGTGTCGCCTTGGGGTATGCCTGCCAAGGGTTACAAGACCCGCGACAAGAAGAAGGCCTCTTCCCGGCTGATCATCAAACGCCGCGGCCAGAAGTAGGAGTAGCTCATGCCGAGATCGTTGAAAAAAGGGCCGTTTGTTGACGGCCATCTGATGAAAAAGGTCGACAGCACCGTGGCCAACAGCGACCGCCGTGTAGTCAAGACCTGGTCGCGCCGCTCGACCATCCTGCCCGAAATGGTGGGACTGACCTTTGCGGTGCACAATGGCAAGAAGTTCGTGCCGGTGTTCGTTACCGAAAACATGGTTGGTCACAAGCTGGGTGAATTCTCGCCCACTCGTACCTTCCATGGGCATGCCGCCGACAAAAAGGCCAAGGCCGGCAAGAAGTAGGGTAGGCATATGGAATCTAAAGCTATTGCAAAATTCCAGCGCGTTTCGCCGCGCAAGACCCGTCTTGTGGCCAAGAACGTGCAGGGTCTTGGAGTGGAGGAGGCTATGAACCTTCTGCGCTTCACGCCCAACAAGCCCGCTGGCGTGCTTTTCGGCGTGCTCAAGAGCGCGTTGGCCAATGCCTCGCAGCTGGGCGGCGTTGATGTGGATGCCATGGTGGTGAAGGAAATCGTGGTGAACGAAGGCCCCACCTGGAAGCGCTTTATGCCCCGGGCCCAAGGCCGGGCGACCAAGATTCACAAGCGCACCAGCCACATCACCGTTATACTCGCAGAAGGGCAGGAATAGGCTATGGGTCAGAAAGTACATCCGTTCGGGTTCCGGCTTGGGTACAACAAGAATTGGCAGTCCCGCTGGTTCAGCAAGAAGGAATACCCTGCCTTTGTCTATGAAGACAGCAAAATCCGCGCGTTCGTGAAGAAGCTCCTGTTTCATGCCGGGGTTTCCAAGATCGAGATCGAACGTGCCGGCGGCAAGGTACGGCTTATCCTTTCCACCGCTCGCCCCGGTATTGTTATCGGCCGCAAGGGTGTGGAAATCGAAAAGCTTCGCAACGATCTTCGTCAGAAGTTCGGCCGCGAGTTCTCTCTTGAAGTGAACGAAATCCGTCGCCCCGAAGTGGACGCCCAGCTGGTGGCCGAGAACATCGCCCAGCAGCTCGAGCGCCGCGTGGCCTTCCGGCGCGCCATGAAGCGTACCGTGTCCATGGCCCGCAAGTTTGGCGGCGAAGGCATCAAGGTAACCTGCGCCGGGCGTCTGGCCGGTGCAGAAATCGCCCGTACCGAATGGTACCGCGATGGCCGAGTGCCCTTGCAGACCCTGCGTGCCGACATTGACTACGGTTTTGCCGAAGCGCACACCACCTACGGCATCATTGGTGTCAAGGTGTGGATCTATAAGGGTGAAATCCTTGACAAAGAGGTTGATCAGTAATGCTTGCGCCCAAAAGAGTTAAATTCCGCAAGTGGCAGAAAGGCCGCCTGCGTGGCCTGGCCACCCGCGGCGCCACCATTGCGTTTGGTGATATCGGCCTTAAAACCGTGCAGCATGGCCAGCTTTCCAGCCAGCAGATTGAAGCTGCTCGTATCGCCATGATGCGTCACATCAAGCGTGGCGGCAAAGTGTGGATCCGTGTGTTCCCCGACCGCCCCGTAACGGCCAAGCCTCTGGAAACCCGTCAGGGTTCCGGTAAGGGCGCACCCGTGGGTTGGTGCGCTCCGGTCAAGCCCGGCCGCGTGCTGTATGAAATCAAGGGCGTGAGCCTTGACCTCGCGCGTGAGGCGCTGACCCGCGCCGCTCACAAGCTGCCCGTTAAGACCATCATTGTGGTGAGGGAGGGCATCTAAATGGCTGCCAAGAAAAAGACCGAAACCGCCGCCCGGCCCGCCGCGCAGGATCTTCGCTCCATGAGCGTGGAACAGCTGCGCACGGCTCTTACCGAGCAGCGCCAGGAACTGATGAACGCCCGCTTCAAGCATGCCGCTGCGCAGCTTGAAAAGACTTCCGAACTGAAAGTCATGCGCAAGCAGGTGGCGCGCATCGAGACCGTATTGAACGAAAAGGAACAGAGGGCCTGAACATGCAAGCTCTGGAAGATCGCAAGGGCAGAATGCTGACCGGCATTGTGGTGAGCGACAAGAACGACAAAACCATTGTCGTGCGCGTCGAGACCCTGGTCAAGCATCCTCTGCTTAAGAAGTATGTGAGGCGCCGCAAGAAGTTCACGGCTCATGATCCCATGAACGAATGCGGTATGGGCGACAAGGTTAAAATTGTGGAGTTCCGTCCGCTTTCGCGCAACAAGCGCTGGCATCTGGTCTCCATCATTGAAAAAGCCGTGTAGGGTAGTGCCATGATCCAGGTAGAATCGACGCTTCAGGTGGCCGATAATTCCGGCGCCAAAAAGGTTGCCTGCATCAAGGTGCTGGGCGGTTCACACCGCCGCTACGCCTCGGTGGGCGACATTATCGTGGTTTCCGTTAAGGAAGCAATGCCCCACAGCAAGGTTAAGAAGGGCGATGTTATGAAGGCTGTTATCGTGCGTACCGCTAAAGAAGTGCGTCGCATGGACGGCAGCTACATCAAGTTCGACGGCAACGCCGCTGTGCTGCTCTCCAACCAGGGTGAGCCGGTGGGTACGCGTATCTTTGGCCCCGTGGCCCGTGAGCTGCGCGCCCAGAACTTTATGAAAATTATTTCGCTGGCCCCGGAAGTGCTGTAGGAGACCGTCATGAAAATGTATCGCATCCGCAAGGACGACAAGGTGATGGTAATCGCCGGCAAGGACGCGGGCAAAATCGGCAAGGTGCTGAAGATCCTGCGCAAGAAGGATCGCGTGCTTGTGGAAAAGACCAACATGGTCAAGCGCCACATGCGCCCCAACCCCTATGCCCAGCAGCCTGGCGGTATCGTGGAAAAGGAAATGCCTATCCACGTGTCCAACCTTATGGTTGTCTGCTCTGCCTGCGGCAAGGCCACTCGAGTGGGTTACAAGACCATCGAGTCCGAGGGCAAGGAAAAGAAAGTGCGCTTCTGCAAAAAGTGCAACGAAGTAATGGAATAAGGTGATACGATGACACGCCTTGAAAAGATATATAGAGAGAAGGTGGTTCCGGTACTGCAGAAGGAGTTCAGTTACTCCTCTTCGATGCAACTGCCCGGTATCGAAAAAATCTCTCTGAACATCGGCCTTGGCGCCGCTAGCTCGAACAACAAGCTGATGGAAGAAGCCATGGCGGAACTTACCGCGATTGCTGGCCAGAAGGCTGTAGTTACCCGGGCTAAAAAGTCCATCGCCGCATTTAAGCTGCGCGAAGGCATGCCCATTGGTGTGCGCGTCACCCTGCGCAAGGAACGCATGTGGGACTTTCTGGACAAGCTCATGAACTTTGCCCTGCCCCGAGTGCGTGACTTCCGTGGTATCCCTGACCGCGGTTTCGATGGACGCGGCAATTTCACCCTGGGCATCAAAGAACACACCATCTTCCCTGAACTGGAAGCTGACCGTGTTGAAAACCCCAAGGGCATGAACATCACCATCGTCACCACGGCGGCCACGGACAAAGAAGGCAAGTTCCTTCTCGACCAGCTTGGCATGCCGTTCCGCAAGTAGGAGTTAAGCCATGTCCCGTACTTCTCTGGAAGTAAAGGCCAAGCGCAAGCCTAAGTTCAGCGCCCGCGCCTACAATCGCTGCCCGCTTTGCGGTCGCCCCAGGGCTTTCCTGCGCCAGTTCGGCATCTGCCGTATCTGCTTCCGCAACATGGCCCTTCGTGGTGAACTGCCCGGCGTGCGCAAGTCGAGCTGGTAAGATTTCCGGGCGTGCAAACGCCCGGGAGGCGCGCCTCGCGCGCCAGCGGGAAGTGGCGGCATAGTGCCGTCAACCCCGCCCCCAAACTCTCAGGAGCATTCGATGTTGACAGATCCCATTGCGGATATGCTCACCCGCATCCGCAACGCGCATTTGGCCCTGCACAAGGAAGTAAATGTGCCGAGCTCGAAGATGAAGGAATCTTTAGCCGCCATCCTCAAGCAGGAAGGTTACGTCGAAGACGTGGCCGTGGCCGAAAAAAACATTGTTATTACCCTTAAGTACCAGAAGGGAAAGCCCGTCATCAGCGGGCTGAAGCGTGTGAGCACGCCCGGTCGCCGGGTTTATGTTGGCGCGCATAACATCCCCAGGGTGCAGAACGGCCTCGGCATCTGCATTTTGTCCACGTCCAGCGGCGTGCTGGACGGCATGACCGCCCATGAGAAGAAGGTGGGCGGCGAACTTCTGTGCGAAATCTGGTAGGCGGTGCACCATGTCGAGAATAGGTAGACTGCCCGTTGCCGTTCCCAATGGCGTTGAAGTCAAGATCGGAACGGATGTTGTGGAAGTTAAAGGGCCCAAGGGCTCGCTGAGCACCCCTGTCTGCTCTCTGCTCACTTACGAGCAGGCCGATGGTCACGTGACCCTTGGCCGTATAGAAGATACCCGCCAGAGCCGTTCGCAGCACGGCCTGCGCCGCACCCTTCTTGCCAACTGCATTGAAGGCGTTACCAAGGGCTTCTCCAAGGGCCTGGAAGTTATCGGCGTCGGTTACCGCGTGGCGGTCAAGGGCAACATTATCGAGCTTTCTGTGGGCTATTCCCACCCTGTGCTCGTTGAACTGCCCGACGGCATCAAGGCCGTGGTTGAAGGTCAGGTTCTGACCCTCTCCGGCATCGACAAGGAACTTGTGGGCGAAATGGCCGCCAAGATTCGCCGCATTCGTAAGCCTGAACCCTACAAGGGCAAGGGCATCAAGTACGTTACCGAGACTATCCGCCGCAAGGTTGGTAAGTCCGGCGGCAAGAAGTAGGGGGGCGCGTCATGAAATACAGCAAGAACGAATCCCGGCAGCGCCGCAAGATCCGTATCCGCAAGAAAGTCAACGGCACCTTCGAGCGCCCGCGTCTGGTTGTGTTCAGGTCCAACCTGCACATCTACGCCCAGATCATCAACGATCTGGACGGCGTGACCCTGGCTGCCGCCTCTACCCTTACGCTTTCCAAGACCGAAGCCGGCATGCACTGCAATAAGAGCGGCGCCGAGATGGTGGGCAAGGAAATTGCCCGGATGGCCAAGGAGAAGAATATCAATCAGGTGGTATTCGATCGCAACGGGTACATTTATCACGGTCGCGTCAAGGCCGTAGCCGACGGCGCCCGCGAAGGCGGCTTGGAGTTCTAATATGCGTCAGGAAAATACTGAAACTCAGCAGAACGAGTTGGGCGAAATCGAAAAGATCGTTTCCCTCAACCGCGTGGCCAAGGTCGTCAAGGGCGGTCGCCGTTTCAGCTTCAGCGCCCTCGTTGTCGTGGGCGATGGCAAGGGCGGCGTGGGCTTCGGTCTGGGCAAGGCCCAGGAAGTGCCTGAAGCGCTGCGCAAAGCCACTGAACGCGCTCGCAAGAACCGCGTTCAGGTTGCTCTGGTTGAAGGCACCCTTCCTTATGAAGTGCTCGGTCGTTTCGGCGCCGGTCGCGTCATGCTGAAGCCCGCCTCTGAAGGTACCGGCATCATTGCCGGCGGTGCCGTGCGCGCCGTCATGGAAGCCGTAGGCATCCGCGACGTCCTCGCTAAGGCCATTGGTACCAACAATCCGCACAACGTGCTTCGTGCCACCATGCAGGGCCTCGTTTCCCTGCGCAGCGCCGAAGATGTTTCGGCCCTGCGCGGCAAGAAGCTGGAAGCCCCGAGGAAGTAACCATGGCAGAAATCAAGGTAAAACTCGTGCGTTCGCGCATCGGCTCCACGCCTGCGCAGCGCAAGCTGCTGGACTCCCTTGGCCTCAAGCGCCGCGAGATGGTCAAGACGTTCAAGGATACCCCGGCTATCCGGGGCATTATCGCCAAAGTTCCGCATATGGTTGCCGTTGTTGAGTAACGGCCAAAGGATATACCATGCAACTGCACAATCTGTTTCCTTTTCCGGAAGAGCGTAAGACCCGCCGTCGCGTGGGCCGTGGCTCTGGCTCCGGTCTGGGCTGCACTGCGGGCAAGGGCCACAAAGGGCAGAACGCTCGCGCCGGTGGCGGTGTCCGCCCTGGCTTCGAAGGCGGCCAGATGCCCCTGCAACGCCGTTTGCCCAAGCACGGTTTTAAAAACGCCCCCTTCAAGGTCACTTACGACATCGTCAATCTTGACGCTCTCGTGTCGGCCTTCCCGGGCAAAACCACCATCACCCTTGACGACATGTACGCTCGCGGTATTGTCCGCATGGGCGCGCCCGTGAAAATCCTTTCGCGCGGCGAAGTCTCAGGCGCTCTGTCGGTGGAGGCTCACAAGTTCAGCCAGGCTGCTGCGGAAAAGATCCGCCAGGCCGGTGGTAACGTCACTGAGCTGGAAGCGGTTTCTGCCGCTGAATAATTCAGGTGGCCGCGCGCAAGCGCGGCCTCACGGCTTTCACTGGCGTCATTGCCCGCCTCGCGGCGGGCAATGACGTTGCGCACATACTGCGCCACAGGCGCACAAACGCAACGAGTGTTTCATGGCAGTAGGATCGGCAAACAATATGGCGGGCCAGGCTTCGCTGACCAAACGCATCGGCTGGACCTTCCTGATTTTGTGCTGCTACCGCATTGGCGTTCACGTGCCCATTCCGGGTGTTGACGCTTCTGCGCTGGCGTCGTTTTTTCAAAGCATGTCCGGCACGCTTTTCAGCCTGTTTGATATGTTTTCCGGCGGCGGCCTGTCCAACGTCTCGGTGTTCGCTCTGGGCGTCATGCCTTACATTTCGGCAAGCATTATCATCCAGCTTTTGCAGGTGGTCAGCCCCGACATCAAGCGCATGGCCAAGGAAGAAGGGCAGGCGGGGCGGCGTAAAATTACGCAGTACACCCGTTACCTCACAGTGCTTATCACCCTGGTGCAGGGCCTCGGCATTGCCGTTGGTCTGGAGAATATGACCAGCCCCGCTGGCGCGCCCGTGGTTCTGGCACCCGGCTGGCATTTCCGTCTTGTGACCATGGCTACCTTTACGGCTGGTTCCGTGTTGGTCATGTGGCTTGGCGAGCAGATCACTGAGCGTGGTATCGGCAACGGTATTTCGCTGATTATTTTCTGCGGTATCGTGGTGGGCATACCCCGCGGCATCATCCAGTCTGTGGCTCTTATACAGGCTGGCGACATGAGCATTTTCATGGCAATTGTTATCGTGGTTCTGATGGCCGCGGTTACGGTAGCCATCGTGTTCGTTGAGCGCTCGCAGAGAAGAATTCCCATCAGTTACGCTAAGCGTCAAGTTGGACGTAAAATGTACGGTGGTCAGAACTCGCACCTGCCTTTGCGTCTGAACACGGCGGGCGTTATTCCGCCTATTTTCGCATCATCGCTTTTGCTGTTCCCTGCTACAATTGGTCAGTTTTCGACCAACCATTATGTAAAGCAGGCAGCCGATTTCTTCTCGCCGCACGGCGTTGCTTACAACGTCCTGTATGTGGCCTTGATGTTCTTCTTCTGCTATTTTTACACGGCCATCATTTTTGATCCCAAGGATATGGCTGAAAATCTTAAGAAGAACGGCGGTTTCATTCCTGGGATTCGTCCTGGTGAAAAGACCCAGGAATACGTGGACACGGTGCTTTCGCGGCTGACCCTTTCGGGGGCCACCTATATTTCAATAGTCTGCCTGCTGCCCATGCTGCTCATCAGCAACTTCAACGTGCCTTTCTATTTTGGCGGCACGAGCTTGCTGATCCTTGTGGGCGTGGCCATGGACTTCATGAATCAGGTGGAATCACACATGATTTCCAGCCAGTATCAGGGCCTCATGGCCAAGGCGCGGAAGAGCGGCAGGCTCTAGAAAGTTGGGGCAGGCCTCTGGCTTGCCCTTCGCTTTCGCAAGCGCGGATGGTGATTGTATAATGAAAAAGTATCACGGCGCATTCATCAAGAATGAAAGGGAAGTGGCCTGCCTGCGGGAAGCAAACCGCATGGTGGCCAACATACTGGATGCCGTGGGCGATGTGGTGGAGCCGGGCCTGCCTACCATGCGTCTTGAAGAGTTGGCGCGCGACATGTGCTCCGACTATAAGGTAAAGCCGGCGTTTCTGGGCTACTGCGGTTATCCTTTCGCCCTGTGCTGCTCGGTCAACGAGCAGGTGGTGCATGGTTTTCCTTCTGCGCGGCTGCTTAAGGAAGGCGATATCGTCAGCATCGACATGGGCGTTGTGTATGAAGGTTTTGTGGGCGATGCCGCTCGTACCTTTCCGGTTGGGAAGGTCAGCGATGAAGCCCGCAAACTCATGCGGATAACGGAAGAAAGTCTGTATGTTGGCATTGAACAAGCCCGGGCTGGCAATGATGTCTACGACATCGGCGCGGCTGTTCAGGATTATGTTGAGGCCGCCGGTTTCAACGTTGTGCGACGTTTTGTTGGGCATGGCGTGGGCGCGAAAATGCATGAAAAACCCGAAGTTCCGAACTTCAGGCCTGGCATGCGTGGGTTGACCTTGCAAAACGGCATGGTCATTGCCATCGAACCCATGGTAACTGTTGGCACCTACGAAGTGGACATTCTGGACGACCAGTGGACCGCCGTGACTCGCGACGGTTTGTGGGCCGCTCACTTTGAACACAGTGTTGCCATAACCCCAAATGGCCCCCAGATTCTCAGCATTTCGGACCGTGGTTTGAATCGGCACACAATTGAAGGTTGACATCAGCGTTAAAGCTGGATAAAGATTTCCGTTCCCGTCCTTAATTTTGAGGACTGCGGCCTGTTGTTCTATCGTGGCGAAGCCGCAAGCCGGATCTTTATTTGGTCAATGCAATGGTTTCTTATTGGAGATGAGGTATGAAAGTAAGACCTTCCGTCAAGAAAATATGCCCCAAGTGTAAGGTTATCCGGCGCAAGGGAGTGCTTCGAGTTATCTGCGAAAACCCCCGGCACAAGCAGCGCCAGGGCTAGGGCAGGAGACTAATTGTGGCGAGAATAGCAGGTGTTGATTTGCCTCGCGGCAAACGGGTGGACATTGCGCTCACCTACATTTATGGCATTGGCCGTACCACGGCCATGAAAATTCTGGATACCACCGGCGTTAACTGGGAGCGTAGCATTGACGACCTCTCCGCTGACGAAGTTAACGAGATCCGTAAGGAACTCGAACAGAACTACAAGGTGGAAGGCGACCTGCGTCGCGAAATCTCCAGCAACATTAAGCGCCTTATGGACATTGGTTGTTTCCGTGGCCTGCGTCACCGTCGCGGTTTGCCCGTGCATGGTCAGCGCACCCATACCAATGCCCGCACCCGTAAGGGACCCCGCCGCGGCGCCGTAGGCAAGAAGAAGTAGCGGTGCGGCTGCGCTTGTCGCAGTTTGTAAAGCGGATGCAGCAATAGTGCTGCCGTGAGGACGAACGGATTTTTCCGCCATTGGCGGAAAAGAATCTGACAAGCTTCCAATTTGAGGTTAGTTATGGCCAGACCCAAGAAAGTGGTCAAGAAAAAGGAAAAGAAGAACGTGCCGGTGGGCATCGCCCACATCCAGGCTTCGTTCAACAACACCATCATTACTTTTACGGATACGCGCGGCAATGCTGTCTCCTGGGCCTCCTCTGGCCAGAGCGGCTTTAAGGGTTCGCGTAAGTCCACCCCCTTTGCTGCGCAGGTTGCCGCTGAAACGGCTGCCCGCAAGGCTCAGGACAACGGCATGCGTACCGTGGGCATCTATGTGAAAGGCCCCGGTTCCGGTCGTGAAGCCGCCATGCGCGCTATTTCGGCTATCGGCTTCAAGGTGGCGTTCATCCGCGACGTTACGCCCATTCCGCACAATGGCTGCCGGCCGCCCAAGCGCCGCCGCGTCTAGTTTGCGCCTAGCGTAAACCGCGCCTAAACCGTAAGAGGTAAAGATAGATGGCTAAATATACTGAAGCCAAGTGCCGCATGTGCCGTCGCGAAGGCTGCAAGCTTTTTCTGAAGGGCGACCGTTGCTTCACTGACAAGTGTGCATACGACCGTCGTCCTTATGCCCCCGGTCAGCATGGCCGTGCGCGCAAGAAGGTCAGCGAATACGCAGTGCAGCTGCGTGAGAAGCAGAAGACCCGCCGCGCTTACGGCATTCTCGAACGCCAGTTCCATGGCTACTTCGAGAAGGCCGAAATGCAGAAGGGCGTTACTGGTACCAACCTGCTCGTTATTCTTGAACGCCGCCTCGACAACGTGGTGTACCGCCTTGGTTTTGCCAACTCGCGCAACCAGGCTCGTCAGCTCGTGCGGCACGGCATTTTCACCCTTAACGGCCGCAAGGTGAACATTCCTTCCTTGCAGGTTCGCGTGGGTGACAGCATTGAAGTGCCCGAAAAGAACCGCAAGATTCCCGTGCTTGCAGAAGCTCAGGAAGTCATTGCGCGTCGTGGTTGCCCCGCCTGGCTTGAGGCCGACGGCGCAGCTTTCAAAGGCTCTGTCAAGGCGTTGCCGCAGCGTGACGATATCCAGTTCCCCGTCAACGAGCAGCTGATTGTCGAACTTTACTCGAAATAAGCGGGGGTTCGCATGCTTATAAAACAGGGCGAACGCCTTATAAATGCACGCAACTGGTCAGAGCTTGTAAAGCCCGATCAGATCATGCGCGAAGAAGAAACCGCCAGCATCACGCATGGCAAATTCATTTGCGAACCGTTGGAACGGGGCTACGGCACCACCATCGGCAATGCAATGCGCCGGGTTCTTTTGTCGTCCCTTCAGGGTGCGGCCTTTGTGTCGGTGAAAATCATCGGCGTGCAGCATGAATTCACCACTGTGCACGGTGTTCTTGAGGACATCACTGATGTCATTCTGAACATCAAGCAGGTTCGCCTGCGCATGGACACCGATGAACCCCAGCGCATTACCCTGCGCGTTGACCAGAAGGGTCCGGTGACCGCCGGGCACATCATGGGCAACCAGCATGTTGAAGTGCTCAATCCTGATCAACACATCGCCACCCTCACCGAGGATGTCGTGCTTGAAATGGAATTTGAGGCTCGCATGGGCAAGGGCTATGTGCCTGCGGACATGCACGAGGGACTGAACGAGGAAATCGGCGTTATCAAGCTGGATTCCAGTTTCTCCCCTGTGCGCAAGGTGGCCTACACCGTGGAACAGGCTCGTGTTGGCCAGATGACCAACTATGACCGCTTGTTGCTGGAAGTATGGACCGACGGCTCCCTCACACCCGAGGATGCCATTGCCTACAGTGCCAAGATCATCAAGGACCAGATTTCTGTGTTCATCAACTTTGATGAACGCGTGTCTGGCGACATGCGGCACGGCAGCGGCGAGAGCGGCGAAATCAATGAGCATCTGTACAAGAGCATTGACGATCTTGAATTGTCGGTGCGCGCTACAAACTGCCTGCGCGGCGCCAACATTGCCCTTGTGGGCGAACTGGTGCAGCGTTCGGAAGGCGAGATGCTCAAGACCAAGAATTTTGGTCGCAAGTCGTTGGATGAAATCAAGGGTGTTCTTTTGGACATGGGCCTTGACTTCGGCATGAAGGTCGATTCCTTCGACAAGAAATATCAGGAATGGAAAAGGAAGCAGCAAAATGAGGCATAGCAATTCCGGCAGGAAACTCTCGCGTACGCCTGCGCACCGTAAGGCCCTGTTGCAAAATCTCGCTAAGGCCCTGCTGATCCACGGCAAAATCCGCACCACGGAAATTAAGGCCAAGGAGCTGCGCCGGGTGGTGGAACCCCTGATCACCCTTGCCAAGCGCAACGACCTGCACGCCCGCCGTCAGGCATACCGTGTGTTGAACGATCACGCTCTGGTTAAGCGCCTTTTTGACGAGATCGGCCCTGTTTTCGCCGGTGTTCCCGGCGGTTACACCCGTATCCTTAAGCTGGCCATGCCCCGTAAGGGCGACAACGCCCCCATGGCCATTATTGAGCTTTCTCGCGCTCTTGAAGCTGCTCCCGCTACGGAAGCCGCCGCTGAAGAAGCGCCTGCCAAGCCCAAGCGTACTCGCAAGCCCAAGGCTGAAGAAACCGCCGAAGCGTAAGAGCTTTGTTGGTTTGATGAATACTGACAAAGGGGCGCTATGCGCCCCTTTGTCGTTTTGCTTTGCAATCATTCCGGACAGAAAGCCATCTGCTCCGGTGCGGCATCCCATGCGCACACAGATGCATGCACCGGACCCGATCCAAAACATTTTTTTCAAACAACAGGCCAACTCCCCCCATCCTTTGCGGATTCCGGCGCACCAAACTCTGCCCTATTCTTCCTCCTTCGCTGTTAAGTAATTTTCTAAGAAATCTATTCCTTAGCCCCCACGAGTGCCCCAATTGATCTCTCGTGTTTGATTCGAGGCTGTCCATTTGTTGGGCAATGATCTTAGATTGACCGGATCTTTTGACGGTAGTCCCGAGCCTGGGTGCTAAAGCAGGCCTTCCCAAAAAGCTGTTAGTTAGCTGAGTTCCGTGAACTCTCCTGAAGTTCAAGATGATGCAGGCAGCATTGGTAGTGGGATATCATCTAGTGGCGTTCAGTCCCAGATAGTTTTATGTTCATCCCAAATATCAAAGCGTAAGCGTCCAAAAGCACGCTCTCTGATTCACGCAACTCAAAGCGATGTAGTTATTCCTCAAGTTTTTTATAACTTACTGATTACACATAGTTATAACTTTTTTAATTGTTGAATGCGTCTTGTTATAAAAGGTACAATCTCCTGAAATCAAGGGATCAGCCCAATTTATTCCAAATCCTCCATAACTTTTGTTATGGAGGATTTTTTATTGTGTGATGATAAAAATAAAAAAACATTATATATTATGTTTTTACATAGAGGTATTCACTCTGGCATCAAACCTGCTTTCTCCCCCGTTATCTGTCACGCGCTGCATGTAAGGCGGTAGTTCCAAAGCACTATCGTGCAGTTCAGCCATGTATGGCTGAGCGGTCACATCATGAAACAAAATAACGAAACCGGGAGATTTCATGCTGACACTGCAACTTTGTGTCATTCTGGCCTGTCTGCTGTTGGGAACACGATACGGCGGCATGGGGCTGGGCCTCATCAGCGGCATTGGTTTGTTCATTCTCTGTTTTGTCTTCAACGTGCAGCCGGGCAAACCGCCCATCGACGTCATTCTTACCATCCTTGCCGTTATCGGTTGCGCTGCCACACTGCAAACAGCCGGGGGGCTGGACGTGCTCATGCGGGTGGCGGAACGCCTGCTTCGCAAGCACCCGGAACACATTACCCTGCTGGCTCCCATCACCACGTGGTTTCTTACGCTGCTGTGCGGTACAGGCCACGTGGCCTATACCATGTTCCCCATTATTTACGACATCGCTATCAACAAGGGCATCCGTCCTGAAAGACCTATGGCTGTCGCTTCTGTTTCGGCGCAAATAGGTATCTGCGCATCGCCCGTTTCTGTGGCTGTTGTTTCGATGGTTTCCATGCTCGGGCAAGCCCACGGCGTTGGGACAGCCATAAGCATTGTCACCTTGTTGGCCATTTCCATTCCGTCCACCTTTGTGGGCGTACTGTGCGCTGGTTTGTGGTCCATGCACCGAGGCAAAGACCTGGACAAGGATCCGGAATTCCAGAAGCGTCTGGCTGATCCTGAAACCAAGGCGTACATATACGGCGGCGGCAGTACGCTGCTGGACAAGGTATTTCCCCCGGAAGCCTTCCGCGCCGTGTGGTTCTTTTTTGCCGCAATAGCCGCAGTGGTGGTGCTGGGCGCTTTTGCAGAGCTACGCCCCTCTTTCGGCCCACCGAACAAGCTCGCACCTCTTTCCATGAACATTGTCATTCAGATGATCATGCTCATTGCTGGCGCGTGCATCCTTATGTTCTGCAAGGTCAAGCAGCAGGCCATATCAAGTAGCGCGGTCTTCAAGGCTGGGATGGTCGCCATCTTTTCCGTTTTTGGCGTGGCCTGGATGACTGACAGCTTTTTCCATGCCCACCTTGGTTTCATCAAGGGGGAACTGGCAAGCGTGGTGACGGCTTATCCCTGGACGTACGCTCTGGTGCTTGTGTTTGTCTCCAAGCTTGTGAACAGCCAGGCAGCCGCACTGGCGGCGGTTGTTCCCCTTGGCCTCAGCCTCGGTCTTGAGCCCAAGCTGCTTCTGGCCTTCATGCCCATGTGCTACGGCTACTTTATCCTGCCCACCTATCCCAGCGATCTGGCCTGCATCAATTTTGACAGATCGGGCACCACGTGCATCGGCAAGTTCATCATCAATCACAGTTTCATTATCCCTGGTGCCATAGGCATTACCGTGGGCACGCTTGTAAGCTACGCCCTGGTCATGACTTTTCTGTAACCAACATGCACGACAGGGATATTGGGAGAAATTATGAGTCAGGTTTTGTACAATGCCGGGGAATCGCCGCACATCAGATCTGAATCGCGGCTGGATTTTTTCCAGGCGATATCAGGCGTGCTGCTCATCGCCTTTCTTTGGGCGCATCTGCTCATGGTGGGCAGTGTAATCATTAGCCCTTCTGCCATGAATGCTCTTGGCTGGTTTCTTGAAACCACCTACATGGCCCAGATTGGCGGGCCAATCATCTTCATGCTCATGGTGGCGCATTTTCTAATCGCCGCCCGCAAGATGCCTTTTGCAGCCGGGGAATGGAGTCTTTTCTGGAACCATGCAGTGCGCCTGCGGCACAAGGATACCTGGATGTGGATTGTGCAGGTTGCGACTGCTCTGGTCATTCTGATTATGGGCAGCATCCACATGTACACCATCCTCACCCATTTGCCCATTGACGCGGCCACGAGCGCGGCGCGGGTGCGTGGCGGCTGGCTGCCGTTTTATCTGGTGCTGCTGCCTCTGGCCGAGCTGCATGTGGGCATCGGTTTTTACCGCCTTGGCGTGAAGTACGGTTTTATAACAAGAAGCACACGCTCCCGCTGGCAGCGTGGCGAGTATATGATGATGGGCGGTTTTGTGGCCATTGGCCTTATGACCCTGCTGCGCCTCTGGCTGCTGGCCGGATAGGAGGACTTACGTGCGAGTTTTTCAGACTGATCTGCTCTGCATAGGCGCCGGACTCGCCGGCGAGCGCGTTGCCGTGGAAGCGGCACAGGCCGGGTTTGACGTTATCTGCCTGTCTCTTGTTCCTCCACGCCGTTCGCATTCATCGGCGGCGCAGGGGGGGATGCAGGCGGCCCTCGGCAACTCCATCATGGGCGAAGGCGACAGCCCCGACGTGCATTTTATGGATACCGTTAAAGGTTCCGACTGGGGCTGCGACCAGGAAGTGGCCCGCATTTTTGCAGACACTGCGCCCATAGCCATGCGCGAGATGGCCTATCTTGGCGTGCCCTGGAACCGCGTGGAACCTGGCGAACATACCTACTTTAAGGGAGGCAAGCCCTTTCAGGCAAAGGAAAAAGCCGAAAACGCTGGCCTCATTCACGCCCGCGCCTTTGGCGGAACAGCCAAATGGCGCACCTGCTATACAGCGGACGGCACAGGGCATTCCGTGCTCTTCACCCTGGATAACCGCCTGCTGCAACTGGGTGTGGACGTGCACGACCGCATGCAGGCCGAAGCGCTCATTCATGACGGGCAGACCTGCCAGGGTTGCGTTGCACGCTGTTTGCGCACTGGCGAACTGGTGGCCTATCTGGCGCGCGCAACGCTTATTGCCACAGGCGGTTACGGGCGCATTTATCGCGCCACAACCAACGCCGTCATTTGTGATGGTGGAGGGCAGATAGCCGCTCTGGAAACCGGCCTGGTGCCCATGGGCAACATGGAGGCCGTGCAGTTTCATCCCACGGGTACAGTGCCCACCGACATCCTTGTTACCGAAGGCTGCCGGGGTGACGGCGGAACCCTGCTTGACGTCAACGGCTATCGTTTCATGCCCGACTACGAACCGGAAAAAGCAGAGCTGGCCTCCCGCGATGTGGTTTCCCGGCGCATGACCGAGCACATGCGCAAGGGGTTTGGCGTAAAAAGCCCGTATGGCGACCACCTGTGGCTGGATATCCGCCATCTGGGTGAAAAGCACATCACCACTAATCTGCGTGAAGTATATGAAATAGCCACAAATTTTCTTGGCGTTGATCCCATTCACCAGCCCATTCCCGTGCGCCCGACCCAACACTACAGCATGGGCGGCGTACGCACCAACAAGGACGGTGCGGCCTACGGTCTGAAAGGCCTGTATGCCGCAGGCGAGGCCGCCTGCTGGGACATGCACGGTTTTAACCGCCTGGGGGGCAACTCCTTGTCCGAGACAATTGTCGCTGGCCGTGTAGTGGGTGCCAAAATTGTGGAATTTCTTCAGGGGCACGACTCTGTGTTTTCCACAGCCGCCATGCGTGATGCGGAAAACCTAGTCAAAAGCCGCATAGCGGCCCTGTGCCGTGGCGGAAGTGAAAACTGCTTTACGCTGCGCAACGCCATGCAGGACGTCATGATGGAGCATGTGGGCATTTTCCGTAACGGCCAGGACCTGGAAGAAGGCGTGGAAAAACTTCAGGATCTGCTTGAGCGCTGTAAAAATATCGGGCTCAGCGGCACATCCGGCAGCGCGTTCAGTCCTGAAATTTCCACTGCCCTGCGCATGCCCGGCATGATCAAGCTTGCACTGTGCACTGCCTATGGAGCGCTCATGCGCACCGAAAGCCGTGGAGCGCACACGCGTGAAGACTTCCCCGAGCGCAATGACCAGCAGTGGCTCAACCGCACTCTGGCGCACTGGAAAGAAGGCGATATCTTGCCGACACTCAGCTACGAGCCGGCAACTCCGTGGTATGAAATTCCCCCGGGTGAACGCGGCTACGGCGGTGGCAAAATCATTGCCGCCGAGATTTCTCCCGGCATGATCAAGAAGCAAGGAGCATAGGCATGGCACGCACCCTTTATCTGGAGATATTCCGGCATAATCCCTCTGACCCGGAATCAAAACCGCGCATGCAGCACTTTGAGATGGAAGAAACCGCGAGCATGACGCTCTTTCTGGTGCTTTCGCAGATCCGCGAAACCATGGACGCTACGCTCCAGTTTGATTTCTGCTGCCGCGCGGGCATCTGCGGTTCATGCGCCATGGTCATTAATGGCCGCCCCGGTCTTGCCTGCCACACGCGCACTTCCGACCTGCCCGATCACATCAGCCTGCATCCTCTGCCGGTGTTCAAACTGCTGGGGGACCTTTCTGTGGACACGGGCACATGGTTCAGACAAGTAGGGCAGAAAATCGAGTCATGGGTTCATACCAGCAAACCCTTTGAACCCCATGCCCCGGAAGAGCGCATGACCAACACGCTTGCCAACGAAATCTTTGAACTTGACCGCTGCGTTGAGTGCGGCTGCTGCGTGGCGGCGTGCGGTACGGCCCTTATGCGCAACGACTTCATCGGGGCTACAAGTATCAACCGTCTGGCGCGGTTTTATATAGACCCACGTGATGAACGCACAAGCGATAGCTTTTATGAACTGATCGGAGACGATTCCGGCGTTTTTGGTTGCATGGGCCTGCTGGCCTGCGAAGATGTCTGCCCCAAGAAAATACCGCTTCAGGATCAGTTGGGCATCATGCGGCGCATGGCCACGCTGGAATCCGTACGCGGCATCTTGCCCAGCGCAATCCGCAAAAAGTTTCTAGGCTGCAAAGAAAGTTGCAGTTGCTGAAATTGTATTGGTTATGAAAACTGTTGAAGTGCACCATTGGAGGCCAAGAACAAAACTATTGCCTGTTTTGTTGTAGCCCTTGCAGAAGGGGGCAAGCCATACTGCCCCCTTCTGCAAAATAGCTTTTTCCAGCGGCTATACGCGTAGTTCCACACTGCGCGCATGCAGCGATCTGTAGTCTGTGCCATGCATATAACATAAAATATATGTTAATGAGTTGACGCTTTAGAAAAAACACGGCAGGAATAACCATGGTTACACTATTGGTACGCATGCTTCTGGCGCTCCTGCTTCTTTCTACTGCCGTTTCCTACTCCGCAGCAGTGGAATATAGTGAAAATGATACATCCGCAGAGCCCCCTGGGGTTCTGCGCTCCTTGCTTGTTGGCGGTGACCGTGACTACCCGCCTTATGAATTCCTCGACAAAAGCGGCAAGCCCGCCGGATTCAATGTTGATCTGACCCGTGCTGTCGCAGAAACAATGGGTATGCAGGTTGAGTTCCGCCTCGGCGGCTGGTCTTCTGAACTGGCAGCTCTCAAACGGGGAGATCTGGACATGCTTCAGGGGATGACCTCTTCCGAAGATCGTTCCAGGTATTTGGATTTCGTACCGCATACCATTGTCAATCATGCCATTTTTGCACGCAGGGATACCCCTCCTGTTTCTTCACTTGATGAGCTTGAGGGGAAAAAAGTTATAGTCCATCGAGCTGGCTACATGAATGAAGTGCTGGCCTCCAAAGGGTTTGCACAGGATCTGATTCTTACCGACACCCCTGCCGACGGGCTGCGCCTGTTGGCCTCAGGCCAGGGCGAATATGCCGTGGTGGCTGTTTTGCCAGGCAACTACATTATCCGGGAGAACAAACTGCACAACCTTTACGTTGTGGTCAGTTCTGTGGCCTCGGTGCGCTATGGGTACGCAGCGCTCAAGGGCAATGAAATGCTCATGTCCCGTATGAGCGAAGGATTGGCCATCCTGCGGGAAACCGGGCGCTATCAGGCAATCCACGACAAATGGCTGGGCGTGCTGGAAACCGGGAAAGTTCGGTGGGAAACCGTGGCCCTGTACGCCGGGGCGATTATTGTGCCCCTGCTGATAGTGCTTGGTGGCGTAGTGCTGTGGACGCATATTCTGCGCAAGCAGGTGGCGCAACGCACCCGCTCGCTGAGCATGGCGCTTGATGAACTTTCGCGCAACCAGCGCCAGCTGGTGCAGGCCGATAAAATGGCGGCATTGGGCATACTTGTGTCTGGTGTTGCCCATGAGATTAACAATCCCAATGGCCTGATCCTTCTTAATATTCCAATTCTTCGCAGAGTGTTGGCCGATGTGACGCGCATGCTCGATGAACTGCGTGAGCGCGAAGGATCGTTTACACTGGGCGGCATTTCCTATGAACGCATGCGTAGCGAACTGCCCATGATGCTCGACGAAATGCAGGAAGGCGCGTTACGGATAAAACGTATTGTTAATGATCTTAAGGATTTTGCACGACGCGAAGAGGGCGTGGGAAAGTCCCTCATCGACATAAACGATGCCTCGCGCAAGGCCGTGCGCCTTGTTGAATCCACCATCCGCAAGCACACCGACCATTTTTCCACCAACTACGAGGACGATTTGCCCTTTGTGTGGGGCAGCTCCCAACGCATCGAACAGGTTGTGGTCAATCTGGTGCTCAATGCCTGTCAGGCTTTGCCGGACAAGTCGCGAGCGATTGTCATAACCACGCATTACGACCCGGAAAAGGCTGTTGTTGATTTGTGTGTGCGGGATGAGGGGACGGGCATCAATCCCGAACAGTTGCAGCATCTGACTGACCCCTTTTTTACCACCAAGCGTGAAACCGGGGGCACAGGGCTGGGGCTGTCCGTCTCCGCAGGCATTCTGAAAGAGCACGGCGGCACACTGGCTTTTGAATCATGCCCAGGGTGCTGGACAAAAGCCTCACTGACAATTCCTGTGGCCAAGGAGAACTGCGACCAATGAACCCCGCCCTCAATCCAGATTTCGGTATTCTCATAGTGGATGACGAGCCCGCTTGGTTGCGGGCCCTTTCGCTGACCCTGGAGTCATCGGCAGGCATCACAAATGTCTTTTTGTGTGAGGACAGCCGCAAGGCTTTGCCGCTGTTGAGCAAGGGCAATATAGGCCTTGTGATTCTTGACCTGACCATGCCCCATATTTCCGGCGAGGAGATTTTGGCCGCCATTGCCGAGCAGTTTCCTGAAACGGCCTGTATCATCATCAGCGGGGTCAGCCAGCTGGACACTGCCGTGCGCTGCATGAAGCTGGGCGCGTTTGATTACTACATCAAGACCGATGAGGAAGACCGCATTGTGGGCGGGGTGCAGCGCGCCATACGGATGCTGGAACTGCGCAGGGAAAATCTTGAAGTAAAAAACAGGCTTGTAGCGGGAGGGGCACAGCACCCTGAAGCCTTTGCTTCCATTATCACCCGTTCATGGACTATGCATGGCGTTTTTGCCTATATTGAGGCTGTTGCCAAAAGCCCCCAGCCTTTGCTTGTGACCGGTGAGTCCGGCGTGGGGAAGGAAAATCTGGTTGCGGCAGCCCATGCGATCAGTGGGCGTGACGGCCCATTGGTGGCTGTGAATGTTGCCGGGCTTGATGATGCCGTTTTTGCCGATACGCTTTTTGGACATGTGCGCGGCGCATACACCGGAGCTGCTACACCGCGTAAGGGCATGATAGAAGAGGCCGCCGGGGGGACGCTTTTTCTTGACGAAATCGGCGACCTTTCCCTGTCCTCGCAGGTCAAGCTTCTGCGGTTGCTTCAGGAAGGCGAATATTATCCCTTGGGCGCAGACCAGCCTAAACGTCTGCACGCCCGCATCATTGTGGCCACGCATCGTGATCTGGCTGTAGACGAGGCAGAGGGACGTTTTCGGCGTGATCTGTACTTTCGCCTGCGCACCCACCATGTGCATATCCCGCCACTGCGTGAACGCGCTGAAGACATCGGCCTTTTGATGCGGCATTTTCTTGCCGAAGCTGCCAGTACCATGGGCAAAACTGCGCCTGCCATTCCTTCTGGTCTGGAAGAATATCTGTCGGTTTATGCCTTCCCCGGAAACGTACGCGAGCTGCGGGCCATGATTTATGATGCTGTGAGCCTTAGTAACGGCCCTGAATTGTCTACTATGGGCATTCAGGCCATTGTGGGATGCAACGCTTCACACCTGACATCCCTTGAGGCCACAGGCAATCCCTTTGCTGTGTGCGAGCATTTGCCCAGCCTTGCCGAGGCGGACAAACTGCTGATTTCCGAGGCTATGCTCAGGGCAGGGGGAAATCAGACCATGGCCGCACGATTGTTGGGCATTTCTCAGCCTGCGCTTTCCAAAAGGCTCAAATCATCCCGGGAAGTTGCTGACCAGAACTGACAATTCGCAGTTTTTGGGGCGTGGCGTATAACTTTTAGAATGCTCCAATACCGTTTGTTATAAAAGACACAAACAAGAAAGGCTGCGATTTCTCTCTTGATATTCCATCTCCGCCATAACTTTTGTTATGGCGGAGATTTCTTTATAGGGGCGGGATATTTGAAAAAAATATTATACTTAAGGGTGTTATGAAAAAAATGAGAGATGGCATCAAACATGCTTTTCCACATTATAAACCCACTCTGCAAAGGGCGGTAATGCTGGGGCCTTTGCGTCATTCGCCGTACATGATTGGGCTGCTGCACAGTATGGATGAGCAGCAAAAACAACTGCTCGAAATAAAGAGCTTCGGCAAGTTCAGCAGACCCCCTGATTTCTCCAATGTGATTTTAAGTATGCTTGCAGCTACCTTTTGCTGATAACCTTTTTGCAACCTTAACGGAGCGCGAAAACAGTATGCGAACCATACCAAGACAAACGATAGTGGATACAGTGGCTTCCATGTGTATGGCGGCTGGTCGCTATTTGCCAGATGACGTTCTGGAAGCACTGGCAACGGCCGAAAAGGGCGAATCACTGGAATCCGCCAGGGGAATTCTGGCGCAGTTGGTGGACAATGCGGCCCTTTCCTCCAAAACAGGTTTGCCCCTCTGCCAGGACTGCGGCCTTGGCGTGTTTTTTGTTGAAGCAGGGGAGGATGTGCGCGTGGAGGGCGGCACCCTGCGCGAAGCAATTAACGCGGGCATGGTGAAGGGCTACAAGGATGGCTTTTTGCGCAAATCCACGTGCGACCCCTTTACCCGTCAAAACGTGGGCGACAATTCCCCCGCCATTATCCATTTTGACATTGTTCCCGGTGACAAAATCAAGATTACCATGATGGCCAAGGGGGGCGGCTCCGAGAATATGTCGCGCGTCACCATGCTGGCTCCGGCGCAAGGGTGGAAAGGTATACGCGAATTTGTCATCCGGCGTGTTGCGGAATCTGGTTCCAACCCATGCCCGCCTATTCTGGTGGGCGTGGGCATTGGTGGAAACTTTGAGCTGGCCGCCATCAACGCCAAAAGGGCTCTCATGCGAGAAGTAGACGATGTTCACCCTGATCCCAAGGTCGCCGGGATGGAAGCCGATTTGCTGCAATCCATAAACCGCCTGGGTATCGGCCCCATGGGGCTTGGCGGCGATACCACTTGCCTTGGGGTAAAAATATCTGTCGTTCCCTGTCATCTGGCCAGCCTGCCTCTTGCCGTAAACATTCAGTGCCACAGCTCTCGCCACAAGGAGGTTACGCTCTAATGTCTGAACATTATTTGACCACGCCGCTTTCTGATGAAGCTGTGGAGCAACTGCGTATTGGTGATACGGTGTATTTGACAGGCATCATCTATACGGGGCGCGATGCCGCCCACAAGCGCCTTGTGGAAGCTCTGGACGCGGGGCAGCCCCTGCCCTTCGACCCCAAGGGCGCAGTAATCTATTATGTTGGGCCGTCTCCGGCCATCCCTGGCTATGCCATCGGCGCAGCCGGGCCGACCACCAGCTACCGCATGGATTCCTATGCGCCGCGCCTGATGGAACAGGGCCTCAAGGGAATGATAGGCAAGGGCATGCGCTCGGTCGACGTGAAAAAATCCATGGTTGAACATAAGGCCGTGTATCTGGGCGCAACGGGCGGAGCTGGCGCGCTGTTGAGTGTGCGCATCAAGGAAGCCAGGGTTATCGCCTATGATGATCTGGGGCCTGAAGCCATCCGAGAACTTGTGGTGGAGAATTTCCCGGTCATTGTCATAAATGACTGTCGCGGCGGCGATCAGTACGCGGTTCCGAAACTGGAAGAGGCGCTGGGACAAGCGTAAAGGCATTGCACCAAGGCTGCAATATCCCCGAATGTATATTTGGCGGCATCGATGGGTCGGTCATCGATGCCGCTCCTGCTCCATCCAAAGCCCTATAGCAAACCTTGAACCACCCTGAAATGTCAGATGTCCAGCATGGTCTATAGGCATCACAAAAATTTGTATAATATTCGATAATTCCGTCGGTGTTTGGCAATTGCGCCCGCGGCACATGTTGGGCATGCAAAAAGGGGAAATGGATTCCTTTGCGCTGAGTAGCAAAAGCACGAGGTAGTACTTTTCGCGGGCAGTGCGCCGCGAGCCGCCGCGTAGGCGGGAGGTGTCCGCGTGGCATAAAAACTACTCTACCTCAAAGTTACTGCCGCGTAGCTGGTTCAAAAACACGCGGGGCAAATTCCCGTTTTGCCTCCATGGGTTGGATCCCACGTAGGTGAGATTCATATGCCTTGCCCCCCCATGAATTTGTTGAGCTATTTGTAAAAAGTCACATCCAAAATTCCCTCCTGACAGTGCAACTCGATATCTCCCCCCGCATCCTCAGCTTGCCGCAATATCCCCCTTATCTGCCAGATTAAACCTGCTTTATTTTTATTCCACCGTCGCTGGGTTGTGAGCAGTGCCGTGCGCATCCGTCATTTGGCACAGGCTGTGCGTATGTGGACACTGTTGGCTGGAGATTGTTGCACCAAATAACTGATCATTTTTTTATGAAATCGTAGAGGCCATTATGTGATGTTTTTTTGCAATGCGATGCCTGCTTTTTGTGCAATTTTGCACAAAGCTTGTGGGCATATTTATGCTAATACACTATAATAAAACAATAAACATATTATGCGCCTGCGTTGTTTTTTTGCAACATTCTAATTGTGTTGTGTAAACTTGCAAAGAGCAACCATTACTAAAATATTATAATATCCTGTTTATAAATGGGATATTGTAGAAGCTAAGTTTGGATGTAGGCTAGAAAGAAAGTTGTACTTAGTATTTTGGGTCGGCTTAGTTGTTTGTTAAAATAAGCACAATATTAAATTTTTATATAACGTGCTAAAATTAATTATATTTTTTTATCATACCATAATTTAAAACAAAAATTTCGCTTTTTTGTAAAAAAAATCACAAATGGCCTGTTTTTTGCTGTTTCAAAAGTACGGCCTGATTTTAGGTACTCCAATATCCGTATTGCACTTTTTTGCCACCGTTTTTACTGGAGATTCTATGCAGCTTGCAGGTTTGTTTGACCTTTCGGGCAAAACGGCACTTGTTACTGGTGGAAATTCGGGGTTGGGTCTGGCAATGGCCCGTGCCCTTGGGCTTGCTGGAGCAAGGCTCATCCTTCTGGCAAGGCGGCCCGATGCCCTGCAAAGTGCTGCCGAGGATCTGCATTCAGAGGGTGTCCGCGTGCAGACTTATTCTGCCGATCTTTCTGATCCAGAACTCGCGCTTGAGTGCGGCAGGGCAATTGTAAGCCAGTTTGCCCCTGTTGATATTCTGGTCAATGCTGCTGGCATAAACCTTCGCCAACCTTTCGATCAGGTAACGCCCGAATCGTGGTGCGCGCAGCTCAACCTTCATCTATCCGCGCCATTTTTTCTTTCTCAGGTTCTGGCTCCCCAGATGTCCCTCCGGGGATGGGGCCGTATAATCAATGTCGCATCCCTTCAGTCTTTCCGCGCTTTTGCAGACAGTGCCCCCTACGGGGCTGGAAAAGGGGGCCTTATTCAGCTCACCCGTGCCATTGCCAGAGAATGGTCGCCCTACGGCATAACCTGCAATGCCATTGGCCCCGGTTTTTTCCCTACAGAACTGACGCGCCCGGTTTTTGACAATCCTGATCTGGCCGAAAAGAACGCCTCTCAGACATGCTTGGGGCGCAACGGCAGGCTCGAGGATATCTACGGTTGTACCGTGTTTCTGGCCAGCGATGCCTCCGAATACATAACCGGCCAGGTAATTATGGTTGATGGTGGTTTCAGCGCCCGTTGAGAGGGCTTGGTTGCAAATATGATTGGCCTTTTGTGTCTGAGAAAAAGGAGTTCGTAGATGAAAAATTTTTGTGCTGCCTTACTGTTGCTGGCAGGTCTGGCCGGAGGATTGTTGCCTGAGGCCGCTGTTGCCGAAGAAAAACCCGTGGTTCGTACCAGCGCCCAACCTTGCCTGCATGGTTTCCCCATGTGGTATGCCGAAAAACAGGGCTGGCTCAAGGACGCCCCCTTTACCGTAAAGTTTATGCTTTTTGCTTCTGGCGCACCTCAGACAGAAGCCTTGGCCGCTGACCAGTGGGATATCGGAACCATGGGCACAGTGCCCACCATGATGGCCAGCATGCGCTATGGCTACAAACTCATTGGCGTATCCAACGAAGAAGGCGCCACAAACGATTTGTGGGTGCGGCCCGATTCGCCCCTGCTCAAGCACAAGGCTGCGCTGCCCGGTTTCCCGGAAATCATAGGCAATACAGAAGACTGGAAGGGCAAGAAAATTCTGGCAACCACCGTTTCCACCGGCCACTACGCCCTGACCGCCACGCTTAAGGCCCTGGGCCTTAACGACAGCGACGTGGCCATCGTGCACATGGAACAGGGCCAGGCCATGACTGCCTTCAGTGCTGGTCAGGGCGATATACTTCAGTTGTGGGCCCCGCTCAGCTATGTGGCAGAAGCCAAGGGCTGGACCAAGGTTTCATCGGGCATGGCGGCCAAGGTTCGCATTGCCGGTGGCATTGGCGCGCGTAAGGACTTTGCGGAAAAGCACCCGGATCTGGTGGTTGCCTGGCTTGGCATCTATATGCGTATCATTGAAGGCATGAAGGCCAATCCCGAACAGTATGTGAAGCCCTTGCTCGAATACTTTAACGGTTACTGCGGTCTTGAGCTCACCGAAGAACAGGTGCGTATGGAATTCAAGTACCGCCCGCTCTATAGCGTGAGCGAACAGGTCAACGCCCTTGAAGACCCGGCCAAGCTGGCCACATGGATGAGCGGCGTTGCCAACTTTATGTTCGACCAGGGTCGCATCACCAAGAAAGAATTTGACCGCTACGTCAAGGCCAACTTCTTCATTGATCCCAGTTTCATGAAAAAGCTTGCCGCAGAAACTTCCAAATAACATTGGGACAGCTGCTGTATTGATAATCGCCTCATGCGCCTTTCCGGGGCTGCCAGACGCGAGTCTGCGGCCCCGGAAATCGAGGAGTAACAATGACATCTATCCGTGAACAGAAAAACGATGGAAGCCAAGAGTTGAGCCTGGAAATGCAGAAGGCCAACTACTTTGCAACCGCGGCCAAAGAAAACTGGATATCAATGGTGAGCTTTGCGGTTTTTATTCTGGTGTGGGAACTAATCTGTCAGTATGAGATTATAGGTCCCTACCAACTTGTACCTCCATCAGAAGTCATCACCGTCTTTTTTGAAAAATTCACCCAGGTTAATCCTGACGGAGGCCTGCTACAGCAGCACGCCGCAGCCAGTCTGCTGTTGGCGCTCACTGGTTTTGTGGTTGCCGTGCTTGTAGGGGTTCCGCTGGGGCTTTTTATGGGCTGGTACCCCAAGGTCAACATGCTTGTGCGACCAATATTTGATGCAATCAGGCCCATTCCGCCCATTGCCTGGATTCCCATTGCCATTCTGTGGCTGGGAATTGGCATGCCGGCAAAGGCTTTTATTATTTTTCTGGCGGCCTTTGTGCCCTGCGTAATCAATTCCTACACCGGGATACGTCTTACCAATCCCGTGCTTATCCGTGTGGCGGAAATTTATGGTGCTTCCAATTTTGAAACATTCCGCAAAATAGGCGTACCCTCGGCGATCCCCATGATTTTTACGGGCATGAAGCTATCCCTCAATGCGGCGTGGACAACGCTTGTGGCCGCAGAATTGTTGGCGGCTTCAGTCGGCTTGGGTTTCATGATTCAGCAGGGCAGACGCCTTGCCCGGCCCGACGTCATCATTGTCGGCATGCTGACAATCGGCCTGCTGGGTGCGCTGATGTCCTGGATCCTCACAAGGATAGAAGCACGCTTTGCCTCGTCAAGGAGGCTCTCATGAATGGTTTTATCAAAGCCAATTCCGCCTGGCTTGCGCCTATGGCATCCATCGGTGCTTTTGTGGTGCTGTGGGGGCTTGTGTCGCTCAAGGTCAATCCGGAATTTTTGCCCTCGCCGGCCATGGTGTGGCATGAATTTATCCGGCTTTGTCATGTGCCTGTTGGCGGCACCAGCCTTGCCGGGCATGTGGGCTACAGCCTGCAACGGGTATTGATAGCCTTTGGCCTTGCAGTGCTCATGGGGTTGCCGCTGGGCCTGCTGATGGGGTGGAGCAGGGTTTGCGAAAAAATTGTGTCTCCCATTTTTGAGCTGCTGCGCCCCATCCCGCCCATTGCATGGATACCCATTGCCATTCTTTGGCTTGGCGTTGCGGAAGGTTCAAAGGTTTTCATCTGCTTTGTAGGCGCCTTTGTTATCATGATTCTCAACTCATATACCGGCATGCGCTATGTAGACCCACTGCTTATTGACGCGGCGCGCTCGTTTGGTGCCAGTCGGTCACAGCAGTTCTTCAACGTGGCTGTGCCTGCCTGCATGCCGTCCATATTTGCGGGTGTGCAAAATTCCCTGTCTATGGCCTGGATGTGCGTGCTCGCGGCAGAGATGGTTGGGGCGCGTGAGGGTGTCGGCTTTATCATCATTCAGGGAATGGATCTTAACAAGTCCTCCATGATTCTTGTGGGAATGATACTCATCGGTGTGGTGGGCTCTCTTCTTGCGGCGGCTTTGCGCTGGGTTGAACGTGTGCTCTGCCCCTGGAGGAGGGAAATGGTATGAATACTGATAAAAAGGTCAAAATTGCTTGCAATGACGTTTCCAAGACCTTTTATGTGCCAGGTCAGAAACAGCTTTTGCATGTGCTGAACAAGGTTTCGTTAAAGGTATACGAGAACGAGTTTATGGTCATTCTTGGGCCGGGGCAAAGCGGCAAAACCGTGTTGCTCAACTGCGTAGCAGGTCTTCTGGAACCTACTGCGGGCTCAATCTGCATCAATGATGTGCCCATTTCAGGGCCTGGTACTGACCGGGGCATGGTATTTCAGCGTTACGCGCTCTTTCCGTGGAAAACAGTAGAACACAACGTGGCCTTTGGCCTTGCGGTGCGCGGTGTTTCCTTAAAAGAACGGCTTAAAATTGCGCACAAGTATATCGATCTCGTGGGCCTTGCAGGTTTTGAAAAAGCCTACCCGGCGCAGCTTTCTGGCGGCATGAAGCAGCGTGTGGGTATTGCCCGTGCCTATGCCAATGACCCGGATATACTGCTTATGGACGAACCCTTTGGGGCGCTGGATGCCCAAACACGTTACGCAATGGAGCAGGAATTGCGCAGCATATGGGAAAAGGAAAAACGCACGGTCTGCTTTGTCACAAATAATATTGAAGAAGCCATCTACCTTGGCGACAGGGTTGTCGTCATGTCTGCTATGCCGGGCAAGGTAAAAACAGAGTACAACATAGATATTCCGTCACCCCGTGAGTACACGCATCCCTCGTTTCTCGCCCTGCGCAAACAGATTTCAGAAGACACCGATTTGGTGCTGTAGGAGATCAGTATGTTATTTGGAGACAAAGCCGCCTACGCCGCAAACCGGGAAGTAAAGGTTTCGGTGTCCAATCTGACCAAGCAATATGACGACCTGCTGGTGCTCAATGATATCAACTTTGATATCTATAAGGGTGAAATGCTGTGCATTGTGGGGCCGACAGGTTGCGGCAAGACAACGTTTCTGAATTGTCTTTCACGTTTTATTCCCATAACGCACGGTTCCATAAACGTCGACGGGGAATCCGCTGACCCCAGGAAACACAATATTGCCTTTGTTTTTCAGGAAGTGTCTGCCATTCCCTGGCTTACGGTAGAAGACAACATTCGCTTTGGGCTGCGCATCAAGCGGTTGCCTGAAGATGAAATTGAAAAACGCGTTGAGCGCATGCTTGATGTGGTTGGGCTCATGAAATACCGCACCTACTTTCCCCAGCAGCTTTCGGCCAGCATGGAGCAGCGGGTGGTCATAGCCAGAAACTTCGCCATCAATCCAGACCTGCTGCTCATGGACGAACCCTATGGGCAGCTTGACGTAAAACTGCGCTATTACCTTGAAGACGAGCTTATGCGCATCTGGAAGGAACTTGGAAGCACCGTTGCTTTTATTACTCACAACATTGAAGAAGCCGTGTACCTCGCAGAGCGTATCCTGATCCTTTCTCCAAAGCCCTCCACCATCAAGGAAGAGGTTATTGTGGACCTGCCCCGCCCACGCCAATTTGATGATCCAAAGTTTGTTGCCATCCGCGACTATGTAACAGAAAGAATCAAATGGTGGTGACCCTCACTGGACACTCTTGTGCCCGGCTACTTGTGGCAGGCCGAAACATGGGCATGACGGGCAGTTGAACGCTCAAAACGTGCAGCATACTGGGGAGCGCACATGCAAAAACCAACAGTGCTTGCCGAGTATATGGAACAACTGTGCGATACGTTTCGAGACGCCATATGCGTTACCGATCACGAAGGGCAGGTGGTTCTGGTTAATGTCCGCCATTCAGAACTAACTGGAATCCCAAAGGATATGATGATCGGTAAACGTATTCAGGACATGGTGCAAAACGGTGTCTTTGATGTGGTGCTCAACCCGCGCATTGTGGAGTCTGGCAGGCCGTTTTCAAGTGTGCAAAACCTTTATAATGGGCGCACTCTGCTTCTGGACGGCCACCCTGTCAAAGATGAAAAAGGCAACGTCATCTACGTTGTTACTGTTATACGCGATGTTACGGCTCTGGCTGAAATGCGAGAGGAAATAGCATCGCAAAAGGAACTGCTGGAAACGTTTCAATCCATGAGCCATGAGGGAATCTCCGGCAGTCAGTATCCACGTGTTGTAAAAAGTCCTGTCATGCAGCGTTTGTATGCCGATGTGGCTGGCATTGCGGCAACTGATGCAACGGTTCTGCTTCAGGGCGAAACTGGCGTTGGCAAAGACATGGTGGCCCGGCATATCCACCAGCAAAGCCAGAGGGCCGATGCATCGTTTATCAAGGTTGATTGCGGCAGTATCCCAGAAAATCTTATAGAATCAGAGCTGTTTGGTTATATGTCTGGTAGTTTTTCCGGCGCGAGCCGTAGCGGTAAGGCCGGGCTGGTGGAGGTGGCCTCTGGGGGCACGTTGTTTTTGGATGAAGTGGGGGAGCTGCCCCTGCCCATGCAGTCCCGCCTGCTGCGTCTGATTCAGGACAAGGAAATTCAGCGGGTCGGTGCTACTGCCTCCAAAGCTGTAGACG